>Ga0209960_1004635_pt1 | contig 10323 bp, 6 predicted proteins | sample ThiBiot_500_plan_2_FD_183947 | JGI IMG/M metagenome (GOLD analysis project Ga0209960, IMG submission 183947) | Wastewater bioreactor microbial communities from Cape Town, South Africa - Thiocy_expt_500_plan (SPAdes) | ecosystem: Engineered > Bioreactor > Thiocyanate-remediating >... | reverse complement strand
AATAGTCAAAAAAAAAATTTCAAGAAAAAATAATCAAAAAAAAAATTTCAGAAAAAAAAAAAAAAAAAAAAAAAAAAAAAAAAAAAAAAAAAATTAAAAAAAAAAAAAAAAAAAAAAAAAAAAAAAAATAAAAAAAAAAAAAAAAAAAAAAGAGAAAAGAAAAAAAAAAAAAGACAGAAAACTTTACAAAAAAAACTTGAATTTTATTTTAAAGTGAGAATTAACTCTTTTTATTGAATTTTCAATTTTTTGAATTGAAGTTTTTGAAAATTTTGATCAATTGGAAAAGTTTCATCAAAATCAAATCAGTCTAAAGAGTTATGACTGTGTGTTTTTTTTGCATGTTTTCTTGTTTACTAAAGCTCCAATTAGGAAAAAAATCCATTGGAGGTTATTTCTCAAAATCATTTTTTCAAAAAATAAAAAAAAAAATAAAAAAATAGAAAAATACAAAATAAAATAAAATAAAATTGATAAAAACGAAAAACCCACAAACTACAACTTTTTAAAAAAATCAATAAAAGCTTCATCAAAAACTAATTCCAATAAACTAATTTCTTTTTGTCATTCTATATCCTCAACAACAACATTTTCAATTATTTTTCCTTTTTCATAAAAAAGGGTTGAAGAGAAAAGGAAATTAAAGGAATCAAGTAAAATAAAATAAAGAGTAAAAGCAATTCATTGAATTCTTTTGTTCAAGTTCTTTTTTTTAAAAAAAAGTATTTTTGTCATTAGAAAATAGAATGATAAAATGTAAAATTTTGAAACTTTAATTGTTGTTTGAAACTATTTCAAAAGTTTTGAATTTTTGAATTTTTTGAATTTCGATTTTTTCGAAAAAAAAAATTGAAAAATTTAACATTTAAAAATTTTGTTTAAAGAAAAAACTTAACAATTCTAAAAACTTAATTAATATGAAAAAAAAGGTTGAAGTGTTTTGTGAAGAACAAAATTGAATTGGTGTAGGGACACTCAATTCTACCCTTTTCTTTAAAGGAATTGCCCACTTGACTTTAGTGGAAAATGGTAAAATTTTTTTCCTTTTTCCTCTTTTTTTTTTTTTTCTTCTTCGCTTTTCATCAATTTCTTCCTTTTCAACTTCTTACAGTTACTGTATTTCTTATTATTTTCTTCTTTTTTCTTATTTCTTTTTTCTTTTTCTTTTTCATTTCTTCTTTTCATTTGTTCATTTGTTCATTTTTTTTATTTGTTTTAAAAAAACCCATTCACCATCACTATTCAGGAACAGACGGAGAAGATAACGATTGTTAAAGAAAGTAAACCAATCAAGTCTACTGGTTTTTCTTTTTTTTGTTTCTTTCATTCTTTAATTTTGAACATAAAAACTGATTTTTTTTAAAAAAAATAACAAATAGAGAAACAAAAGAAAGATCAAAAGTTTCTTTCCTTTTAATAACCATTTCTTTTGAAAAATAAAAAAAACTGATTAAATTATCTTTCAAAAAAAAACAGACAAATTGAAAATAATCAACATTTGGAAAATGATCTTGGAAATGAAAGTGAAGAAAGTGAAGAAATTGTTGTTGATGATGAAGGTGAAGATGAAATTATGAATCCTCATGATGGTTTTGAAAATGAGATTATACTTGAAGACCCTATTGAAGGAACAACATCAGAGGAGGAAGGAAATGATGAAAATGAAAATGAAAATGAATTGAAGGAAAAGTCAATGTCTTCTAAACTTTTTTCTAAATTTCGAACAGCACTACCAAATCAACAAAGATTAACTAAGACATCAAATGATAAAAGTCAACCCACTATCACTAAATTTCTCCCATTATCTCCAAAAACTCCTGCAAAGAAAAAGAAAAGTTCAAAAGTTATTTTTTTATTTTATTTTATTTTCATTACTTGATTGAATATTTTAATCTGAAAAAAAAAAAAAAAAATAGATTACAGAATATGCTGAATGTAAAGTTTGTACAAATACTGATGATACTGTTTCATTACTTCGCTGTACTAAATGTAAATCACTTACTCATCCTCAATGTTTGACCTCTATCCCAATTGATGACTATGATTATTTAGTATTTCTTAATTTTATCTCCTCACTCATTCATTTTAGAATATTTGTATTCTAAATTGATTTAATAGGGACCATGGATTTGTGAAAGTTGTGGTCCAAAAGATCCTAGAAATTCTGTCATTCCTATAATAGATACCTCAGCTCAAATTAATCAAGATGATACAATTATCAAAATTCTTAGGAGTAGAGTCAATGCAGGAAAAATTCTTCAATTCTTGTAAATTTTTTTAATTTTTTAATTTCTTTTTAATTTCTTTTAATTTCTTTTATTTAATGATTATAATTCTTCTTTTCTTAAAGAGTAATGACAGAAAAGGGAAAACTAGCCTGGGTTGAAAAAACATGTTTAATTGGAAATGAAAATATTGCTTTGGATTTTTTATTCTCAGAAAATTTTGAATCAATTATCAAAACTAAAAATGTTCTTCCTCATCTTAGAACAGAAGAAAGTTTCTTTTTCTTTTTCTTTTCTTTTTCAAATGAGCAAATGAGCAAAAAAAAAAAAAAAAAAAAAAAAGCTATAACTCCAGATGGAGCTAAACTTGTTACCTTTCGATTTTGCTCAAATAATGCATATTTTGGAATCAAACAATATAGAAATGTATTTAGTGAACAAGAATTACAGGTTTTTATTTTTTATTTTTATTTATTTTTTTTGCTCATTTGTAATTGAAAAAAAAAAAAAAAAAATAGAATTTAGAAAAAGGAATTGATGATACTGTTGCTTTGGGTGAAAGTGATAAACTGTTACCTTCAACAACTGATCATCAACCTAATTTACATAGATCAAAGTTCTTTTTTGGTTATGGTTACAAAGATTATCAACACGGAAAGAGACCATACGTTCCTATTTTCTTCTTTTTTCTTTAATTCTTTCATTCAATTTTATTTAATTAATTTATTTCTTTTTCTTTTTCTTTTTGAAAAGTTAATTGATAACGTTGATCCTATTCCAAACTGGATTCAATCTCTAGTAACAGATCTTGAAAAAGTATTAAATTCTCTTTACTTTTTAAATTTCCTTTGAAATTTTGAATTTATTTATTTATTGGAAAAAAAAAATAGAAAACTATTATCTCTGAAAACTTTATTGAACAAGCTGTTTTGAATGTTTATCATGAAAAAGGTTCTGGATTAGGTGTCCATCAAGGTTTGAGTTTTATTAAATTTTGAAATTTATATCGATATTAATCAAAACGAAAATGAAATGAAAATGAAAAAAGAAAAAGAAAAAAGAAAAGAAAACTCAAAAAATAATATAAATTCAAAAAGATCCCAAAGAACTTTTCAAACGACCCATATTTTCAATTCGACTCTTTTCGGATAGTGTTTTATCTTTTGGATGTCGTGGACTTGGAATGGTTCTAAGAAAGCAAGCAATTCCTCTTCCAAGAGGTTCAATTACTGTAATGGAAGGATTTGCAGCAAATAAAGCAAAGGTTCTTTCTTTTCTTTTTTTTTTTTTTTTTTCTTTAAAAAAAAACCAGTATTTTCACTTATCTTTTTTTTTTTTTTGTATAGCATTGCGTTCGAATGGCTGATACACATGAAAAATCTTCATCGATTTTACTTCGTGGAATTAATCCTCAAGCCAAGATTGAGTTATCAAAAAGAAAACATCCTGACCTTTTAACTCCACCAATTTCTCCTAATCATGGTCTCCAAAATGTAGGTTCAAGTCCAACAAGAATTAACTTTGATTCAAGTCCCAAAATGGCTCCTTTAATTAGTAGTCCCTTAGCATCTAATAAGCCACTTGATTTTAATACAAATACTACAAGTCCTACAAATCCCATTAAAGCATCAAGAACATCAAGGAGTAATTCAATTATTGAAACTCATCAACATTCAAATGGTCAACTAAATATTGATAAGGAAATATATCCTCACCTCTTCTTAATTCAAAATACAACTTACAAACCAAATTTAAAACCAACAAAGAAAAATATGCAAAAACGTGCAAAACAAAAGGCAATTTCTATAGCAATGTCCACTTTACCATCAATTGCAAAAATTATAACTTTCTCAAAGGAACAACAACAAAAACAACAAGAAAAACAAGAACAACTTCAACAAAAACCTGAAGAAGATTCTCCAAAACCTCCTGAAGATTCTGTTCATCAAGAAAATCTTGTTGAAAAAGAAACTCCAAAGAAAGACGAAACAGAAGAGAATGTGATTCATGTCCCAACTTTACGAAACAAACCACTAAAAGCACTTTTTTATGATACTGATAGTGATGTTGAATTGGAGATGGAGAGAATTTTAAAAAAGAAGAAAAAGAAGAGAAGTAAACCAAGTAAAAAGAAATCACCTGAACTTCAAAAAGTTGAATCAACAATTCCCAATGAAACAAATCAATCAAATATTGAAGATCAAGAAGAACAACAAAATGATGATGATGAAATAAATGAGAATGAAAAACAAGAAAAACAAGTTGAGGAATTACAAGAGAACGAACAAAATCAAGAACTATTAGATGAAGATGAATTACAAGAAGTTCAACAAATAGAGCAAAATGATAAAGGAAAATCAGAGGAACCTATTGAAATTGAAGAAGAAGAAAAAGATAAAGATAAAGATGGGGAAGGAGAAGTAAGAGAATATAATCAAGACATTCATTCAGAAAAGAAAGGAAAAAAGAAAAAAGAAAAGGAAAAAAAGGAAAGGGAAAAGGAAAAAGAAAAGGAAAAGGAAAGAGAAAGGAAGGCAAAAAAGAAGCAAATAAAAAAAGCCAAAAAACTTAAGGAACGACATAAAGAATCAAAAAAAAGAAGACATGAACATGAACATGAACATGAAAAAGAAAAGAAAAAAGGAAAGAAAAGATCAATTAGTATTGACTCCAGTTCAGAAGATGGTTCTTCAAGTTCTTCACCACTTGTAGATAGTGATTCTGAAAATGATAAAATTGGAAATGTTGAAAAAATTAGTTTTCAAAGAAAGAAGATGAAGTCAGTCAAAATTGATCAAACAAACTATTTTTCATCCTTTGTTTTGGAAAAACCTGGTCATCAAAGAACTATTCAAGAAAGTATTGAAGGAATGAATGATGCACATCTTCAAAGAACTCATCCAACTTCAATAATAGACAATAATAGCTATAATCCAGTATCAAATTTAAACCCTACTTCCTCTTTTCCAAGAAATTCGATGTCAAACTTAAATCCTACTTCCGAATTAAATCCTTTTGGAGTTACACAAACCACGACTTATTCAAACTCACACCCAAATATTCCCTCCAATCCCACTCAAGAAATCTCAAATCAACACTCCCGCTCCGTTATTTTATTTCATACAAATAACTATCAAGAGGATTTAGATTCTCTCATTAATTCACAAATTCCAAATAACCGTCATCATGTTTCAATGAATCAAACTATACATTCTAGAAGTGATTTCAGCTTGATTCAAGATAGAAATGTCAATTTCCAACATCAAAACCAATATGTACAAACTACAGGAACTCAATCTTGGATCCCTCCTCGAAATGTAACTAATAACATGGAACAAAAAAATATAGACATGATCATGAACACAAGAAATTTTAGTCATCATCATCATTATCATCAAAATGAAACATTTAGTAACCATAATTCAACTTTTCTTCCACATCAAACTCCTGTAAAAATAGTTTCAAATCAAACTCACCCTGTACATTCAGCTCCAATTTTCCACCAAACCACTTTCTCAAATTCTACTTTTGATCAACAACAACAATTCTTATACCAACAACAACAACAACAACAACAAGCTTTATATCATCAACAACAACTCCTTCAATATCAAAGTTATTCCTCCAAGTCAACAAATTTAAGTAGTTTTGGAGGAAGAAACAATACAATCAATTCTTTCATAGATTTCCCAAAAAGAAAACCTAATATCAATTCTTCATCCATAGATAACAAAATTTCAATTTCAAACTTAATGTCAAATCCAAATTAATGTACCAAAAAAAAGAAAGAAAAAATATAGATTTTTATATGTATAGACAAGAAATATTGTGAATAATAATAAAACTGAAAAAAAAAAGAAAATATTCATTTTTAAAAAACACATCGTTATTTCTAAATTTTGTTTTTTTCAATCTCTCAAGTAATTTAACTCTTGAATTGATCCTGACTCTGTGACCTTAACGAAATCCTCATCAATAACTTCTTGTTTAAGATTTTCATTATCAGCTGGTTCTTCATAAAGAGATTTTGAAGAAAGCATTGGGAGAAGTAAATTTTTATCTAAACTATGGAATCTATTTTTCATACTATTCCTAGCTGATTCAGCATTTTTCAATTTTTTGTTCAACATTTTTTCTTCGGGGGTCTCAGTATCACCAATTTTTATATTGAGTGCATCAAGGACATAAATTGTGCTTCCACCAATTCCAAGAGTTGTCACAACGACAATCACCAAAGTTGATGTTACTAATAAATTTTTATGGGGAATATCAGGGAGTAATAAAACAAGAGCAAAAGCAATGGCTCCTCTTAATCCAGAAAACCAGATCATAAATTGAAATTTTGGAGAAATTTTCACTTCTCTTTTACAATTTGCAAGTGCACAAAGGATAAAAACGTGACAAGCTCTTGCAAAGAGACATAAGAAGATTGATAATCCAATAAATGCCCAATTCCATTCATGTTCAACAATAAAGAATGCCATTCCTAGATAGAGATAAATCACACCTTCTGCAAGATGTGCACCTGTATGAAGGAAATCAACACAACTTTGTTTTCCTTCGTCAGATTCAATATTATAGTATCCATAATGTTTTAATGTGTTTGCACAAAATAAAATTCCGACAATTCCTGAAAGTTTTAGACCTTCACAGAGAGAATAAACAATATATCCAGTCATGGTGATGAAAACAATTGCAAGAGTTGGTTCCTTCATTTTCATATGTTTTAAAAGAAATGAAGCAAATCCAGCAATTAAAACTCCAACAATTAAAGCTCCAGTAAATTTACCCAAGAAGATTCCTAATGCTTTTAATAAATCTACAAATCCAAATACACCCTCACTAACAACAAATCCGAGAAATGTTTGATATAAAGAAATAGAAACGGCATCATTTAACACACTTTCTCCAAAAACAATAGCATATAAAACTCTATCAACTTGAATTTCTGAAAAGACTGCTAAAGTAGCGACAGGATCTACTGCTGAAATCAAGGAAGAAAAAAGAAGAGCAACAAGTGCATCAGATGATAGTTCAAAAACTCCTAGGACTTCAAAATAATACAAAGCATAACCAATTATAAGTGTTGAAACTAATGTTCCAATGATTGCAAGTGCAAGAATAATTCCCATATTTGAAAAGAATTCTCTCTAAATTGATTTTTTTATTTATTTTATTTCAATTTTTTATTTCAAAAAAAGTTTTAAATAAATATAAAACAAACTTTGTTCATTGAAAATCCTCCATCAAAAATAATGATTGGTAAAAATATAAATAAGAGTAATTGTGAATCAATTGTAAATTGTGGTGCTAATTATTTTTTCATTAATAGTAAATTTTTTTTTAAAAAAAAAGAAAAAAAAGAAATGTTTTAATAGAACAAGATGTGATTACTCTCATTTATTAACCTATCGATTCCTCCAACAAGGATTCCAAAGATAATAAGTGCACCTTTTTTTTTTTTTGAGTAATATTATTAGATTAAAGTAATAACAAGCAAATAAAAACAATATTAAATAAAAATTAAACAATATTAAATAATATTAAACAATAGAATGAAATATCAAAAAAAAAAATGTTACCAGACTCTGGAAGGAAAGATAACTTGTATCTCCTAATTGCCCATGACATAGAGGCGGAAATGCACAAAGACATGCTCAAATAGAACACTGGCCAAGGATTCGTCGTTCCAACCATTTTATATATACCTTTATATCTTTATCTTTATCTATCTCGCACTACTATTCTATTCTATGCTATGATATGCTATTCTATGCTGTTCTCTTCTATTCCTGATTGATTCGATGTGTTTATAGGTCTAAGTTAGTCGTAAGTTTCAAGGTTGCAAGGCGGAATTGCTTCAACCACGTGGTTTTTGTAAATAAATAAAAAAAAGTCAACCATTGAATTCAATTGAACAAATAAATCAGCAACAAATCAAAGACCAAAGATGATCCACGATCCCTTTCATTTCTGGATCATTGAGATATCACTTCAAAATTATGAACCCTAAAGTAAACAATTTGATATCTGACATTTGAAATCAATTTTGTGTGTCAAAGAAAAGTTCAATAAATCGATGGGTTGAAATGGGGTTGAAACACTGAAAAAAACTATCAACAATTCAAAATTTGAAGAAAAAAGAAAAAAAAGTGATTTTTGGGTTGAAACTTGGTTGAAACAAGTGAAAAATGAAGCAAGTTTGTATTTTACATTGATATTGTAATATTGTAACTTATTCATCTTTTCTTCAAAACTTATTCAATGAACTTGGAATAAACTTTGATTGAAATGATTGAATTTGGGTCTTTGAAGGTTACAAAAATCTTCCGATCGACTTTTGAACTTTTGACCAAAACAAATAAAAACCACCGACACCAACCAACTTTTTGACCCAAACGGAGCAAGCAAATGCGTTTCATGTCGCTTTGCAAGACCTGTTTGCTCTTATTTCTACTGTTCCAGTTCTCTCTTGGTAAGTGTTTTATATCATTCTTTAATTAATTAAGTCGATGTTTTGTTAATTGGTTTTTTATTTTTCTTTTTTTTTATTTTTCTTTTTTACTTTTTTTTTTTTTTTTTTTTTTTTTTTTTTTTTTTTTTTTTTTTTTTTTTTTTTGAAACCCGAATCGTTGACCAATTTTTTGGGTTTCTGTAAAGTTTTGTTGAGTTATAACTTTATAAACTTTATAAATAGAGATCTGTTTTTATTATAAAAATTCGATATTTCAATCAACTAACTTTAATTATTTTTCAAACATTTTCTCTTGGGTGGATGATTTCAAAGGTGTTTGATGATTGACATATGAAACAAACACTTTAATTTTCATCTCATGATTGATTCTCTTCCAAAATCTCCCAATAATGTTTTCATTGAAAAACTTAATTGATTGATTAATTGAATTTATTACTTATTTTTATTTATTAGGTGCTTTACCTCCGAATGAACGAACAATATTGGAAAATTTTTATAATTCATTAACTGATAGAGGCAGCTTAGTTTGGAATCTTACAAATTTGTGTGGCCAAGCTGAGATTGTATGTGATAACACTTTAACTCCTAATAGAGTCACTCAATTGTATCACCTTTCTTTCATTTTCACTGATGTTTTGAAAATTTTCTTGAATCAAAATAGAAATCTAGGAAATAAAACGATAGTAGGAACCATCCCAACTGAATTTGGAGATTTTGTCTATTTAAGAGTTCTGTAAAAATCATTCATTTTTCAATTGTAAAATTTCACTTAAATGATCAAAAAAAAAAAAGAGGACTACAATACAATCAATTCTCAGGAACGATTCCGACTCAACTAGGAAATTTGGCTCTTTTAACAAATCTGTAAAATCATTTCATTTCATTTCATTTCTTTTCTTTTCTTTGAAAATTGAAAAAAATTTTAATTGAAAATATAGAGTCTTATTTTCGAATCAACTCTCTGGGACTATCCCAACCGAACTAGGAAATTTAAAAACACCCTCATTGTTCTGTAAATAATCTTTATTTCTTATTAATAGTATTTCAAAGAAAGAAGAAAAAAATTACTTCAACAATAGAAATATCAATATCAATCAGTTTTCAGGTCCAATTCCAACCGAACTTGGAAGCTGTACTAAATTAACACAACTGTAATTGCAATCACTTTATTCTCTTTTGTTTTTTGTTTTTTTCATTCTATTGTTCGATTGGAAAAAAATAGACGGTTAAATATAAATCAACTCTCTGGGACGATTCCAACTCAACTAGGAAATATAGCTAACATCGGAACTCTGTAAATTTATTGAATCTTTGTTTTCTTATTTGCATTTCAAATCAATTTATTTATTTTATTTTATTTATTTATTTAGGCTTTTATCTGATAATAAACTCTCTGGGACAGTTCCATCTAAATTTTCAACTTTAACTAAATTGGCCTCATTGTAAAATTTAATTCTTTTTTTTAAGAAAAAAGAAGAAAATTATCAAAAATTATAGGCGATTAAGTAATAATCAACTCACAGGGACAATTCCAAACTTTTCAACCCCACCATCTACAGAATTGTAAGCAATCCAACATTTTTCTTTTTTTTTTTAAAAAAAAAAAAAAAAAATAAAATAAAA
>Ga0209960_1004633_pt1 | contig 10327 bp, 9 predicted proteins | sample ThiBiot_500_plan_2_FD_183947 | JGI IMG/M metagenome (GOLD analysis project Ga0209960, IMG submission 183947) | Wastewater bioreactor microbial communities from Cape Town, South Africa - Thiocy_expt_500_plan (SPAdes) | ecosystem: Engineered > Bioreactor > Thiocyanate-remediating >... | reverse complement strand
TTTTTTTTTTTTTTTTTTTTTTTTTTTTTTTTTTTTTTTTTTTTTTTTTTTTTTTTTTTTTTTTTTTTTTTTTTCTCTTTCTCATAGCCAGAAATCATAAACTTTATTTTGATGTAGGTGCGATGCCTCTTACAGTTTCAACATATGAAGGATCCTCTCGAATGAGAGCTCTGATTTATATGCAAGTTTCAATTTCTGGTCAAGCTTTAATTTTTGTAACAAGAACAAGAGGATTTTCATTTTTGGATAGGCCTCATTTGTTAGTCCTTGGAGCTTTCATTTTTGCACAAGTAATTTTGATAATGAATTAAATTAGGAATAAATAAATGAAATAAATTGACCAAAAAAAATAATTAGGTTGCTGCAACTCTCATTGGAGTTTATGGATTTGGAGGCTATCCTGGGTATGCAATCGAATTTGTTCCAGGAGAGGTTATCTTTGGAAGAGTCTCATTCTTTGGTAATTTTTTTTTTTTTTTTTTTCGAATTAATAATTTTTATTATTAATTAAAATAGGTGCTGGATGGGTTTATGCAGCAGTTGCATGGATTTGGTGTATAATATGGTATATTCCTCTAGATTTCATTAAAATAATCTTTGAGTGGGCTTGGGAGCGAACATACTTCCAAAATCGTCGTACTCTTGAGACTAGAATTAATACAATGCAATCTTACTACCAACCTGGTAAATCACCTGAAATCCGCAAGTCAATGGAAGCAAGAAAGTCAATGGATACAAGGAAAAATCGTTAATTTCAATAAATTTAATGTTTTATTCACAATATATATTTTTTTTGTTTTTGATTTTTCTAGTTTACAAATTTTTTTTTTTTATCTTTATATATTTTTATCTTTTTTTACTGATTTCCAAAAGAGGAAGATTCTTCAATTGCATAAGTTAACTTCTCGACTAACATTTCATAACTTTCATAATCTGGAAGATCAATTCTATTGAAACTATTTATATTTATTTATTTAATTTAATTTTTGAAATTGATTTTTAAAAAAAGAAAAAATGAAAAGAAATGTACCAAGTGTGAGATTTTGGTAAATGAGTTGTTCGAGGTAATTTTTCAAGACAAAAGAGACGAGGTCCATCACTCCCTATTTAATTTATTTGATTTAGTTTGTATTATATCCAAGAAAAGAAATGAAATCAAAAGGAAAAGAAAAAAAATACCCCAAAGATCTTTAAATCCAGTTGCAGGTACTCGAGAAGTTCCAGTAACGAATTGTAATAATTTTGCTCTTTGTTCACTATTGTACTGACTAGCACATTTCCAAAACCATTTTACAAGTTGGTGATCTTCTGTTACATGTCTATAAATTGTATTCTTTTTCCAATCATCGATATCAATTTCTGATAATCCGCCAAGTAAATACTAAAAATATGAAAAGAAAAATGTGAATTTGGGAGAAAAAAAAAAAATCTTGATAACAAATGACTAACCTCAAGTTCATGAGCATGAAATAAAGTGAGGAGTTGACTTGGAATAATTTCAAAGAAACCTTTAATAATCTCATTCATTTGTTTCTCTACACCTTTGTAAGTTCTCCATTCTAAATATAATTGAACATACTCTCTTTTATTAGATTCTGTCACTTCAATTGATGCACCATCTATAAAATTTAAAAAGAAAATTATCATCAATATTTGGGAAATCAAGGAAAAAAAGTTAGAAAAGAAAGTCAGAAAGAAAGAAAGAAAAGTTCTCACTTTTTTTCAATTCGTAAACAACTTTTTTGCCAAAAGAATCAATTTCAACTGTAAATGTTTGGAAAATTACTCCTGTAATTTTATTTTTTAACATCCACTCAAATGAATTATATCTATCAGGATCAGCATATTTTAAATCATGGAGTTCAATTTTTTTTCCAACCAAGCTACAAAAAAACAAAAAAAAAAAAAAAAAAAACAAAAAAAAAAAAAAAAAAAATTTAGTTTTGCTACTTTGTTCCATTTTTGGATAATGAAATATTTACTTTTTATAAAAGCTTAAGACAAAGAATGCATCAACAAACTTTCCATGGAAAACTGCAGTTCCCATAAGTTTTCCTTTTTTTTAAAAAAAAAACAAAATAATTAAATTTCTTGAAGAAAGAAGAGGAAAAAAAAAAAAAAGAAAACCTATGAAATAAAATAATTGAAGATGATTGTTTTGAACAGATGAATTTGGGTGTATTTGAAGCGTATAGCTGTTTGGAGCTGAATATTCAAATAATCCATATGATGGACTGAAAATTTCCTTTGAAACTAAGTAAAGCCATTCTATTTATTTAGTTATTATAGTTATTTCAATTCAAGAGATCAAACAATTTTTTTCAAATAAATAAATAAATAAAATAAAATAAAATAAAATAAAATAAATAATAAGTCAAACCTCGAGATAATCCTCCATAATCAAGCCCTTCTTCTCCTTCAAAACAAATCCAAAGTTTTTTCTTCAAATCATTTACACTAGCCGACATTAATTTATTATAAGAATCTTCTAATAGTTTATCTCGATTTATCTGTTTTTTAAAAAAAGGAAAAAATCAAATGAGATTTGAGGGAAAAAAAAAATAAAATTGGTGTTAATCAATCCCAATAAGAATAATAAATACCCTAATTTCAAATCTTCTTTTAAAATCTGGTTGTCCAAGTTGATTTCGAAATTGCATATGTTTTAATTGATAATCCCTAAATATTAAAATTTAAATATTTAATGAATAAGAAGAAGAGAAAAAAAAAAAGAAAAAAAAAATCGAACCTAATATATTTTGGTGCATTTGGAGAAACACAAGGATGAAGAATTCTTGGATCTTCCCATTGAGTTCTTTGAGTATTATGATCAACGAAAAATGGTCTCCCTTTATCAGTGAATCTTTGTTCCCAACCACTTGGTAAAGGACCAAGATTAGCATTTACATTAACTTCTCTTTGAAAAATTGGTGATCCTGTTGATCTTGGATCTTCCCATTGTGTTCTTTGAGTATTATGATCGATATAAAAAAATCTTCCTTCACGAGTTTGTCTATGAATAAAATAAAGAAAAATGATTAAATTTTTTTTGAAATGGAAGAAATCAAAGATTAGAAAATATTAAGAAATAAAAATAAACCTTTGTTCCCAACCTAAAGGTAAAGGTCCGGCTTGTTTTTTTATTCTTCTTTGGGCTTCTCCTTGGCTAGTTTTAGTTTTTGTTTAATTTTGGAAAAAGAAAAAGAAAAGGATAAAGAAAAGTAAAGAAAAAAAGAAAGAAAAAAATACCTCACTGATCGAGCTAAACCAGTATTTCTAATGTGAGATACAGAAGGATGCATTTCATTTACTGGAGGGGAATTAGGTTGGATAGGTTCATAGTATGAAGAGAAAGGTCTACTTCCAGAACTTGAACCAGAGCCAGAATTAGAACGAGGACGATTTGGGTTTGAAGAAGAAACAGATGTAGATCCATCTTTAGCTTTTCCTTTATCTTTATCCTTTCCTTTTTTATCTTTAGCTTTAGCTTTTTCCTTTTCCTTTTCCTTTTCCTTTTCCTTTTCTTTTGCTTTCTCTTTTTCCTTTTCTTTTTCTTTCTCTTTCTCTTTTTCCTTCTTCTCTTTTTGTTTCTCTTTTTGACTTTTTGTTCGCAAAAGTGCTGAAGAAAAAGGAGCACTAGGTGATGAAAATTGAGAGAGAACAGATGAAGAAGGAATTTGACGTGTTGATGTTGAGTTTGTATGAGAAAGGATCATGGGATCTGAATCGAAATTAGAAGAGGTTGATTCTAATCCTGTTTCTGGAATAATTAAATGATTGGAGTCAGAAGCAGAGCTTGTAAGTATCTCTTCTTTTGGAACATTCCATTGAGTTGCATGAGTTATATTATTGTAATAATATACTCGACCTTGATCATCTACTCTATATTCCCAACTTTTTTTTTTGAGTTAGTTTGGCCATAAATAAAAAATAAAAATTAAAAATGTACCCTTCAGGAAGTCCATGTGTTGGATTGGGTTTTAAAGGACGAGAATTTTTAAGTGTTAATACGACCATAACATAACCAATTTTTTCTCCAGTTTTAGTTTTTAATCTACAAATGAGAATAATTATTATTATTTGAAGTCTCTTTTTTTAATTTTTGGAGATAGAATCGAACCTTTTCTCAAGCTCTATTCTTTTATCTATATCTAATGAGGAAATTGTGATATGTGTTGATCCAATAGTTTTATCTTTTGGGCCATCGGATAATGATTTTATTCTTATATACAATGTTTGGTCTTTTTTGACTCCTTCACTAGATATTGATGAGAATTTATTATTCATTTGGAAATGGAAAACTAATTTGAGTATTTTTTTTAAAGTAAAAATAAGAAAAAGTTACTAATTGATTTCTTCATTAAATTCTGAAAGGTTTGGGTGTTCAGGTGTAGTCTTTGTTTGTAACCTTTTATCTAAATAAACTTGACAATACACTTTTTTAATAGGTGAAATACTACTAATGAGAACAGATCCGACTAAAATTTTTTATTAAAAAAAATTTTTTTATTCTTCATATTTAAATAAAAGAATTAAAGAATTAAAGAATTAAAGAATCTCTTACTTTTTAGTGACAAATCGTAACTATTTATTATTTTTTATTTTTAATGTTTAGTTTTTGAAGAGTTAAAGAAAAAAAAAGAAAAAGAGAGATTGAACCTCATATTCTCTATTTTTATATGGATTCAATAAATTAAAGCACTAATAAATAAAAGCAAGGTTTGATTGTTCTTAATTGACAATTCTCAACCTAAAATTTTGAAAGAAGAAGAAGAAAAGCATTTTGTTTAGAAGGAAAACTTTTATAAAATAGAAATTGGATTTAAATAATGATGATTGATGGAATTTTTTTCCTTTTTTTTTTTTTTGTTTGATTCTTAATTATTTCAAATTTTAAATTTTTTTTCAAATGTGATCTTATTCAACATCCTTTTTATACTCATGCAGGATCTTTAATATTCCATTAAGCTCATCATGAAAAAAAAAAAAATCAATTCAAAAGCTGATTTCTCAATTAAAATGTTCTCTTTCCATTCCATTTTTTTAAAAAAAAATCACTCTTCATCCTATTTCCTTTCCTAATCTTTATCCGTCCATTTTTGTAAAAAAATCTTGACGAACAACTATTATTGATTATTATTAAAATCGTTGACAGGGATTGCATAGTAAGATCATATATAAATATGTCATTGATGGATGGTCAATGAGTCAAATAGAAAGGATTCCTTTGGTCAATTTGGTGCCTGTCTCATTCTAAAAAAATTTTCACGAGATTTGCAATAATTGAAACTTATTTCGTTCATTCAATGATTATTCCATGAATCCACGAATCTGTTCATTAATTCAAAGATCTATTCTATTCTATTCTTCTTCTTCGATCTTCTTGTTTCTTCTGTTGCTCTTCTTCTTCTATTAGTTGATTTGAATAAAAATCATTAGTACATTGATAATAATAAAAAAATTATTTTTCAAATCCAATTAATTCATAGTTATTCTTTTGAAGTTTGAAGTTTGAATATTTTAAAGCTGATCAAATTATTTTTTTTTAAACTTAATTCTTAATTACAAAATTGAATTGAATGGAATTGCAAAGTCTTTCAATTGGCTTTTTTTTCTTCTTTCTTTCCTTGTTCTAATTATAAAAAATATAAATTATACAATAAATATATTAGAGAATAATTCAATAATTATTTTTATTTTATTTTTTCTATTTTCATTATAGCTTCAAATTGACTCTTTTTTTGTCTAAAACTCTATTCAAAATAGAAAAATTAAAAAGAGAAAAACTTTGAAATTTCATAATATTTTTTTTAAAAAAAAAACATGAGCTCATTCAAAAAACTGTTATCAAACAATTCTTATAACTAACTACTTCATTTCTTTTTTATGAACAGTCAAATAAAAGAATATTTTATCAAAAAAAAAACAAAAAGAATAAGAAGTGAAATAAGAATAGAATAATAAGGAAATTATAATATGGAAGAATAGGAAGTTTTATTTTTATAAATAAAAAAAATGTAATTGGAATTGAAATTGGGAATAGTAGGAGCAATTTAATTAATTGACTCAAAAAAAAACAAAGGTTTGGATAATAATAAAGTCAAAGTATTGAATTATTGAATATATGAAATGGATAATAATTGAAGTTTCTTAAGTTATAGTTTTCATATTGAAATTGGGAGCTAAAAATTGAAAAAAAAGAAAAATTTTATATGAAATTGACCCAAATTCAACAAATAAAGCAATAAAATTATAATAAAATTAATTATAATTCGGAATTAAAGTAAAGTCAAAGTATTGAAAGTAAAGTGTTGTATAATTGAATATTGAGTTAGTTAGTTAATAAGTAAGTGGTAAAAATGTAACAATTAATGAAAAGTTAATGGAAACAATTGAAGCAATTGAAATTGAATTTGAAATTGATATGTTGTTGTTGTGATTTTAATTATTAATTTGACATTTAAAAAAAAGTGTTGAATTGTAGAGTATTGAATCGAAAGTTCAAAGAGTTGTAATAGTTAGACTTACAATTAGAGGCGTTAAAGTAAAGGCTGATAAAGTTAAAAAAAGGCTCAATTTATGCCCAAAAAAGTCAAAAATAAAATAAAAAATTAAAATAAAACTCCTTGAAAAGAAGCTCGAAATGTAATAAAAATAAATATATTATAAAATAAAACTAACCTTCTGATGTTCAAAAACAAAGTGTAAAAGAAGAGGTTTTAACATCTTTTGAGAAAGAAAATCAAATAAAATATAAAAGTTTTTAATAAATTGATGAATTGGATTGGGTTGGAGTTGTTCTAAATAATTATAATTATAATTATAAAGAAAAAAACAAAATAAAACGGAAATAACCAAGAAAAAAACCCCGAAAATGGTGGTTCGAAGGGGGAATATATATCACTCACCTCTCTCTATTTTTGTCGAACTGGGTTACTTTTACAAAGAACAAAGTAAAAAGTTCAAAGTAAAAGTTTATAAAAAAAAATTATCACTACATCTTTGAGTTTGAAAATAAAAGGATTATGAAATTTGAAAAAACTTTGAAGAAAAAACAACTGTCATAGAAAAACAAAATGTGCTCACAATTTTTTTTTTTTTTCATTTTCTTTTGATTGGAAATGGAAAAACTGGACCAAAAAAAAAAAACATCTATTTTTTTCCCGCCAAAAAACTTTAAAAAAATTTGGTTTTCCAACCTCAATTACTCCTTAACTTCCTCTTTTCTCAAGTATTACAATATCTTTTTTCTTCGAATTTCAAATTCATTTCAATTTCTTGTCTTCTTTGTTTATTCAATTTTTTTTAATCTATTTACTTTTTTTTTTGTTGACTTGGTTATGTTGATTTTGTTTACTGAAATTCCTGAGTGAAATTAATTGATTGATGACTCAACCTTGTTAACCCGAAAAGTCTGCTCTAAATAATAATTATTTATTGGTTTGATTGAGGTTTTCCCGAATTATCACTCCTTGGAATCAATTAATTTTTACTCCTTTTTTTCTTGATGACTTATCTCATAAATAAAAAAAAACAAATATATCTTAATTGCAATAAAGGGTGGGAATCTTTCTCAGGGATTTAATATCTCTTTTATAACATCACCCATGTATTCTAACTTTCTTTTGTCCAAGAAATTATAGGATAATCCTTTGGTGATGATTGTAATTATGATTATGATCGAAGTTTGTTGTTTTTTGAAACATTATATTGGAAGGTTTCGATTGTTCCTAATTTTTACAACATAAGCCATCAGTTTTTTCACGTCTTTCTTTTGCTTATTGAAAAAAAAAAAATGTTTTTCTAAACTTTTTTTTCCAATTTGAAAGTCCATCAATTAGTTCTCCCATTTATTATTTCACTTTCACAAACTAATTTTTATTCAAAAAAAAATATCATCAACAATCCATCATATTCTAAAAAAAAATAATTCTTCAAGTTATATTTCTAATCTAATTTATCAATCCATTAAATCTTGATTTGATTCTACTTCAGTCAATTTAAAGCTCTCTAAATGTGAATGTCCAATAAATAAAAAGTCTCCTCTAAATAATTTATCTCCAAGAACAAGTGGAAACCAATGAGGATCATCAAGCCACATCTGTTGAAAAGGTATTCCAATCTTTGTTTGTATTCTAGAAGTTGTATCAACATACTTTTGGTAATCAACTTCGTTTTTCTTCTCCTCATCCACAACAACATACCAACAAGGACTCATTTCTTCTGTCTCTTGAATCTCTTGAAGATTAAAATTCTTTCCATCAAATGTAAAGATATGAACTTGAAGAATCTCTTCTTCACCTTGAAATTCAAAATTGATAACTCCATGCTTTTTTAATGTTTGATCAATGAGCTTATTCACTCCAGTTTCTTCTATTAGCTCTCTAACAGCTCCTTCTTCTATTGTTTCATTCCCTTCAACTTTACCTCCAAAACCATTCCATTTACCAGCTCCAAAACCTCTTCGTTTCATTCCTAAGAGTACTTTAACATGATCTTGTTCTTTTAAAATTGGTAAGACTAATGTGAGTATCTTTTTCTTTCGATCTTTCATTTTTGAGTGAAAAAAAAAAAAAAAAACTGCCAAAAATTCTCAAAATCATTCAAAACAGTTATTCCTTGATTATTATTACTCAAATGTATTTGGTTTGGAATGAATTTGAAACAGTTATTCCTGATTATTATTTATTTTGGGACAATGAGTTGAATTAAAAATTAAATCAATGAAAAATTCTGATCTCAAGCTTTTCTAAAGTGATTATTTGTCTTTCCAATTAATCTTTTCTAAAATTTCAAGCAAATTAATTAACTAATACTCCAGCTCAAGTGGTGTTGATTGGTTTAATGATGTTTTAAAATCTAAAAATTGATCAGAAACAAGAACAATAATTCCATAAATAGTCGCAGCTTCAGAATCTTTTGAAAAAAAAATTATTTAAAAAAAAAAAAGAACAAAAAAAGTAAAATGATGAAGTTAAATATTTACCAGCAAATCCAAGTTCTATCCTCAATTTTGTTCTTGTTTCATTTTGATTTCTTCCAAAGGATTCTATTAATTTAACAATCTCTCCGTACCCTCTTTTTCTTTCTTGAAATTCTTCACTTTCCCGTCCATGCACTTCCATTTTTTCTCTTTCTCTTGCAGCATCAAGACCAGTTTTTCCTTCATCATCTTTTTTATTGATATCTATTTCTCTTCCACATGCTAACAGATATTTCACAATTTCAATATTTCCATTTTTACAAGCAGTCCAAAAAGGTGTTTCACCGCTATTCATTGATTGATTAATATCAATTCTATTGTCATTTAATAATAATTTCACAATTTCAATATCTCCTTTGTAACAAGAAATCAAAAAAGGTGTCATATCATACTCAATTGTTTTATTAATTTCAACTCTATTATCATTTAATAATAACTTCACAACTTCAATATATCCACAATAACAAGCAACCAAAAAAGGTGTGAATTCATCATTATTTCCTTTATTGATATCAACCCTAATATCATTTAACAATAATTTCACAATTTCAATATGTCCTTTTCTACAAACACTCATAAAAGGTGTTATTCCATAATTATCCACTTTATTGATATCAACTCTATTATCACTTAACAATAGTTTCACTATTTCGGTGTGTCCTTCGTAACAAGCAATATAAAAAGGTGTCCAACCATCGCTATCTGTTTTATTGATATCAATTTTTTCATGATTTAATAACAATATCACAATTTCTAAATGTCCTTTTTCACAAGCAATATAAAGAGGGGTTGCACCATCATTATTTGCTTTATTGATGTCAACTCTTTTATCATCTAATAATAACTTCACAATTTCAACTTTTCCTTTTAAACAAGCAATCGAAAAAGGTGTATAACCATCATTTCTTGCTTTATTGATATCGACTTTATTATCACTTAATAACAATTTCACAATTTCAATATGTCCCTTGGAACAAGTAATATAAAAAGGTGTTGCCTCATTCTTATTTGTTTTATTGATATCAACTCTTTCATCATTTAATAATAATTTCACTATTTCAATATGTCCTTCTTGACAAGCAATATAAAAAGGTGTTGATCCATTCTTATTTGGTTTATTGATATCAACAACTCTTTCATCATTCACTAGTAATTTTACAATTTCAATGTGCCCATTTTCACAAGCAATATAAAAAGGTGTTCTTGAGTTTTGAGAATCTTGGCAATTAGTGTTAAAGTTAATTTGTGAGTTGTGAAGTAATCTTATAACTTCTTCCACTTTCCCATCCGAACAGGCTTGCCAAAGCTGTTTTTCCATCTGTTTTTCAATGACTCAGCTATTTT
>Ga0209960_1004625_pt1 | contig 10334 bp, 11 predicted proteins | sample ThiBiot_500_plan_2_FD_183947 | JGI IMG/M metagenome (GOLD analysis project Ga0209960, IMG submission 183947) | Wastewater bioreactor microbial communities from Cape Town, South Africa - Thiocy_expt_500_plan (SPAdes) | ecosystem: Engineered > Bioreactor > Thiocyanate-remediating >... | reverse complement strand
TTTTTGAAACGATTAAACGTATTAATTATCGAAAATCGACGCCAATTTTTCCATGACCTCATCCACAGTGATTAATTTCATACTTTCATCACCATGCACATGCTGTCCCCATACCTCATCAATGGCTTCACAACCTAAAAACTTCTGCGCAGCTTCCGGATACCGATTGACTACTAGATATTGAAATAAATACGGACCAGAAATTAATGGATTCGTCACTGCGTGAAGTGCGACTACTGGGGTGTTCACTGCAGTTGCCATATGAGAAGGCCCTGTATCGGGGCATAATACCGCCGTAGCTTTGCTAATGAGCGCCAATAATTGCTTCGGTTTCGTCTTACCCGATAAATTGATTACAGGAACCTCCGAGCTAATTTCGTCTGCTAGCTTTTTATCAAAATCACCTGGGCCACCGGTAACAATAATTTCTACCCCCCAACGCTCGCGTGCTAATTTGAGCACCTCAATGTATCGTGCTACCGGCCAACTCCGCTCAGGTTTACTTGCGGCGGGATTGATAATTAATACAGGCTTATTTTTAGGTAAATGCGCATCGGCCCATGCATAGTTTTCCTCACCAACAGGTAAATCCCAGCGAATAACTTTTTCTTTAATGCCTAATGCAGCAGCAAATTTTAAAAATCCTTCCAGAGTATGTTCCAGACCTGGGGTAACGCGTTCGTTAACGAACCACTTATGGCCATCATTTGCCCGCGCTTCGTCATAGCCAATTTTGCGTTTTGCTTTAATCAGGGGATATAAAAAATTAGTGCGTAAGCTCGCCTGCGGGGCTAGTAATACATCAAACTCACGCCCTGCTAGCTGTTTTTTGAAATGCCAGTAGTCCCGTAACCGCTGTGGTTTTTCGATAACAAGAAACTCGACATCATTCATGCCCGCCACTAAATCAAAAGCAGGTCTTGAAATCACCCAAGTCAGTTTCGCCTGTGGTAATTGGGCTTGCAATGTACGAATCAACGGCACTGCCATGAGGACATCACCTAAAGCAGATAATCTAACTATACATATGGAATTAATCATTCTGTAAAACAAATCTCGAACCACAGTAAGGACATACTTCAACACCCGTTTTTTCGATGGGTAAATAAACTTTAGGGTGTGCATTCCATAATATCATTTCATCTGTAGGACAACTCAGTGGAAGCTGATGCTGATGAACAACGTAATTTTTTTTAGTACTTGCTGGTTCTAGCTGTTTTTTTTGCATTTTCTTCTCGCTTATCATTTTTGCCTTAAACATGAGGCATTGGCGCCCTTGCACCTGCACTTAAAGTGGATTATCCAATATTTCCCTTATTTTCGCTACAAAATCGACAGAATAACCTGGTTTTAAGGGATCAAAATAATCTATATTTTTCCAATGACGCAACCAAGTTAATTGACGTTTTGCTAATTGGCGAGTAGCTGCAATGCCTTTTTCGATCAACGTGGAATAATCATATTCACCTTGCAAATATTCTAAAGCTTGACGATAACCGACACAACGCATCGAAGGCATTTCCATATTTAGAATCCATTTTTTTTGTAAATGAATCACTTCTTCCATGAAACCGGTCTGCAGCATCTGTGTAAATCGCTGCGCGATACGTTGGTGAAGCCAGCTGCGATCTTGGGGGAATAAAGCCAAATTTATGAAGTTGACGGTGGAGACCGACTTTACCTCTGCTAGAAAAACGGACAGTGGTGTGCCGGTTAAATAATAAACCTCAAGAGCGCGTTGGATTCTTTGTGTATCATTATTGTGAATACGTGCTGCAGTAACTGGATCAATGTCTTTTAACTTCTCATGCAAGCGTGACCAGCCTTGTTCTTGCGCCTCCTCCTCAATGTGTTGTCGCACCTGTTGATTTGCCTCTGGGAGCTGATTCAACCCGTTTTGTAAGGCGTTAAAATACATCATCGTCCCACCGACTAATAATGGGATTTTACCTCGCTGGTGTATATCCTTTATTAACCGTGTTGCATCATCACAAAAGTGTGCGGCAGAATAAGAATCAGTCGGTTCAATGATATCCAACAAATGATGTGGCACGCGCTTCAATTCGTCAGAGTCAGGTTTGGCGGTACCAATATTCATTTCCCGATAAATCATCGCGGAATCAACACTAATTACTTCCATCGGAAAATGCTTAACTAACTCAAAAGCTAAGGCTGTTTTTCCCGATGCAGTGGGGCCCATCAAACAAAAAACAGGATCATGCATGCAATAAATTCCAACAGTCCTCGACTGTTAATTTCCTCATAAATGAAGAAGTAGATTCAGTAGAAGCCAAATTATACACATATTGAAGTAATTGCACACGTTCATGCTCATCGAATGTTCGAAAATCCACTGTTTGTGCTTCAATCAGTGCTTTTTGCAATTCCGCTAGTGAACAGGCGGAAGACTGCTGTATGTATGTAAAAAAACGAATTAAATCAATATGGGGTAAGATGACCGGTAGTGATGTTACCCGAACCTCTTGCCTATCCAACTGAGGAATACACTGCATCCCCATAAGCGCTAATTGCGGTATCCAAGATTCTTGGCTGTCCCATAAATGTTCCTGCAAAGAAATTTTCAATGGAATAAGCAAGGGCCGGGGCCTTAACGGGAGTTGATGTTTATTTATCTCAGTCTTAAGCATATGCTTATAAACCGCATCTAAATGTATTAAGTGCGGCTGGTGTTCATGATGCACGATTGCAAAACAATTATGAAGTAATATCCAGGAACGCGTTTTATCGATCTTTTCTACGGACTGTGACCAAAGAGGGGTAGGCTCACTCAAGCTCGTATTATCAGGGTGGTTCTTGATTATCTCTTTCCCAACCACTGCCATAGCCGGCGCTTTTTGGGTAGCGTCTAATGCCAGGGTTACCTGAGAAGTAATAAAGTCGTGAACTATACGCGGCTGCTCAAAGCGCACTTCGTGTTTCGTGGGATGGACATTAACATCAATCTCAGCAGGATTTAAATCCAGGTATAAGACACAAGCGGGAAATCGGCCTGGATGAAGAATGCCTGCATAAGCTTGTTTTAAAGCATGAAGCAACAGCTTATCTTTAACCATGCGTTGATTGATATAAAGCCACTGCCGATCATTTTGACTACGTTGAAACTGATGATTACTAATCCAGCCCCGTAGATTCATTCCGGCATGCGCTACTTCCAATTCAATCGCATCCTTAACAAAAGCACTGCCAAGCAATCGCTTCATGCGTAACGTGAGCATGGTTGATGTTTGCGCAGCGGGTAAGGTAAAAACTATTTTCCCATTATGTTTTAGCGTTAATGCCACGGTGGGCGCACTTAAAGCAAAGCGTTTAACAACCTGTTCAATGGCCTGAAACTCAATCTTTTCTGATTTCAAAAAACGTTTACGTACTGGGGCATTGAAAAAAAGGTCCGACACCTCCACTGTAGTACCTACTGAACGTGCGCACGGATGCAGAGTGATATTTGTTTCCTGAACTTGTAAACACATTGCGGTAGTTGCCGTCACCGGACGCGAGCTTATCATTAACTTGGCAATGGCTGCGATACTTGCTAAAGCTTCCCCGCGAAACCCCATACTGTTAATGGCAAATAAATCATCCAAAGTTTTAATTTTGCTGGTTGCATGAGCGGTAATGGCTAAAGGTAAATCTTCGGCAACGATGCCATGGCCATTATCACTAATGCGGATAAGATTAAATCCACCATAATCTATATCAATATGAATCTCTGTAGCGCCCGCATCTAAGGAGTTTTCTAATAATTCTTTTACTACAGACGCAGGGCGCTCTATAACCTCCCCTGCGGCAATTTGATTGGCAATAAATGAGGGTAACTGCTGAATTCTTAAGCCCATGTTGCTGGTATCACCACCTGACGTCCTGCTTTTAATGATTCGTCTGCTCTTACTCCATTAGCTTGATGTAGGGCACGAATCGGTATTTGATACTGTGCAGCAAGGCTCGGCCATGTTTCACCCTTACGAGCAATATGTACTGCACGACTCACCATAGCCTCAATCCGCGATCCATGGGGTGGATATTCCCAAAAATAATCCTTGATTCCTTTAAAAATGGCTTGACTCAGGCGCATTTGATACGTTGAACTCGTCAAATTACGTTCTTCATTAGGATTAGAAATAAAACCAGTTTCTACTAAAATGGAAGGGATATCAGGGGACTTGAGCACCACAAAACGCGCTTGCTCAACGCGGTTATTATGAAGCGCGGCAAAAGAACCCAGTTGTTGCAATACTTTTTGCCCCATCTGCAAACCTGCATTGATCGTTGCCGTCTGCGACAAATCAATCAGTACCGAACGGACCATCCCATTACGGTCGTCTAAACCTTTTAAATCCACGCCGCCTAATTCTGAATAGTTTTCCTTCTCTGCTAACCAACGTGCAGCTTCACTGGTTGCACCCCTTTGCGATAATGCAAACACCGAAGCACCTCGGGAATTGGGATTGTGAAAGGCATCGGCGTGAATTGCCACAAAAATATCACCGTTGTATTTGCGCGCAATATCTAAACGCTCCCGTAAACCCACATAATAATCGCCAGAGCGGGTTAATACAGCTCGCATACCCGGTTGTTGATCGATTAGTCTTTTCAATTTTAACGTAATGGCCAAGACTACATTTTTTTCCTGGCTGCGATGAGGGCCTCGTGCACCGCAATCTTTCCCACCATGCCCAGCATCCAGTACGATGACCACATCTCGTAACTTTTGAGGTGCATGTACGCTGACAGGCCGTGGGGATGGCGCAGGAATTTTCTTAACCACGGGATTTTTTACGACCGGTACTCTCGTAGGTTGTGGTTGGGCTTGACGAATTTTATTTGGGACAGGCACCGCTGTAACCAGCGGCATGTTTTGAGTCATTAAATCAACGCGTACACCAAACCCTCCGGATGCCGGTGTCCATGGTGCTGTGCGCACATTGACATGCTGTTTGATGTCTAAAACCAGCCGCACCGTTTTCTCGCTTGTCTTCCCCGTTCGAATGTATTGAATCAATGAATTAGGAAAACGAACCTGAGTAAGATTTAATCCCATTTGCGAACCACTTAAATCCACAATTACTCGCTCAGGATTGGTCATTCTCGATAATTTATGAGTAAACGGACCGTCTAAGGTTAATAAAACAGAGGTCATCTGATGCTGCTCTAGCACATCTATGGATGTTAATTGCGCTGCAGAGAGAATAAAACTGCTCAGGAGCAACAGCATAAAATAACCGATACGTAAGCGCATTATTCACCTTTCAGTTTCTCTAAAATGGTTTTTCCGGAATCACTTTTAGCCATTAAATGTAATTGGCGACCGGCACCTGCCAAACTTAACGTGAACTGTAAATCAATATACGGTACTAATTGATTCGCCTTTTCTGCCCACTCGATGGCGCACAAGCTATCGTCAGTGAAATAATCTCTAAAACCTAAATAATCAAGTTCTTCCTCATCATTAATTCGATACAAATCAAAATGATGAATGTGCATAGTGGGTAAATGATAGCTTTCAACTAAAGAAAAGGTCGGGCTCTTAACGGGAGACTCCACACCTAACCCCTGCACGAGCGCACGAATAATTGCAGTTTTCCCCATGCCGAGATCCCCGGTAAAGGCAAACACGAGCGGCGGTCGGACGCATAGGGCCAAGCGTTTCCCGAAAGCAACACTCTCATTTTCATTGGGTAACTCAATAATATAATCTGGGAATTTAGAATTTACCATGAATCACCGATGGCAATGTTTCAATAAGATCACTAGCAATTAATCCAGCCCCACCTAACCTTTGGGCAATTATATCGCCTGCATGCGCATGCGCATAGACCCCAACTTGGGCAGACTCGGATAACGATAAACCTTGCGCTAATAGACCTGCAATAACACCGCTCAACACATCCCCCATACCGGCACTTGCCATGGCAGGATTTCCTTGAGTGCATAGATAAACATCCTGCTCTGTTTGAATAATAGAGCCACATCCTTTAAGCACAACGACACCACCATACTGCCGCTGAATTCTAGATGCGGCAGCAAATCTATCGTGCTGAATTTGTTGCGTATTCGTAGCTAATAAAGCAGCAGCCTCACCTGGATGAGGAGTTAATATCCAATTATCATCTGCTAGAGAATGTTCAGCCAACAGACGCAAGGCAGAAGCATCGATAATCATGGGTAACTGCGAGGTAATTGCCTCAGAAAAAATGTCAACAGCCCAATCGGTCTCACCTAAACCCGGGCCAAGTACGCAAACCGTTGCACGTTTTAGCAGGTGATGTAAATCACGGGATGATTTAATACCCACGACCATAGCCTCAGGCAAACCCACAACAGCAGATGAGGCATACTCTTTCCAGGTACCCACCGTGACCGCTCCAGCACCGGAACGTAAAGCTGCTTTTGCTGCCATAAATACCGCTCCTGGCATTCCCGGCCCACCACCTAAAATAACGACGTGTCCGTAATCCCCTTTATGAGAATTTTTTTTGCGCGCCGTTAAAGGCAAAGGGACCGTTTTCTCGTTCAGAAGCCAACTTATAGGCGTTTGTTTTCGTACACATGCATCAAGGCCGATGGGGCAACAATGAATTTCCCCACAATAATCAGGGCCGTCTGCTGTGTAGAGTCCAGTTTTTAATGCGATAAAAGTCAGTGTCGTATCCGCCTTGATACCGACGTTATGTACCACACCCGTATCCGCATTTAAACCCGATGGAATATCCAAAGAAATAATAGGTAGGCCGCTGGTATTTAACTGGTGAATAACCGCAGCAATAACACCATGAACCTCCCCCTGAATACCGATACCTAAGAGTGCATCGACCAGTAACTCTGCTTCGGCATCAAGCGGTTCATCTATCGACTGAAACTCAACTCCGGCATCTTGAGCAAGGAGCGCTGCATATTGCGCAGCAGGTGGTAAATCGGCTATAGCTTTAGTTTGATAAACCGAAACGATAAGTCCTGCCTCATGCGCGAGGCGCGCAACAACATAGCCATCGCCCGCGTTATTACCCGCACCACAGTAAACAGCAATATGTGCTATCTCAGGGTATAATTTACGGATAAACTGAAATGCCTCTTCGCCAGCTCGCGCCATCAACTCGTGTTCATCAATTTGATAATAGTCTACTGCCAGGCGCTCACAAGCACGAATTTGTTCACATCGATACAGGGCAGTTTCTGGTCTCTTCACCTTATGCTCCATCATCGTTAAATTTTAATGGATGCATTAGACCAATGCATCCGAATTCTTATCATTTGACTAATTTGAGGGAAGGTTTACGCTTGGTTGACTCCAGCGATTTTGGTGCAGGTTCTGGAGGGGGTTGGGGCGATTCCTCATACTCGAAGGCAATTCCACGGCCGTTTTCTTTTGCGTAGATTTCGAGTACGGCACCGGGAGGAACGATAAGATGTTCCGTTTCTCCAGCAAAACGGGCAGCGAATTCAATTCGATCATTTTCCAGAATTAAACCACGTGTCGCCGCAGGGGATATATTAAGCACTATACGTTGATTATCATCCACATAGGCTTTTGGTACCTCTACCCCATAATAAGCCGCATTAACAAGCAGATAAGGCGTCAGTTCATTATCGACAATCCAGTCATAAGCTGCGCGTATTAGATAAGGTTTATTGGATGTCATATTCATGTGCTATGCCGCTCTAAGTTGCCTCTCGGCCTCAGTAAGGCTGGCCTGGAACGAATCACGTTTAAACAAACGTTGCATGTAACTATTTAAGCCTTTAAATTGTGCACCTACTTCAATTCCAAGTGCAGGTAAACGCCATAGTAAGGGTGCTAATGCACAATCAAGTAATGAAAATTCATCACTTAAAAAATAAGCTTTATCTGCAAAGACCGGATCCAAGCTAATTAAACTCTCAGCAAGGTTGGTACGGGCACTTTGATTCGTTTCGTCTTTGAGAATTTGATTCATCAAATAATACCAATCATGCTCAATACGATGCATCATTTTACGAGTCTCAGCACGAGCTACAGGGTATACAGGAAGCAAAGGAGGATGGGGGAAGCGCTCGTCTAAATATTCCATAATAATTCTAGGTTCGTAGAGCACCAATTCACGATCGATTAATGTAGGTATGGTACCGTAAGGATTTATAGCTAATAAATCAGAACTCGGTTCATTTTGTTTTACCGGCAGAATCTCAACATTGACTCCTTTCTCTGCCAAGACGATACGGACTTGATGACTGTAAACATCATCAATATCCGAAAATAGAGACATGATCGTGCGCTTCGCAACAATTGCCATGAGCAACTCCTATTTATTTCAGATAATACGAGGATCTTCAATACAAACGCCACAGTTTACCATGTTTTTATATTTTAGGGTGAATTATCCTACTTCTTGGCGGTAATTTTTCGCCAAATGATTTGTTTCAATTTGAAAAGTATTAAAAATAATGTTAGTAAATAAATAACAACAAAGATACCAATCCTCATCCGCGTTTTTTTTTCTGGCTCAGCAACATAGCTTAAAAATCTCAACAAATCATCTAAAAACCGTTTTTGCTCTGAAGCGGATAAGGAGCCGGGATGTATTCGTATTTGCATGGTAGGGGCGCTCTTTTCTTGCGATAATTCATATAATCCGAATAAGGGCTCCAGAACATGTGGCATCAGGGTTCCGGGATATTGTCGGTTATTGACACCAAAGGGCTGTGTTTCATCTTGATAAAAACTGTTTAAATAATTATAAATCCAGGTTTTATCACGAATAAGGGCAATTAGGGATAGATCAGGGGGAGAAATGCCAAACCATTTTTTTGCATCGCCAGCAGTTAAATTAGCATGGATTGGGCTCTGTACTTTTGTTGTATTAAACATAAGGTTTTGCAACATTTTTTTATCAATTCGGCCCTGTGTATTCACGATACCAGCATCCGTTGCCAGACGATTATAAGTTAAATAATTCAATGAATGACAACCGGAACAATAGTTAATAAATAACTTCGCGCCACGTTGTATAGAAGCCGACGAATGATCCTGATGCCCAGAAACCCTTGCCCATACCGCATGATTAAGCGTGACAATAAATAAAATCCCAATTATTACCCTCATGAGTCAGCCTCACAGGGTATGGGGCGACACGTTTCCCTGCGAGTATACCAGGGCATCATCAGAAAATATGAGAAATACCCAAGTAATGCAATACGTGAAAACCAGAGATTTATCTCGTTTAAGGGCTTTAAACCACAATAACCTAAGAGTATGAAGGAACTTACAAATACAGCCAGCATTGTCCGTGAATAAACTCCTTTGTAACGCATAGAACGAACTGGACTTTGATCAAGCCATGGGAGTATAAACAAGAAAGCAAATGCACAACCCGTTAGTAACAACCCCATAACTTTGTCAGGTATTGCACGCAGCATTGCATAGTATGGAGCCACATACCACATCGGCTTTATTTCATTTGGCGTAATTAACGAATTGGCGGGAATGTAATTATTGGCTTCTAAAAAATACCCGCCCATATTCGGCATAAAAAAAACAACGAGCGAAAATAATAAAAGAAAACCAATAAGACCCAAGAGATCTTTGATGAAATAATACGGAAAAAAAGGAATATAATTTTCTGGTATTGTCTCTTCAGGCTTCTGGATATGAAATCCTTCCGGATTATTTGCACCGACCTTTCTCAAGGCCACAATATGAAGTGCCGTGAATAAAAAAACACATAAAGGTAGAGCAATCACATGTAAAGCAAAAAAACGCTGCAACGTTATCCCACTAATGCTGTAGTCGCCACGCACCCACAACATTAGCGAATCGCCTAAATAGGGTATACTCCCAAGTAGCGAGGTAAACACCTCGGCTCCCCAGTAGGACATTTGTCCCCACGGTAGCAAATAGCCTAAAAAAGCAATCGCTAGCAATAGTATATAAAGTATCATCCCTAATATCCAAACAATCTCTCGAGGTGCTTTATAGGAGCCATATACTAAACCTCGAAAAAGATGCAGATAGATCACGATAAAAAAAGCTGATGCGCCCGTTGTATGTAAATAACGCAACAGCCAACCAAAATTAACGTTCCTCATTATATTTTGAATTGAATCGTAGGCTTGCTCGGGTGTGGGTATATAAAACATTGTTAACCAGATTCCGGTACCCAACTGGTTCAACAATACAAATAATGCCAAAGCACCAAAAATATAGAGTACATTAAGATTTTTAGGTACATAATATTCGGTAAAGTGTTGTCGCCAATATTGCGATAGAGATAACCGAGCATCCAACCACCACCAAATACGCTTCATTTTTTTCTACCTATGGTTGTACATCATCTTTTCCAATG
>Ga0209960_1004624_pt1 | contig 10334 bp, 10 predicted proteins | sample ThiBiot_500_plan_2_FD_183947 | JGI IMG/M metagenome (GOLD analysis project Ga0209960, IMG submission 183947) | Wastewater bioreactor microbial communities from Cape Town, South Africa - Thiocy_expt_500_plan (SPAdes) | ecosystem: Engineered > Bioreactor > Thiocyanate-remediating >... | reverse complement strand
AAATTTTTGAATTCGATGATTGTATGCATCTGCTACATAAAGATTTAGTTGACTATCGAGTCTTAATGACCAAGGTGCAGCAAGTGTAGTAGCATTAGTACCATTTACACGTGTAATTCCAGCTATACTAGTCCCATTTAATTGTCCTGCATAAAAAAATTGAATACGACTATTATCTCTATCAGCAACATATAAATTGTCCATGGGATCAAATATTGCCTCCATAGGACGATTCAATTGTGCTGGTGTTGTACCAGAAGCTCCGCTAATGTCTCCAGCAATCAATGTCCAGAAGCTCGAACCCAACACATATCGAACTATCTTATTAGCAGCATGGTTGGCAATAACTAAACTGTTTGTCAATATATCAAAATGTAAGCCAATGGGCCGATATAATTGTGTATTACTATTTCCTGCTCCATTAAATCCGAATACTAATGTACCAGAATTATTACCAAGTACATATGACATGATTCGATGGTTTGCATCTTCTGCTATATAAAGTGTATTCAATATTGGATGAAGAACGATACCATAGGGCCAATATAGTTCATTGCTAGAGTTGCCAGCAGAACCTAAAGACAAACTGTTATATGGAGGAAAAGCAACGATGTTTTGTTTATTTTTCTTACCTGTACCGACAATTGTTGTTCCTGAATTAGCTCCTTTACGCCAGAATTGAATTCGATTATTGCATGTGTCTGCTATGCATAAATTTTCATTTGAATCAATAAGAATTCGTGACGGACAAGATAATTTATCTGAAGATGAACCACTTGTTACATTGCCAGCCACTGTTTGACCTATTGAACTACCAAATAAATACTTTTGAATACGATGATTGTATCGATCAGCAATATAAAGATTATTAGCATAGTCCAAAATTATATCAAAGGGAGTATTTAATTGATTGTTAGCAGAACCAGGAATACCACTAATTCCAGCTACTGTGACACCAGTTGAGTTCCAACGAAGTACAGGTATAGTATCTAGAAATAAAGTTCAATTATAATAGTTTATGTTCAAAGAATAACTCTATATTACTTGGTATTATTGTTTTTGTTGTAGATTTAATTAAAAGAACTAGTAGAATAGTAGCTATGATCAAAATAACAAGTAGAGTTATAAGCACAGATGCAATAATATATCGACGTGAACATCTATAAATATGATTAGAAATGAAAATTATCACTCTTCGTTAGAAGAAAGTGTGCTAACTTTTTTCTTTTATTTCGCTTGGATCGTTGATGATAATCCTGAGTCATTCCTGTTTGATCTAGTTCATCATTATTATTCAAGTTGACGTTTGAAAATAAACTGATGGTCCCATGATGAGTGACTCGAGAAGAACTTGATAAATGACTGGTTTTTATAGAACTATTAGTTTTCGATAACGATGATTTTTTCATCGAATAATCACTTTTCTTCGAGTTTTCATGCAACTACAATCATAATATCTTATTTTAAAAAAATGTCAGTGTATAAAAGTCATAAATACAGAAGAATTCATTGATATTTGTCTTTTATGATTTGACATCTATTTTAATAGAAAAATAAAAAATATCTAAAGAATATACATTTCTAAAATTCTGACCGATGATAAATTGCTATTATTCAATTGAATTTTTTTTCGTAATCCAATAGTTACATGAATGATATTGTTCGATCGTTTCTTTTTGAATGATGATGGATATTTATGCTAAATTTTAATCAATTGAAAATAAAAGTAGAACATAAATTGGTCTCACTTTATGAACAATTGATCGATTATGACGAGAATGATGTGAAAATAATACAATACTTGATTTTCTTCTTTCCATTACTTTACAATTCTTTTGCTATTTCAATTCCAATATCTTATTCAAATGAAGCTGTTCTTTCTTTTTTTTTGATACATTAATTAGAATACATTAGCCTACAATGAAACCATAAAGAAGATATTTTGTCTAGAAATATAATCAAGCTCAAACAAAAAAAAATATTCATAGAATAGACAATTTATTTACCCTTTTCAGTTGATCATAATATTGACTACATAGAAATTCGCATGTTCAAAGATCAATCATCTACACAGACAAGCACAGGTAAGACATAAATCTTACTGTTTAGTTATTGATTAACCTAGTTTCATTAACATCATTCAAGATAATATCACTCGAAAAAAAGTACTTGCTATTTCACATTCTCGACATCGATCAAGAACAAGAAGTATCCCAGGATCAGTTATTCATATTAGAATTCGATCAAGAAAAACTTCTCATTCTGCTATAAATGACAAATCCACATATAAATCAAAACAAAGATGTGCTTCTCAAAGTTTCACTCAATTATCTAAAACTAACACTGCTTTCAATCAATCTGTTTCATCAATTCGAGTAAATTTATTCACAGAATGTGATATATTCATGAATGATTGTTTCATATTTTGATATTCTATAGAAATTAGATGCATGGTCTGATAAAAACTGTCTTACAATTGATCATCATCGAAATATAGAAAAAAAGAAAACAAAGTCAGTTCTAATATTTACTAAAATGAAATATTTTTAATTTATTTTTATCGATAGATACTCAAAACAATGTATTATTATCTCTATTATTGTTAGTATCTTATCAATAATAATAATTATTGCTGTTCCCTTAGCATTATTGATAAAACCAAAAAGAATAGTATCAGATAAAAGTAAGGCAAGAGAAAAGTCTCACTTCTCTATGGTATTATGACAGAAAAATATGTGATAATTATTTTCTTCTTATAGATCTTCCAGTCCCACTTCGTTGGAACTCTACAGGTATAACAATACTCGGTAAAGCAGGTGTACCAGGCTCAGCTCCTAATCAAACGAGCAGCCCACACGGTTTGGCATTTGATTCTTTAGGTGCATTATATATAGCTGATTATTGGAATCATCGAATTCAAAAACTCATCATAGATACATCGACTGGTCTAACTGTTGCAGGTCAGGCAAATGCAGCAATGGGAAATGATTCTTATCATTTATATAACTCAGTTCATATGGCACTTGACTCCAATGATAACATCTATGTTTCAGATAGAGGAAATAATCGTGTTCAATTTTTCACTCGTGGTAATCTTTCAGGAACAACTGTTGCCGGTATAACAGGTAACTAGCTGTTCTTTTGTAAACTTATATCTAAACATAAGATATTCATAGGTTTATTAGGAAGTACCAATGACAAGCTGTCTTCGCCAACTGCCATTGTATATGATTCACAAACTAATAATCTTTATATTGCAGACAGTAACAACAATCGTGTTATGCAATATCAATATGGAGCATCAGTAGGTAATGTGACTGCGGGAGGTCATGGATATGGTTTAAGTACCTCTCAATTGTCTACGCCTGTTGGACTATATTTTGATACATTTTCAAATAGTTTGGTTATTTCTAATTACAATATGCCTAGAATAGTGTGGTGGAGGATTGGTGACTATAATGGAACAATTGTTGCTGGTAGTTTTACTGGTGTTGCTGGGAATGATTTAACATCTTTAAACTATTCATTTGGTGTGAGTCTCGACCCTATGGGTAATATTTATGTGGCTGATAGAGCAAACCATCGTATTCAATTTTTTCTATCTGGACAATCTGTTGGTAGAACAATTGTTGGTATAACAGGTGTAATTGGTACAAATATGACTCTATTAAATCAACCCTGTTGGGTAACTCTAGACAAGCAACTTAATCTTTACGTAAGTGATACAAGTAATCATCGAGTGCAAATGTTTAAACGCTACTGAACGATATCGTTTTTTTCATTATTATTCAGCTATCTTATCTTTATATTAACATTGCAAATTATTCACAAGTATCAAACATATAGTACTTAGCAGAAAATTATAATCTCGAAAAACCTTATAAAATACGAGCTATAAAAAACTTTTTAAATTGTTATATGAGGATTTTCATGTACGGTAAAATTTGTTGGATTATTAACACACATCATACAAATATTTAATGATGGTGTTGTTGAAACAATTTGATCTTGTGATAAAACTGCGGGTGATGATAGTGTAAATTCTATTTTTAAGTATTAATTTATAAATAATTGATTTAGAAAAAAGAAAAGAAAATCATCTCCGGAACTAATTGATGCACCAGTTGCACTACGAGTTCGTAATAAATCAGTGTTTGTATTTCCACGAGAACGTAAACAAACTAGATCTGATCATGTTTCGTAATTTGAATTACAACCATCAGATATCTATGAAAAAAAAAGAAATATTAAAGTTAAATTTTTTTGTTTTTTCTTACTTCGACAACTTGACGAATATCAACAGATACAGCTAAACCTCGATAAACAGTATTTCCATCTTCTTCAGCATCATCTAAATCTCGTTGTTCAATAAAATATTTTCTATAAAAAACAAACAAATAAATAAAAATAAAACTTTAATAATTAATTTATCCATCTTTTGTTAAAAATTTATCAACTTGTTGTTTTTTTTCTTTTATTGATATTTCATCAATACGAGAATCATTATGACTACTATTTGCTAAATGTGAATATATTGCATAATTATTATACTATGCATTATTTATCGTGAACAATTTAGTATTTCATTAGGATCTCGACGTTTATTTTATCAATTTTCATGTTTTTTTGATTATGTATTATTTAATACTCAAGTTATACTTATCAGTTGGGAAACTCTTGAAAAACGTTTTAGTTTTCATTATTTACCAATTTTATTAATATTAATCTTATTACATGTGTTATAAGACAAATATTAAAAGTTAATCAAACAATTTTATGGCGAAAATATCGAAAAATGACTATTCAATTAGTATCTATTTCAATTCTTTATTTCTTTTTTAATTCATTTTGGATAATTGAAATTTTTGCTTTTGAATATCATTTCATTTTTTTCATGTGTCCTTACCTTCAGTTTATATTTATATGATGAAACAACATTGAATAAAAAACAAAACCTTTCGTATTATATCGCATTTCAAATTATATTGAAAATTTATTAATCTAATTTATATACGAGACAAAAGAAACCAACTTTATTCTTTTTAATAATTCAAAAAATAATAATGTATAAAAAGCATTTCTTTCAAATAATATAAAGATGAAAAAAGAAAGTTGTAACATTCTAGTTCCATCACAAGCAAATTAAAACATTATTCAATCATCAACGATATAGATCATTAAAAAAACAAGTTAGCTTTTAAAATATTTTTATTCTGATTATTCTTTGTTGATTTAGTTAAAATTTACAATAATAATGAAGAAAAAACCAAGATCTATAATTCATATCAAAATTCGACCATCATCTTCTAAATATCCTATTAATAATGTGTCTATTAAAAAGAACAATAGCACATCTGCTGTAAGACCTTCATAGGACAAATTAATTCATATATTTATCTATTTTAAAATAGATTTCTAATAATTCCACTATTCACAGACAATCACAGTTTAGCAAAACAACATCTAACTGCACAAATCTAATGAATAATAATATTTTATCAAAAGTGAGAAACTAAATAAAATATTTAATATAAGAAAATCTTAAATTTATGTAATAGTCATCTAATACGACATCGAAGAACAATGATTCAAATGGAAGTTTACAAAGAAAAAGTGATTATTCAATTGAAACAAATAGTAAACAATTCAATTCAATGGATCAATTTGGTACAATCAATAATTATCATCGAGTTGTAAAAAACAATAAGAAAAAAATGTATATTTTATTATTAAATTTCTGATATAATATCTTTAGATTTTATTGTAGATGTTCAAAACGATGTATATTTCTTGGTATCATTGGGTGTCTTCTACTTGTCACGATGATTATTGCTTTGATTTTAATTAATCTTTTACCTAAACATAAAATAAAATCAAGTAAATTTAAATTTTAAATTTAATTCTTTTCTTTTTTAACATAATTATATCATACTTTTATTTAGCAAAAATCACATCTATACTTCGATGGAACTCAACAGGAATTACAGTGGCTGGTGTGATTAATACAACTGGTATAGCTAATTATTTACTATATTATCCTTATGATTTATTAATTGATTCTCTGAATACGCTTTATATTAGCGATCAAAATAATCATCGTATACAAAAGTGGGCGTTTGGTGCTTCGTATGGTACTACCATTGCAGGTAATCCAAATGGTACACGAGGAATAACTTTGAATCGTTTAAATTACCCTTGTGATATTATCATGGATCCCAATGGTGGTATCTATGTAGCAGAACATCATAATCATCGTGTTACATATTGGTCTTTAGGAGCATCTTCAGGAATCATTGTAGCTGGAAATGGTAAGAAAATCTATCAGATATATTGATGAAGTATAATTAAAAAATCTCTAGAAAATGTTTAACTTTTTTTATGATAAAGAACTTGATCCATAATTATATAATTCTAGGTACAAATGGCTCTGCAAATAATCAATTAACGAATCCTCGTGGTGTTACACGTGATGACAGTACAGGGATACTTTTTGTGGCTGATACTGATAATCATCGCATAATGAAATATGAAGTGGGTTCATTGAATGGAATATTAGTTGCTGGTGGTCAAGGACCAGGAGCAAATATGACACAATTGTATAGTCCGCGGGGTATTTGTTATGATTCATTTTCAAATAGTCTTTTTATTACGAATTACGGTGCCAATAATATTATTCGTTGGAAACTAGGTGACACTCAATGGACTTTAATTGCTGGTAGTATCAACGGCGTGACGGGTAGCACATCGACAACACTCCGATTTCCTACAGATTTTATGTTCGATATTTTGGGTAATATGTATGTAGCTGATTCGCATAATCATCGCATTCAATTCTTCTTACCTAATCAATTCAATGGTACAACTATTTTGGGTATTACCGGAATATCTGGTTCTAATAACAGTTTACTTAATTTCCCCTTTTCAATAGTTTTTGATAGTCAATTGAATATGTATGTCGCAGACGTTGACAATCATCGTGTACAAAAGTTTATCCGTTACTGAAGACTTTTATTGATATACTCAGCAATTTTTTTAAGAGTTTTAATTTTTTATGTTTGATATCTAACAAAAAATTCAATCAAAAAATCATGGGCACTCCGCAGACAAAAGCAAAAAATTAATTTTTTGTCTTATTTATATTGAAAGCCAAATTTAATAGGTACTCGATTATAACTTTGAAAGATATACATTTCTGTACTCCAAATCTACTTAAACGCGTGTCGAAAAAAGTGGCCGCGAAAATCCGTACATGTTGATATTTTTTTATGCAGAAAACGTTGAAAATTGTAATCATATAAATGTGAAAGCAGCGTGTCGTGATGCACGAAAATGGCCATTCTTATCTACTTCAATTTGGAATACAGCTATCGGTACTGGTGCAGTGTTTCATGATCCCGGGATCTTTCGTCCACCGTTTCCACTGCCACATAATTTCTTTTCCGATGATGACTACTTCATCGTCACCACCAACGATGATCCGCTTACGCCGTGGTACGATCAAGGTTGATGGGGTAATCCAGGTCAGGAGGCCCACTGCAATATTACAGGGAAACTTGTTGGGAACATCTCGTTTCCTTACAACTTGACAGTGAGAATGTTTGGTAACAATAATGCTGCTGCGTTGTTGCAGCCGAACAATCATACCATCATCAACACACAGCCACTCTATCGCTGCATCCCTGGTTCTCCTGTACAGTCTCTAGTAATGGGAAAAGACCGAGCAAAGGACGATATTGTGTCAAGCAATGGCATGTATGGCACCCACGGAGGAAGTGGGCTCTCCTCTATTGGTGGTACCATTCGACTTGGAGAATTGCTGCCAGATGCGCTACCAATTCAACATGCACTTAAACTACAGTTGAATGCAGGTGATTACTACTATAATAAGAGACCAGGCTACGCATGGTCCGCATTAAATTGTGATGGTGGTAATGATATTTACCTGTCACCTGGTTCTCTCCTTGCCATCCCTTCAAATGTAACTGTCAACGTCACAACCACACCAGCTAAGAAGCTGCTGTTTGCATTGCAGAATTATGGAGCATATATAGTCGCCGATACAGTTGCAAATCATGGCACATTGAATACTGAACATGGTGTAACAGACGAATTTCAAGCAGCATACGGTTATGATTTTGATTCTGGTCCAACTGGTCCTGGCGCTGAATGGTACGCTGATATGTTAGCACTGTTTCAAGCACTGCATGTTGTAATTAACAACAGTGAAAGTACAGTGGGTGGCGGTGGAACACCACTGCAACCGCCACCACCGCCCATCTGTCCTATCTGAGCTTGAAGAAAAACTGTAACGGATGAATGAACATTAATTTATATTATTCATTTTTTTTCTTATTTCTATGTTCTTTTATGCTCTTTATTTTGTGTAATAACCCACGATGCAAGATTTTTCTGTAGTAGATATAATGTTCGTAATATTTTGGCGAATTCGCCTGATGAGAAGTTTTTTCATCGAATTGCCGCCGTATAAGTTCTATGTTTCGTTCGTCAATAGGATACAATTTCAAAAATGAAGTACCACTTATCACAAAAATTTAATGCTCAGCAATAAAGCATGATGCTTGGCAAAACTAGTATAGTACCTAAAGTGAAATCTCGCATGCAAGAAAATTACTAATAGATACACTGGTTTTTTCTGGTGCGAAGGACGAAAATGAAATCTTTTATCTTGTTTGATGCATTATATCACAACCCATTGACATATACATCGTTTTTCTTTGTTTATTTTCTTTTCGTTGCTGTCGTGAGATATCATTTCAACTAGTAAGAAAGAAGGAGTTTTTTTTCTCACCCTCTTTAAGTTACATATCACACTGATTTTCTTTTGATGTAGATAAACGATGATGACCAATCTGATTCTGTTCAGATATGTTACTTTCATATTTTTGATTTTAAATGTTGTTTCCGTGCATGGTTATTATGTTATTGATCCTACCGGTGGTTATGATCGACGATTCGATGGTATTGGCGGTTTGAGTGGTGGTGGCGCTACTTCACGTTTTCTTCCCGATTATATCGAACCATCGCGATCGCAAATACTGAAAGTAGAGATAGGCGGTGGTGGTCAATCAACTCAAGGTACGGAACATTCTCATATGTATAATGAAACGGACGAAAACTATGAACGTGGATACGAATGGTGGTTGATGCAAGAGGCAAAGAAACATAATCCTAATATCCAACTGTATGGTTTAGCGTGGAGTTTTCCTAATTGGGTAGCACATGGTAGAGAAGCATTGGTCAATAAGACAGTGCCATATATTGTCAACTGGTTACTTGGTGCGAAAAGACTTTATGATTTGAATATTGATTATGTCGGTATCTGGAACGAACACACACCACCAGAAGGACATTACATCATTACGTTGCGACGACAGATCCTTGCTGCTGGTCTCGAGACAAAGATTATCGCAGCTGATGCAGTTCACGGTTGGGATATTTGTGAATATGTTGCTAACGATACTGACTTAGCCGAAGCGGTCTATGCTTTCGGAGGTCATTATGTACATTCGCTATCGGCTCCAATATGTTCTTCATTAAACAAACCAATCTTCGCTAGTGAAGACTTCTCTAACGTTAGAGGTATTGTTTTTTCTGTCCAAAATTTCAGAAATACTGAAGTTCTCACACTTAAAATGGTTAACAGGGATGGAAACCGAATTAAACGAAAAGGACACTTAACTTTTAGTGCCTAGATATGGATAGCCTACTGACAAAGAATGAACGCTCTAACTGTACTTGAAATGGACTTGATTCAATTTTGGTGGAACCACGTATTTTATATGTTATAAGGGCGACATTTTTCATACAAAATGGTTTCTTAGGGATCTTTTTAGGGCTCAGTTGCTAAACCACAACTCTTGTTGACCTATATGTTCATACAAAACATTTGTTAAAGCGTTGCCAACGACTAAACAGGATAAATTTGTATGGTTTTCTTTGAGTGCGAGGGCTTTAAATTGTGTTAAAATGCTATATTAATTTGAAGTTTCTGACAGGAAAAAATAGTTTTAGCAAATGATACATATGCAGTTGAAATCAGCGCAGCAAACTGCATCGAATCATGCAAAAAAATTTAAAAAGTGCTCGATTTTTCAATGCCACCCACCGTACAAGTACATTCAAACAAGTACAATTATTTATTACACAACACATTAATCAGGATTCTAAAATTCTGTCACTGCTGATAGTTTCAGTGCAGTGCACTGAGTGCACTGTTTTCATTGACGTAAAATGAAAGTTCTCAGGAAATTACAATATAAATCATCAACAAAATATTGATGTGTAAATAATTACAAATCGATTTTTATTAATTG
>Ga0209960_1004623_pt1 | contig 10337 bp, 7 predicted proteins | sample ThiBiot_500_plan_2_FD_183947 | JGI IMG/M metagenome (GOLD analysis project Ga0209960, IMG submission 183947) | Wastewater bioreactor microbial communities from Cape Town, South Africa - Thiocy_expt_500_plan (SPAdes) | ecosystem: Engineered > Bioreactor > Thiocyanate-remediating >... | reverse complement strand
TTCTAATGGACCTTTTTAATAGACTTATAGAAAGAACGAACAGTCTTTCAATTGTTCGACCTGATTCTACTCTTATTTGATTCTTTGAAAATACAGTAAATTCTCTTCTTTTTCTTTTTTGGTTTTTGGGTTTTGAAAAGTCCCAATTTTTTTTTCAATTTCAACTCCAACTTCAACTTTGCTTTAGTAGACCTTTAAGTTGATTCCATTCGATCATTTATTTCTTTTAGTATTGTTTTCTTTATTCTTTATTTCTTTATTTCTTTATTTTTACCACAAAGTTTGAAAAAAAAAACCAACCTTTTTTGCACTTCATTTAATAACTTTTGCTTCTATTCATTAGATCTCTTCAATTCGACTTTACTTTACTCTGTATTTGATTATATCTTTGCTTTGGAGACTTTATCTAGACAAGAAACTTTGAAATTATAGAACAAAATGGCTCCACCAGAAGGTACAATTACACAACAAATTTACTCTGGTGTTCCTCTTCCTCAACCACAAAAGAAGAAGAGTAATCAACAAAGTACAGCAAAGGTTTTCATTTTCATTTTATTTCATTTCAAACTTTTAATTTAACGATATCATTTTTTTCAGAGTATGTCAAGTTTAATTGATTATCTTGAATTTCTCCCTTCATATCAGAAAATGAAACTTGGGTTGTTGATCATCTTATGGTAGATTCTTTTATTCAATCTTTTTTATTTTCATTTGAGCAGATTTCAAAAAAAAAAATCAAAAAAAAAAAGGTATTCATGTAGTTCTCTGACAAATAATCTTGGGAAACAATTACTCAATGAATTTGATTATCCTTTAACACTTACTTTTGTTCAATTTGGAATGATTAGTGTTTTTACTTGGCTTTATGGTATTTTATTTTTATTTTTCTTTTTCTTTTCTTTTCTTTTTCATAAAAAAAAAATTCACAATTAGTTGTATTATTTAAACCACTTGGAGATGAGTCAATAACTCCTGTATCAAGATCAGTTTTGGTCTTTGTATTTCCTTTAGTCATCTTTTCAATTATTGGACATTCATTCCATTCAATTGCAATTTCAAATATTCCTGTTAATTATGTTCATACAGTCAAGGTTTGGATTTTTGAATTAAAAATACTTTTTTTTTCCATTAATATGAATCTAAATCCTTTAAAATAAAATACAATTAGGCTCTTGCTCCATTTTTTACTGTCATTTTCTCAAAGATTTTTTTGAAAGCAAAAATTACAAAAAGTATTTACATTTCTTTAATTCCTTTGGTTTCTGGAGTTATTCTTGCTTGTTCTTCTGAAATTGGATTTCATCCTATTGGATTATCTTGTGCTTTATTTTCAGCAATTGTTTTTGTTGGTCAAAATATTTTCTCAAAAAAGGTTGTTTTTTTTTCTTTCTTTTCTTTAAACTTTAACACAATTTTCATTCAACTATTTGTCTTTCCTTTCACTTATTTTCTCAAATTTGTTTTTTGATTCAAAAAAAAAAAATAAAATAAAATAAAATAAAAAGCTTTTTCAAGAAGGAAAAATGGATGAATTGAATCTTCTATTTTATTCAGCGTCACTATCTTTTCTTGGAATGCTTCCTTATTGGTTACTTACAGATGCACCCACCATTTTATCAGGATCTACAAATCTTACAGGTTATGTAGCTTTATTATTCCTTGCAAATGGAATCACTCATTTTGGACAATGTGTTTTTGCTTTTACTTTAATGACACTTGTTAATCCTGTTACTTATTCTGTTGCATCTCTAATGAAAAGAGTTTTTATTATTGTTTCTTCAATTATTTGGTATGATTTTAAAAAAGAACAATTTTCGTTTATTAATTTATTTATTTTCAAATAAAATAAAATAAAAATAGGTTTTCAACAAAAATTTTACCTTCAAATACTGTTGGATTATTTTTAACATTTTTGGGATTATGGTTATATAATCAAGCAAAATCTGAATCAAAACATCCACATTCAGAAAAATCTATTCTTCCTACTCATTTTGAACAAAATGGAGTTATAAATGTTCAACAAAAACGGAAGGATTATTACCTTTAAAATTACTCGCCAACCTTTTAACATTTAGACATTTAGACAGTATATAATTTTTTGAGTTTGTATCTAGCATTAATTGTGAAATAAAGAAAGGATTTTTTTTTGGAAAAAAAAAAAATTTAATGTTATGGGATGTTTTATTTATTTCAGATATCTTTTACAAAAAAAAAATTATTTATTGACAATGAAATCGAGGAATTAAAGAAGGATCTTTTGGATGAAATCTTATTCTTCTTAAATGTCTAGTTGTATCCTTAATTAAAGATCTACCATGGAAAAATCGACAATTATCAACTAAAATTAATGTATTTTTTGGTAACTTGAGATATTGAAGGTAATTTCCATTTTTTAAAGTTTTTTTAAAATTTTCAAAGGCTATTGCAGCTTTTAAATCATCTTTTGGAGGTTCAATAATATCTTCACGAAATCTAAAACAATTTCCATTTGATAAAATTGGACCTTCAATGTATTCCTTTCCTTTAAAAAATTCTTTTGGAACTCTAAAACGATAATTTGAAGTTCGAAGGGTTTCTAAATCTTCTGGACTCATTTGTTCTAAAATATGTTTTCCATCAAGGAGTTGGCTATAACCTCCATCAAATCTATCAGCTTGCACAACAAAGAGAGCAAAAAATCTTGGAGGTGGATTTTCAAAAGAGCAATCAGTATGAAGATAAAATTCTTGAATTGAAACAGATCTTGCAGTATTTCCAGAACTAAGTTGTTTTGGATTATATTTCACATCCCAAATAAGAGTTTGAGAATCATTTGTAGAATTATGAGGATTTGGAATTCCAATCATATTTATAAGAGATGTTAAAAATTCTGAATTTGGATCTCCACAACGAACATTTATCATTGCAATTCCATGATTTAGAAGAGCTTGTTGATAGAGAGGAACATCTTGAAAATCAGTTTGAGTAGAAACATGAAAACAACATTCTTGTTGTAATGGATAAATCTCTAAAGATGGAGGAATAAATTTTTGATATCTAGTGAAAGAGTTGATAACTTCATTTTTAATATCTAATTCTAAAGATTTTTGAGAAGAAAAATCATCGTCTCTAAGAATTGGAAAGAGCATTGAACCTCCACGACTAATGGCGATTAAATCTGAAGGAGGGGAAGTTCTATAGATCCCTGTTCCTAAAAAAGTATCATCAGAACAAAGAAGAGTTCCAACAACATAATGATCTTCAACTTGAATTTGGTTTTGATCTTGATGTAGTACTCTAATTGGAAATGTTTTTTGATTGACATACCTCTGTAAGACATGAGTTTTATTCTCCATTAAATATTGAATCCAATCTTCATTTGAACAATTTTTTCCAAAAATAATTCCTTCACCTTTTCCAAATAAACAAGGTTTTATTAACCATTCATTTTTATCTAATGTCTTTAATAGACTTTCTTCAAGGGAGCCAACAACGAAAGATGGAATAATATGTGATTGAAGAATCTCACGAGTTTCTAAAGGAAGATGATCATCAAGAAGAGTTGAACTTAAAACTGCCATCATTCTTTTGTCATGAGCTAAAAAGATAGTTCTTGGATCATTTAAAACAGTTGTTTTTTCTGGATCAAAGAGAGTTTTTAATATTGATTTTGGAAGATTAAATATTTCGTCTTGATGGAGTTCTAAAATGAAATGTCGAAGTTCACCTTTTGAATCAAAAAGATAACCATTTGAATTGATTCCAAGATCTTTTGGTTCAACAAATCGAATTCTAGTTGGAGACATTTGAGAGAATAAATGAACAGAATATCCATGTTCTCTAGATTTTAAAACTCCAAGAGGTTTATCAAGAGGAAATCTCTTTTCTAATGATTTAACAACTTCTAAGAGTGAAGACATTGGTTGATAATTATCTGGAAATTGTTGTTGATTCATCATCTCAATCATCATTTCTTTACCTCCATAAGTACAAATATATCCATTTAATGGGAACCTTGCATTTATTTCACAAACCAACATTTGTTCATGTTTATCAAAAATAAAATCTGGGCGATAATGACCCAATTGATATGGAGTTGAAACTAAAGGTGAAAGGATCTCTTTCATCATTGGTGATAAAGGAATATAATCTTGAATAGATGGTGAACTTGATTGAGATTCATCTAATGTTTTCATATATAACTCAACAGCAGCTTTTAAACCATCATGAATTGCAGATTGTAAAAGTTTTTGTTTTTGATATTCTCTTTTTGAGATGCTCATAGTCCCTCCATTTCCAGCTTTCCCATAAACATCGTTCCAATTTGGAAAATTCTTCTCAATAATTTGTCTTCCTAATCTAATTCTAAATGCCTCTTGGTTTGGATCTTCACTTAATTTTACACATTTTATTCCAGTTGAAGGAGTTATTACATGTTGATTCATACAAGTCATCATGATTTGGGATATATAAAAGATTCAATCTTTTGAGAATCTTTCAAGAGGACAGAAGCAAGTTAACGAATAGTTGATGTTATTGAACGACTTCGAAGCCAAAATTACAAACTCTATTATGAAACTGAAATTAAAACTGAAATTGAAGAGATCTCTATTATTAGATATGAAAAGGAAAGTTAATACATACAACTAAAACTTTTCTTTTATCAAAATCACAAATCAAAAATTAAAAATTATGACTTTGATGAAAAAATTTCTTAATTTCTCAATTGAATTCAAAAGAAAAATAAGCTAAGAAATATAAATTCAAGAAGACAAAAAATTTCAATCTATTGTATATTTGGAAATATGTTGAATTCGATGTGAAGGAGACAAGTCAGTTGAGTTATAGGTTTGTTAAATGAAGTTGGGTTGAGTTGACTTTTTTTAAATTTCTTGGGGGTATTTATAGTTTTTTGGAAAAAACTGACACATCAGCCCTTTTTTTAATTATTGCACAACAAAGCAAAAAATTCAACTTTATGACAACAGCAAACTTTGCTTAGCTGTTCAAATAAATGAATAAAATAAAAAGCTCTCAATCAAAAATCATTTCAAACAAACGAGCTTAGAGTTTGGGATTTTTCTGATATCAATCTCAAACTTGTTAAAGTTGATTGAAGTTTCAAGAATGAACCTCGATTGGAAAAGCTATTTTTATTATGTTCTCAAGCAATCTACGATACAAAAGGAATGCTTCTTGATGTTAAATATAAATACAATCAAAGAAAATTGTGCTTGATTGAAGGTTACAAAAAAAAGAAGAACTTAGAGAAATTTGAATTGTCTAATTTAATAACTAAGAAATACAACTAGTTCACGAGCAATGCTAAGTGAGGAGCTTTGAAAATTTGAATTTAAAATGAAGAAATGGATGATAATTTTTGAGTAATTTGATGAAAGGTAGGTCTTTCATCAGGATTTTGATTCCAACCAAATTCAATTAAATTTGATATTAATTCTAAATCTTTATCTTCATGGACTTCTGGGATTTCTTCTCTATTTCCTGTTCGAACTTGAAATTCAATATCTGATGTTTCTTTCACTACATTTATTTATTTATTTTTTATTTGTTTGAAAATATTAAGAACAAATAACAGCAATAACAAAACATAACATCAAATGAAGAATAATAGAAATAAATAAAGAAAGGAAAGCATACGATTCGCCCAAGGAATTTTTTTGGTCATCAATTCCCAAAGAATTAAAGAATAAGAATAAACATCACTTTTCATTTCATGTTCAATTGTAACTGTTGCTATATTCGATGTCATTCTTCCAAATACTTCTGGTGCTGTATATCGTGGTGAAAATCCTTTCACATTCACTATCTTTTGACTGACAATCTAATTTATCAAATATTATTGTTTTTTTTTTGAAAAAAAGCATTTCTGGAAAAAAAAAAAAAAAACAAGATGGAAAGATTACATTTTTTTCAGAACTAACTCCAGCCAAACCAAAATCACAAATTACTGCATTCAATTTTTTCTTTTCTCTATGGATTAAAATATTTGATCTATTTTATTTTTATTTTTACTTGGAGAATCTTTTTTAAAGAAAGAAAAAGAAAAAGAAAAAGAAAAAGAAAAAATGAAAAAAAGAAATGAAAAAAAAAGAGACGATTTGAGATCTCTATGAACAATTCCAGTTGAATGAACCATATTCATTCCTGATGCAATATCTTTTGCAAATTTTACAATAATATCTGTGGGAATATTTCCACTTGTGTTTTTTAGATAATTATACAAATCTTCATCATATAACTAAGTTTGTTATTTTGGGATATTTATTATTTTGAAAAAAAAAGAGAAAATGAAAGTAAAATGAAAGAAAGAGAGAATGAGTGAATGAATGAAGAATACTTTAGTGATAATACAATAAGGATTTTCAGAATAACCAACCAATGTGATAATGTTTGGATGAGATGAAATGGCCCACATAATTGCAAGTTCTTGTTCAAATCGTTGTTTAAAATCTTCTTGAGAAATATTTTGACTTTCAAATAATTCTTTGATTGCAACTTCTTTAAATCCAAATTTCTTTTTTGAAAAAACAAATAATTTAGAATTGCACCAAAGAAAAAAAGAAAAGAAATAAAGAAAAGACAACCTCACTCAATTTTAAATCCAAAATAACACCTTTATAAATGATTGCACAACCACCACCTCCAATTTTTTCTTCTTTTCTGATTTGTTCAACAAAATCAATCTTCATAAATCCTGGTAAAGAAATCTCAAGTTTTGTATTCACCAATGTTGTGTTTCCAACTAGAATTTTTATTTTTATTTATTTATTTTCTAAATGAAGAAAATAATCAAAAAACTTTGTGTTGTTTGAAGGTCATCAATTTCTATTTCTTGAAGATGTTCACTTTTTGATCTTTTACTCATTCGTCGTCTTGAAGAAAAGGAAAATACTGATTCTTGACGAGAACGCGACCCAAGAGAATCATCAAGTTTTGTTGATTCATTCTTTCTTGATTTTCTCCAATAAATAAAAACTAACACTGATGCAATAAGTGCAATTCCAATAAAGATTCCAATAATAATACCAGCAATAGCACCTCCACTAAGGGTTGAAGATGATTCACATGTTAATTGATTTGATTCACAACATAATTTGAGTGAATTGGTAAATAATTCTCCAATTGAATCTTTCAATTCTTCAAAACATTCCATTTTTTGATATTTTTCAATTATTTCTTTACATTGATCATTACATTTTGATGCACAATAAGATTTCAATTCTAAAATTGCTTCATTTTTTAATCCTTCAATTGATTCACATCTAATATTGTTAGATTAATGAATAAAAAAGCAAGAAAGAAAAAGAAAGAAAAGAATGAAAAGGAAATGAAAAAGAAAAAGAAAAAAAAAGGAAAGAAAAAGAAAAAAAGGAAAGAAAAAAAACAAACCCAAAATGACCAAGAGTGAAAGAAATAAGAACTGAAGATGAAAGACCATTTGAATCAGTTGCAATTAATTCCAAATCAGGAATTGAATTTGATAAATACATTTGTTCTGATATCTTGAAATTAAATGACATTGCCGGTTGTGTTAAATTTAATGTTCCCAATAGATTTGTATTTGAATTAACAATCACATCATCTCCATCTTCATCAAATATTGAAAATTGAATACTAACTTCTTCTGATAATTTAACAACATAATTATCCATTAAATTAATAAATTGAGGTGGGGAATTTAAATCGGATTTCAAATTATCATAAATTGATCCAATTTCTAATGAAAGTTGAGATGCCAAAATATTTTGAGTTTGTGAAACATCAAATAAACATGCATCCAAATCAATATTTGATCCAATACATCCTGACCTTGTTTGATTCTCAAATTCAATACTTGAAAATTCAATTTCAAAATTTGGAATAAATGAATCATCATTAAATGAATTGAAATTGATTCCATTTGGATAAATAAATAAGGATTCATCTTCATTAATCATATATTCTAATCCAACTTCTGAATGAAGTGTTTCAAAGCTGGATGTAATTGGAATATTATTTCCATTTCCATTTCCATTTCTTAATGTGAAATCATCATTTTTATTTCCATTCCAATTTCCTAATAATCCTCTTGTTTTGGATTTCATTGAATTTGGAAGTATCACAATTAAATTTAACATTGAAAATCTTGAAATGATAATTAATGAAACTCCAGATGATGGTAAAAGTATTTGATATTTTGAATCTTCAATTCTTGATATTAATATTCCATCTTGTGAAATAAATGAATTTCCAATTGATATCAATTGTGGTGTTTGTGAATCTCTTAAAAATATATTCATCTTTCCAAATTGATTTAAATAAATTGAAATTCTTGAATTTCCATCTTTAATTGATATTGCTGATAATATTGTAACTAATTTTGTTGGTATTTGTTCAAATCTTCCTTGAATTGTTAATCCATTTGGTTCAAGAATATTTTGATCAAGATTATTAATTTGTTCCAAAAGAATGAATTCTCCTTTTCCATTAAATCTCCAAATTTGTTCATCAAATGTCATAAAATGTGGATCTCCATAACATATTCCAACTTTTGATGTTAAAGTTAAAGTTGGTAAAGTTGATTTCTTGAAGTTACTATTATTATTATTTACTTTTCTTATTTTTTGCAACAAATCACAAAATGATCTTGGATTACTTGATTTAACACAACAAATTATTCTTGGTAAAATATCTCCAATAAAATTCTTGATAGATGGGAAACTTAAATCATTTCTTAATCCTGAATTCTCAACATATTTGCTTATCAAAAAATCATTGTATCCAATATTCAAATAACAACATTTAACTTGAGTATTCAATTGAGCCACAGGTACGAAAAATGCACATTCTTGAGTTAAAGTATGTAAAAAACAACTAAATGGTGTATTTCTATTACAATTTGGATCTGCACTAAATTGTGGATTCACACTTGGTGGTAAACTTGGACAACTAATTGCTGGTTGAACCAATATTTTATCTGTTGATACAAAATTTTGACAAGTTGAATCATAATCAAATCCATTTTGAATTGGTAATATAAATCTATTAATTGATTTAAGAAGTGTATCAATTGATAAAATATGAAGTGATGAATTCCATACAAAGTTATCCACATTCAATGTCACATTCATATTTCCATTATTTAATCCAAAAGTAACATTCTCATTAACAATAATTAATTGTGGTTGAATTGTTTGATCAAAATTTAAATAATTCCAATTCCATTGATATAATTTAATTGTTACTGAACTTTCAGATCCAAATTGAGTTGAATCCCATGAAATTGATTTTGATTTTCCAATTGTGAAAATGTAATCATCCAATGTCTCAACACTATTTGGAATAAGTTGATCTGATTTTGAATAATAAAATGATCCAATTGAAAAGAAATTTCCATTTTGATAATCAACAATTGAAATCTTTAAATCCAAATAAATATCTGAAGTATGATATGGTGGTGATTTACAATGATATTTTCCATTATTTGAATTAAAAATTGATGACACTTCAATTTCTCCAAACGAACATGTTAAATCTTGTTGAGAAAATAAAATTCCAGAAGGAATAATAATTTCAATTGGAGATCCACCAAGAATTGAATCTGTTTTTGGTGAAAAATCAAAAATTGGATTATTACAATCTGTTCCATTCCAACCTGAATCACATTTACATTCAAGATTATTAAATGAATTAACAAAACAATATCCATTAATACATCCACAATTTGTTAATTGAGAACAATCATTTCCTTCATAACCTTCATTACAATTACAAGAAGATGTTGGAAATGAAATTAAACTTGAAGATGAGAATAAACAATTTCCATTATTTGAACAATCATTTAATGTTGAACAATTTGGTGCTTCACAATTCCCATTTAAATTTCTTGCTTTTCCTTCATCGCATTTACTTTTACATTCTCCTGTTATTAGACTTCCTATTATTTATTTATTTTATTTTTTTTGTCACTAACATTAACGAAGAAAAGAAGGAAAAAAAAGAAAAAAAAAAAAGGAAAGAATCAAACCATCAGAATTGGTTGAGGTAACAAGATCAAAATTAGGAGGACAAGAAGTACATTGATTTGAATTTGGACCAAAACAATTTAAACAATTTGAATCGCATGAAAAACATGATGAACATTTTGGAAGTGGATTTTGACAAGTTGATGATGAATTTCCATTCACATTTAAATTCAAAAATGAATTATCAAAAGGACAATAACATCCTTTCGAATCAGATCCAAGAACCATTCCTCCCATTGAATAACATAATTTACATTTATCAATACTCAAATTTCCACATTCCAAATTACATCTACAACCCACATCCCCAAGAATCGCTTTTTTTTTTTTTTT
>Ga0209960_1004619_pt1 | contig 10341 bp, 8 predicted proteins | sample ThiBiot_500_plan_2_FD_183947 | JGI IMG/M metagenome (GOLD analysis project Ga0209960, IMG submission 183947) | Wastewater bioreactor microbial communities from Cape Town, South Africa - Thiocy_expt_500_plan (SPAdes) | ecosystem: Engineered > Bioreactor > Thiocyanate-remediating >... | reverse complement strand
AGAATGAAAATTAAAATGTCTTTTAAAAATCAATAAATTCAGTTTTTTTATAAAAAAAACCAATTGCAAAAAATTAATGACAATGATTTTTTGAAATTTCAATGACCCATTTTTTTTTTTTTTTTTGAAAAATAACTGCTTTGACTTTGATCTTCTTCTCTGAATTCAAATCTATTTTTCAATCAATGCAAATAATTGAGAAATGAATCAAAGGAATAACAATAACACAATAATTTCGAATCATAAAGAAGCTTTGTATTTATTTGGAAAAGTTATAAACAAATAAATGGGCTAGGCTTCTCACTTTTGTACTTTTCATTATTCCCAATTTTTTTATTCCTTGGTCTTTAAAAATTTAAAGATGAATATCATCCACAACTCTTTTATTTTTGTGATATTCTTCTTCTTTTTAGGAATTGTGAGCTCAGAATATTCAAATATAATTCGTAAGAGAGTTACATTGGCAGAAACTGAGCAGGGCTTAGGATCCGGCCAACACAGCTTTACTTTTACAATAACACGAACCATTCCACAAAACAAAAGAGAAGACCCTTGGCCAACAAATCCAGAACCTACCAGTCCAAATGGACCTAAAGGTCCTATTAAAGAAGGACCAGAATCAACAGAAGTTACTTCAAACCCAGATGATCAAACCTCAATTGAACCATCACCAAGTCCAAAAGATACTGAAGTTATAGCAAACCCTGGTGATCAAATTGAACCTACAGATGCCCCAATTGAAGGTGACCCATTAGACCCGATAGATCCTTGTGCAACTTGTCTCGTGCTTGATGGAATCGTTTCTCCACTTTTCACATTTCAAGTTGCCGTTTCACATCGTTTTTCAGAGTTAGCTTTAATTTTAACTTCTCCTAGTGAAATAACATCAATCCTTGTGAGAGGAAATGGAGGAACTTATTCAAATCTTTTTAATGGTACACTCTTTGAAGATTCAGCTCAGTTTTCAGCAGCAGAATACCCATTCACTGGAAATGGAGTTGTTTCACCTCTTAAACCTCTTACACCTTTGTCTGAGTTCATTGGAGGTGATCATTTTGGAGAGTGGACCTTTACAGTAGAGGATAATAATAATAACAGGGAGACTCCAACACTTTATTGGTTTGAATTGGTTATTCAAGGTCATTTTCTTTCCTTTTTTTTCTTTTTCTTTCTTTTTCTTCAAAAAATTAATTGATATTAGATGGTTGTTTGGTTGGTAATCCATGTGAAAATGATGGAGTTTGTATTTCTACTGGTCCAACAAGTTATGATTGCGAGTGTTCTGCTGGTTATCAAGGACAAAATTGTACTGAAGGTATTATTTTGATTATTGGAAAAAAAGAAAGAAAAAAAAAAAAAAAAAGAAATCAAAATAAGACTTGAAGTTTAATATGTAACAATTCCTTTTAATAGATATTAACGAATGTGATGAAGGTGTTCTTTGTGGTCAATATGCTGAGTGTGTAAATACTTTTGGAAGTTATGAATGTGCTTGTCAAGATGGATTCGAAGGAGATGGGATTAGATGCAAAGGTATTATTTATTTTTTTTGAAAAAAGAAGAGATAGCTATTTCAAGCAATAATAATTTTTTCTTTTTTTGATACAGATATTAACGAATGCTTGAGTTCTCCTTGTGATAGAAATGCAATTTGTACAAATACTATTGGAAGTTTTCAATGTGCTTGTAAGCCAGGATATCTCGGACTGGGGTTTAATTGTAGCGGTGATTTAAACTTTTTTTATTTAGTTTCTTTTTTTAAAAAAAAAACAAAAATTAAATAAAAAAATAATAAATCAACAAAAGATATCAATGAATGCAATGGGATTAATGATTGTGCACCAGCAACAGCAACATGTACAAACACACCTGGAAGTTATACTTGTGCATGTAACCAAGGATATGAAGGAAATGGGAAAGCTTGTATAGGTAATTTAATTTTTCATTAAATTGGAAAGTAAATAATGAGGAAGAAAAAATATATTAAATAGATATCAATGAGTGTGCAATTGGTATATTTTCATGTATGATCGGAGAAGTTTGTGTCAACACACCAGGAAGTTATGAGTGCGAATGTCAAGAGGGCTACATTCGAGACGGACCATTCTGTTCAGGTATTATACTTGCTTCAAGATCAAATTTTACTTCATTCATTAAAATCATTAAAATAATAGATATTAATGAATGTTTAAGTTCTCCTTGCTTGGAAAATGAAGATTGTATTAATATTGAGGGAAGTTATGGATGTGTCTGTAAACCTGGATTTGATGGTGAAGAAACTTGCACAGGTTCTTTTTTTTTTTCTTTTTTTCTTTTTTTCTTTTTTTTTTTTTTTTTTTTTTTTTTTTTTTCTTTTTTTATTTGCAAAAACTTTAAATGAATAACTTTTTGCTCAAAAATTAAAGATCTTAATGAATGTTTGGGACAAGGAGGAGGAAATAATTGTGATGTGAATGCAATCTGTACCAACACAATTTCCAGCTATAATTGTACATGTAAAACTGGCTTCCAAGGGAATGGAACAGTTTGTAAGGGTAAAGCTTTTTTGATATTTCTTCAATTCATAAAATAATTTTAAAATAATTTGAAAATAATTTAGATATCAATGAATGTAGTCAAGGTGGTCGCGATGACTGTAGCGTTGCGCTTCCTAATTCAGTCTGTAGCAATACAATTGGGAGCTTTATTTGTATTTGCCCTGATGGATTTTATAATAATGGGGATCAATGTGAAGGTGCTTTTTTCTTTTCTTTCTTTTCTTTTCTTTTTTTCTTTTTTTTTTTTTTTTTTTTTTTTTTTTTTTTTTTTTTTTTTTTTTTTCTTTTCTTTTACGTAAGTATTGATCTTCTTCAATTAATTAATTAATTAATTTTGAATAGATTATGATGAATGTTCTGGTGAAAATGGTGGAAATGATTGTCATGATTTTGCTACTTGCACAAATATACCAGGAGGTTATGAATGCGAATGTAATGCAGGGTATGAAGGGGATGGAACTCGTTGCGAAGGTTAATTTAATTGATAATTAGTATTGGATTTGAATCCAACTGAATCTTTATAATAAATAGATATTGATGAGTGTAACCCTTTCGCACCTGTACAAGAAATTGGTGGAAAAACGCATCAAGTAACTCAAGGAACTGGTACTCTTTTGGAATGTGACCCAAGTATCGAATGCTGTGACCCATATGCAGTTTGTTATAATACTCCTGGAAGCTTTTCTTGCCTATGTGATGAGGGATATTTTGGTCCAGGAACTACTTGTATACGTAATATTGATTTTCTTTTTTTCTTTTTATCATTTTGATTTGATTTAAACTTGTTTTATTTCGTTAATTTACTAATTTACTTGCAAATCCTTCTATAGTTACCGCAGAACCAACCCTTGGTCTCATTAGTTCAAACTCACTTTCTATTTCATGGGATTTAAGTGAAGGGGCAACTGGTTATGAAATTTCAGTGTTTAATTCAAGCTCATTAGTACCATTTTTTTTCTTTTTTTCTTTTTAGAATTTATATTTTTTAACTTTTGAATATTTTTACTTATTCACTTTATTCACATGATTAAAACAAAACAAAAAGATCTCTACATATACTAAGAATAACAAGACATCAACTTTTACAATTCCAAATTTAAAATCATATACAACTTATCGAATTCGGTTAACAACTCTCTTTCAAGGATTTTCTGATTACATTGAACTTGTGAATAAAACTCACCCTGCAGGTAACTCCTTTTTATTGTCACTTACTTTTGAATTCTTATCTCAAATATATTATAACAATTATTAGCAATTTCAAAAGTCAAAATTGAAAGCTTAACATACAATTCAGTTAAGTTCACAATCAATGAAAGTGTGGGTGCAACTGGTTATACAATCAAAATTTCAGAACCGTTCAATTTTTTTCATTCATTCATTTATTTATTTTTTTTTTTTTAATATTTCTAACCGACTTTTTTTTTTTTAAAAAAATTGTTAAAAGATCTGGATTACTTCAAACTCTTAATGTGGGTTCTTTCCAAGGGGCAAGAACGATATTAGTCAAAGATCTGAAACCTAATAGACGTAGAGATTCTTCTTTTTCTTCATCTTACTTTTTATTTTCAAATCATCAGATTCATCAAATTAAAAAAAATAAAAAAAGGTTATGACATCGTAATTTTTGCAAACCCAGAAACTAAAGGATTTTCATTTTCCATTACAACATACCCAGAACGTGAGTTTTTTTCTCTTTCTTTTTTTTTGGAAAGGAAAACAGAAGAACCAAATCAATATTTTTTTAAAAAACAATCAGCTCCTGAATATATTCAAAGTGTTCGTCAAGGAAATAATTCTATCACTGTTTCATGGGCTGAAAGTGAAGGCGCAACACGATATTATTTGGTCCAAAGATTCAATGAAACATTTTTTGAAGCCTTCAATTTGACAAATGTGCTCTCCATTCTCATTGAGGACCTTCCTCCTTCAACCCCATTTAATTTCACAATTTATTCTGGAAATGATAATGGATTTGATATGAGCCAGGGAACAACTGGAAATTTTTCAACTGATAGTTCTTTTCTTTTCCACATACTTTTTTTCCCTCATTACTTTTGCCAAAGAGCAAAAATTAATTACATCAATAATTAGCTATTCTTTGTCTCACTGTAATTGAAGATCATGCCCGTTGGTTCCCAACTATGATTGGGCAAACAGCTTGTTTGCTTTCTTTTTCTTTTCTTCCCTTTTTCTTTTTTTTTAAAAAAATCATTAATATTATAAAATGAAAAAGATGGTCGTTGTCAAGATAATTTTGGAGGATCTCCAAGTAGAAACTGTTTCGAAAATGGTGCACACCAAGGAGAATTTGGAGTAATCACTAATCCTTGCATTCAATGTATTTTTCTTACTTTTTTTGAATTCAATTCTCTCTATTTGAACCACGTTAATAATTTTAATTGAAATAGTCCCAGACAAAGTTTCATCAATCAATGCCGTTCCAAAATCAAATTCAGTATTATTGGACTGGAAAGTTCCACCTAGAGCAACATTCTTTAATATCTTCCTTCTTTCTGATAGTTATCAATCTCCTATTAATAATGGGGGTGGTTTTAACTTTGATGGAAACCACATTGAAGCCCTTGGAGTTTTTTCCTTTCTTTTCTTTTTCTTTTTTCTTTTTTCTTTTTTTCTTTTTTTCTTTTTTTTTCATAAAGAAACAAAAACTCAACAACAATAAAATTCTAAACCATAGTTCCAACCAATGAAAAATTATTCAATCATTATTTACTCTGGTAATATTGCAGGTACTGAAACACAAGGTCAAATAGTCAAATTTCAAACTGAGATTCCAGGTTCTTTCTTTCTTTCATTTTTTTCTTTTCTTTCCTTTTTTTTTTTTTTCATCTTTATTGAGATTTTTTTTTTTGAATTTGCAATTTAGTTCCATCATCACTAACTGCTGGAGAAGTTGGATCAAATTGGGTTTATTTATCTTGGGGAAAGACAGATCTTGCATTCAATTATTTAATTGAAATAAAAGATAGTCGAGCATCGTAATTTTCTTCTTTTGACTATTCTTCTATTTTATCTATTTTATCTATTTTTTATTTTATTAATTTTCTTTCTTTCACCCTTTAGTATTAAAAGAGAAACTGAAGTTATTGATACTGATAGTACTAGTTATAATATCACTGATCTTTCACCCTCAACTGAGTAAGGATTTTTTTTCTTTTTTTCTTTTTTTTGAAGAAGAAGAACAATTGTTTATACAAATGAAAATAAAAGCTACACTATCGTCGTTTATTCTGCAAGAGGAGATGATTATCATGAACCACATGGAAGCTCAATTCAAGTGACCACACGATCAGGTTCATTTCTTCTTATTATTTTCAATATTTGATGGCAAATAATAACATTTATTTTTTATTCAATATGTACTAAAGTATCGGGAGATCAAACAACTGCACCTCCTCAAAGTAAAATTCCTCTTTCTTTCTTTCTTTCTTTCTTTCTTTCTTTCTTTTTGAATTTACTCATCCTATTTTTTTTTTTTTTTAGATTTAAATTTAATTGGAATAATTGTGGGATGTGTTGCTGGACTCTTAGTTTTGATAATATTAGTCATTGTAGGATTCGTTCTTTTGAGAAGAAAGAATTCAAGAAAATCTAAACGTATATCTTCTGATACTGGTTCCTTTTCTTTTCTTTCTTTTTTTTTTCAAAAAAAAAATTTGATGATTAAATTTTCTTTCTTTTTTTCAAACAGCTGATGAATTGATTTCAATGAAGTCTGGAAATCGTATGCCAATAAGAGCTTCAACTAATGGAGAAACTCTTTTGAACACTCAACTAGAAATTTCAATTCCAGGATTTTTATTAATGACTGAATTTCACCAAATCCGAATTGAAGAAGCTTTAGGAAAAGGAGGAAATGGATGTGTCTTTAAAGGAACCTTTTTAGATCCCGCATTAGTCCAACTCCATTCTACTCAACATGTTGCTCTTAAAAAAGTTCAAGGTTTGTTCTCATTATTGTTGTTTTATTTTCCATCATTTTTTTATTTTATTTTATTTTTCATTTATTATTAGAAATGGGCTCACTTAGTTCTGAAGATAACTCTGATTTATTCTTCCAAGAATTATCAATGATGTGGTAAATAGTTTTTTTTTTTAAAAAAAATAAAGATGAAAAATCATTCACTATTTTCTTTTTTCAAAAAAAAATAAAAAAGGACATGTTCATTCCATCCTAATGTGATCAAATTACTTGGATATTTCCTTGAACCAGAAAAATATATTGTTACTAAACTTTATGAATTGGATTTATTAACCTATATTTTACATCCAACTGAAGAGTTGAGTGCATTACAAGCTTTGAAGTTAACAAAGTAATTCTTTTCTTTTTATTTTCCAATCAATAAAAATAATAATTAATCATTTTTTTTTTTAAAAAAAAATAGTGATATTGCAGCTGGTATGAGTTCAATTCAAGAAATGGGAATCATTCACCGAGATCTTAAAAGCCCTAATGTTTTACTTGATCAAATTCAACTCCCAAATGGTCAATATATTCTTCAAGGTATATTCTTTTCTTTTTTCTTTTTTATTTTTGGTTTAAAATAAATAAAATAATAAAATAAAAATAAATAAAATTTGTAGCTGTAATTTGTGATTTTGGAATTGCAAAGATTTCAACAGGAATCAAAGCTTCAGATATTCAAACAATTTATAATATTGAAGGAATCTCTCCAAAATACTGTCCTCCTGAAAGTTTCATGGTTAACACTCCACAAGACATTGATCCTCAAGTATAAACTTTTCCTTTTCTTCTTGATTCATTTTCTTTCTTTCTTTATTTTTTTTTAAAATTGAATTTTCTTTTTGTAAAAAAAAATCAAATAGGTTGAAACGAAAAGAGATGTTTATTCATTAGGAATAATTATTTGGGAGATGTTAAGTCGAGAAGTTGTTTGGAAGAATAAAGGATTTGAGGAATTAAAATATTTAGTTGTGAAAGGAGACAGGGTAAAATTTTTTCAGCTTCATCTTTTTTATTTTATTTTTACAAATCCTAAATGATCATAAATTTAGCCTCCAATTCCTGATAGTGCTGGTGATGCTCTTCGTAGCTTATTGATTGAGTTTATGAAAGAGTGCTGGGACCAGAACTCCTACAATCGCCCAACTTTCAAAGATATTAACCAAAGATTGAACAAAGAGCTTAAATAAATCAATAAATTAAAAAAAAAAAAAGTCTTGATATTTTTTATTTCAATACACAAAATGTGATGTGATTGTTCTATTTTATTTTATTCAACTTCCAAAGAGAATCATTGATTGTTTGATTGTCCATCAAGTAGTCTTGATTCAAGTAGAAATCTCTTATAAAAATAAGGAAATAATGACAATGAAAAATGAAAAGTTTATCTTCAAAGAAGAGAAATTAAAACTGAAATAGGATGATATAGAGTTGATTGTTATTATACAATTCATATCAATTCAAAATGAACTGGACAAGTTGCTCAAAGAAAAAAAATAATTAGAAAAAATTTCAAAAAATTTAGAAAAAAACGTAGAAAAAAATCAAGAAAAATCACAAGATGAATCAAATCAAAGAAATCAAAGAAACTTAAACATCAAACATCAAAAATCAAAAAATGAGAATGATTTCAAAAGAGAATCTAATCAAATAATATCAAATTTGAATCAAAAAGATCATTTAAAAAAAAAAATCAATGATCATTTAAAAAAAAAAAAAAAAAAAAAATTAAAAAAAAAAAATAAATAATAATTAAAAAAAAAAAAAAAAAAAAAATCGATAAGTACTGTAATAACTGCAATAACTACAATAACTACAATAACTGAAGATCACTCACACTTAGAACTAATCAGCTTTGAAACTAAACTCAATAGATAGTGAACTAATTCAATTTTTTTTATTATTAGAAAAATAGGTTCAATAGAATTTAATAGGAGGAGGCATTTTTCTAATAGGAAAAGTTAAAAAGTCAAGAGGTTAGCTAATATATTTCTTTATTCATAATTATAATATAACACAATATACAATAATGTTTCAGAAATAAGAGGAGGAGGAATAGAAGAAGAATATAACCGATATAAAATCATAATAATGGAATATAAGGGAATATGAATATCAATAATGATAAAAGGACAATATAATAGGAATATAGTTTCATAATTCTAGTAATGATAATAAGAATGGAATTAAACATAAGAATTAGAATCAAATAAAATAGAATAGAAGTGAATCTATAACGTTTGACCTCCAATTTAAATGAAAGAATTATGTTTTTGTTGAATTCATCAATTAATGACTTTGGAATCAATGAATCAATGAATCAATGAATGAATAATGATTTTTTTTTTTTTTTTCCAAAACATCAAAGGAAGAAATTAAGAAAATTCAAAAAAAATATATCTATATAGGTTATATTTAGAAAGCGAAGAGTTGTAAAATAAGGAGAAATAAATTCAAGTATTAAGAACAATAGAAAGAGAACAAAACTGCAAATTTGTCAAGAAATAGAGTTTCTTTTTGAATTGAAAATTTTGTGATCTTCAGTTATTGGAGTAGGATCTAAATCTGGAGAATATTAAAATAATTACAATTTCTTAATTTATCATATCTTAAAGAAATAATGGAGAAATACTTCGAAATAATGGAGAAACTTCTCAAGTTAGAAGTAATTTCTTATGAATTTAGAGAACCTGTTGGATTAGAGGTTTTTTTCATTATTTTTTTTTCCTCAAAAGTTCAATTTTCATTGAAATTCTTTTTCTTTTTCTTTTATTTCCTCGTTGAAAGTATAAAAGTTATCACTCCTTGATAAAAAAACCAGTTTCCTTGTCATATATTGAAAAGAAGCTCCAACAAGATGAATACCAAAGTGAAAGTGAAATTCTTCATGATTTTACTTTACTCTTTGATAACTGTTATTATTATAATGCAAGATGTACTAAAATCTATTCTGATGTAAATTTCCTTTCTTTTCTTTTCCATCCCAATACATTTTCAAGAGAAACAACTTTTTTTTAAAAAATTAATTAGGCATATCAGCTCCAACTCTATTTTGATACGGAGAGAGGTGCAGAAACGCCAATAAAAGCTCGTTCTCCAGAAGCACCAAGAAGGAGGATAATTCGAAAACATTTAGAAAAGTTGATCTCATTTCTTCTTTGCTTTACACTAATTGTTTTTTTCAACATTTTTTTTAAAAAAAAAGAAATGCTTCACGTTCAGAAAAAAAAACTCTTGATGCGTCTTTTTCGAAACACAGAGCAAAAAATATTATAGGTTTTATAAAAGACAATGATACGACAACAATTTCAACACCATTAAATGATTCTAAAATTAAAGAAGCAAACATTAAAGAATATATTTCAATTCAAGTATTTTTCCTTTTTTTTTCTGAAATAAAAATTTATTAATTTAATTTTAACAAAAATATAGGAAATAGAACAAAAGATTCAAGCTCAAAAATATTTTAAATTTGTTGATTTTATTGTTGATGTTTCATTATTTTTGGAAAATTTGAAATATTATTTTGCCCAATGGGAAGATGAATATGAAAATGTCTCGCAAGTAGATAAGGCACCTTTTTTTTTTTCTGGGTTCATGAAAGAAAAATCTTCATCTAATTTTTTTGATTTTTAGAAATTTTATAAAATATGGACAGGAGAACAATTGGATTTTCCAGAAATCAAATCAATCAAACAAAAGAAGGTTGAATTTCACCTCAATTACTTTTTTCTTCTTCTTCTTCTTCTTCTTCTTCTTCTTCTTCTTCTTCTTCTTCTTCTTGATTTTTGATTATCAATTATTTAAAAAAAAAAAAAA
>Ga0209960_1004618_pt1 | contig 10344 bp, 12 predicted proteins | sample ThiBiot_500_plan_2_FD_183947 | JGI IMG/M metagenome (GOLD analysis project Ga0209960, IMG submission 183947) | Wastewater bioreactor microbial communities from Cape Town, South Africa - Thiocy_expt_500_plan (SPAdes) | ecosystem: Engineered > Bioreactor > Thiocyanate-remediating >... | reverse complement strand
GGAAAAAAAAAAAAAAAAAAAAAAAAAAAGCTTTTCATACCAAGCCTCAATTCCAATAATTCAAAAATCTTTTTCCATTTCGGATTTTCTTTCATTTTCTTTTTTGCAATCTCAACTATTGTTTCTCCACATTTATTTTCTTTCCTTATATTAACTCTTTTATGTTTTAATAAAAATTCCACAGTTTCAATTTTTCCATCCAAACAAATACGATGTAAAGGTGTTTGACCCTGCTTATTTGCTTTATTCACATCAATTCTCTCATCATTTAATAATAGTTCTATAAATTGTTTGTCTTCACGAAAACAAACTACAGAAAAAGGTGTTAAACCATTTTTCTTTTCTCTTTTTTTGACATCCACTCTTGGGTCACTTAACAATAATTTGACAATTTCAATATGTCCTCTTTCACAAGCAATCCAAAAAGGTGTTTCTTTACATTTGTTTGTTTTATTTGGATTAATCCGTTTATCACTTAATAATAATTTCACAACCTCAATTACCTTATGGAAACAAACAAGATAAAATGGAGTCCATCCATGTTTATCACCTTTATTGATAGCAACTCTACTATCATTTAATAATAACTTCACAATTTCAATATGTCCATTTCTACAAGCGATATGAAAAAGTGTTTTACCATCACTGTCTGCTGTATTGATATCAACTATTTTTTGATCATTTAATCACAATTTCACAATTTCAAGATGTCCTTTTTTACAAGCAATATACAAAGGGGTTTTTCCACTTTTATTTGTTTTATTGATATCAATTTTTTCATCATTTAATAATAATTTCACAATTTCAATGTGTCCTTCTTGACAAGCAATATAAAAAGGTGTTACTTCATCATTTGCTGCTTTATTGACATCAACTCTTTCATCATTTAATAATAATTTCACAATTCCAATATGTCCTTTTTCACAAGCAAGCCAAAGTGATGTTTTGTTATTAATATTTGTTTGATTAACATTAATCCTTTTATCATTTAATAATAATTTCACAATATCAATTTCCTTATGGAAACAAGCAAGATAAAAAGGTGACCATCCATCTTTATCGCATTTATTGATATTAACTCTACTATCATTTAATAATAATTCCACAATTTCAATGCGTTCATTCCGACAAGCAATATAAAAAGGTGTTAATTCATTCATACTTTTATTCACATCAAGTTTATTATTATTTAAGAAAAGTTTAACAATTTCAATATATCCATAACAACAAGCGATATAAAAAGGAGTATGACTATCATTATTTGCTTTATTGACATCCACTCTTTCATCATTTAATAATAGTTTCACAATTCCAATATGTCCATTTTTACAAGCAATATAAAGAGGTGTTTTGTTCAATTTGTCTTGATAATTCGGATTCAATTGAGGATTTTGAAGTAACTTCTTCACTTTATAATTGAAATAAAATCCATACTCACAAACACGACAAAGTTGTTCCTCTAAGCTCACTTCGAACCAAACAGCTAAAGCTCTAACTCCATGAAAAACACAAGTGAAACAGGTTAAAGGTGTCCATAATATCACAATAGGGTGACACCTGAAAGGATCAAACAAAGAAACAGTAAAGAATGATATAGGAGAGATACAAACAAATGAAATAAGGAGGTAGATAAAGTGAATTGAAACTATAAGAAGAGAGAAAGAATGAAATAGAGAATGTAGGACGAGTCCGACGAGTAGAGAAGAGAATTAAAATAGTTGATATGAATAGAAAGAAGAGTAGACCAGAGAGAGTAATGTAAATAGGAAACCAGGTCCAGAAAGACCAACTGGGAGGAATCCCAAGCCAACTCATTGAATTTTATAATGTTAACCTATGTTTTATTGTAAAACTGATGTAAAATTGTTAAAAGTTAAAGGTTTTATAGAGATATCAATTAGAAAACAAAGACATCAAAATGAAAAAAAAAAATAATAATAAAGTGACAAAGATCTTGGAATGTGTTGGAATCGAACCTGAGACCCTAAAAGTTTCAAAAAAAAATTTTTTTTTCCCAATTTTTCAGTGTTCGCTCAAAAATTCTTTTTTTTTTCTAAATCTCCATGTTTTTTTTTTTGGTTTTTTCTTTGATTTTTCATTTTCCTTCATTTTTTTTCCCTTTTTTGAAATTATTAATTAACAAATATTATACTGACATCATCAAAAAAGAAAAAAAGAAAAAGTCAAATCTAAATCGCAAAAGGGATTTTATCTCAACCGAATCAAGTAGAAGAAAGATAAAAAGTGGAAATAATAAAAATCATAAGAAAAAAAAAGATAAAAAAAAAAAGCTAAAAAGTAAAAATAAAAAAACTCAAAAGATTTTTTGTTACAAAATTCAAGCAACAAAAGAATTGAAAAAAGATGTATTCCAAAATATCATCATTCGAAATAGTTTTGTCAAAAAAATTTTATAAAAAGAAGTCAATCAAAAATAAAAATAAATCAATGAAGAACAATCGAAGCTTCTAATTTACGCGCGGATATTTTTATTTTTCTCGAAATTCCCGAAAATAATAAATGAAAAAGCGGTTACACCTGACATCATTGTTTTTTTTGGAATGAATAAATAGCCAAGAAAAAGAAGGAAAAAAGAACAACAAAAAAACTTTTAGGAAGAGAAGAGAAGAAAAAACAGGCCGCGCGCTGCTTAATGGTAACCCTTGTCCTTGACACCTCCTTGGTAGGAACTGTTGAGAATGTTCATAACGAGAGTTTAATCCAAAAAACTTTTGTTCTGAATAGAACTATCATTGACCTTCTTTCTGGAACTGTAAGATTTTTTTTTTTCTTTTGAATCTTTTGATTTTTCAATTTTTTTTAATTTTTGATTCTCGGTCAAAAAAAAAAAAAAAAGATTTTACTTTGATCATTGATGATTTAAAATTTCTTTTTTTAAAAAAAAGAAGGAGACCAACTTACTCTTTACTTTTCAATTCAATAATTTTATTCACTCTGAATTGATTTGTGGATTTTTTTTTTTTTTTTTTTTTTTTTTCTGATTTTTCTCTAAAGCACGATTTTTCGTTTATTATTTTTCTGATTACGTGTTTTTTGACCAAGTTCGAAAATCATAGGCATAAATCCAATTTACTAAATATTTTTTTTTTTAAAAAAAATCAAATAAGGTTGCTGGAATCTCTGGAAAATTCATCGAACACCCTTTTGATACCATTAAAGTTAATCTTCAATGTCAAGAAGTCTCAAGAACTTCTAGAGCAATCGGAACACTTGATTGCATTAAAAATTTGATGGTACAAGATGGAGCTCGTGGACTTTTTAGAGTAAGTTTTTGATATTTATTTATTTATTTATTTTTTGAACATTCATTCAACTATTTTTTTTAAAAAAAAAAACTTCAAAACAAAAATTCTAATTATTTTCTCTTTTTTTTGAAAAATTAAAAAAAAGGGTATTTCAGCACCAATGTTTGGCTCAGTTATGGAAAACATTGTCTTATTCACTACTTATGAACGTGTTCGTCGTTTATTGGGTGGAAAGAAAGAAACAGAAAAAGGTATGGAAGGACTGGGGGCTGTCATTGGGGCCGGAGGTATCGCTGGTGTTACTGTCTCGCTTGTTTTGACTCCTGTTGAATTGATAAAGTGTCGTGTGCAAACTGATCGTGCTAGAGCTTTTAATGGCTCACTCCATTGTATTGTTTCAACATTAAGATCTTTTGGACTTAAAGGATTATACCGAGGTCATGGAGCTACCCTTGCACGTGAATCTGTTGGAGGAATGGCTTGGTTTGGAGTTTATGAATACGTTTGTAGAAGTTTAGCTGCTGGTGAAACAAGAGATTCTTTAGGAGTTGGTTCTTTAATGTTTGCTGGTGCATTAAGTGGTATTGCTTATAACACCGTCTTATTCCCAGCTGATGTTGTCAAGTCTCAAATTCAAGTTGACTCAACTGGTGATCGTTCTTATATTCGCAGATTGAGAAAACTTTATGCTCACGAAGGTATCAAAGGATTATATAGAGGCTATGGAATTACTTTTATTCGTTCTATCCCTGCAAACGCTGTCATCTTAGGTTCTTATGAGCTTTCTCAACGGCTCTTAAACCCTCAATAATAACTCAAAAGCAAAAAAAAAATCCTTGCTTGTACTTGTTCAACTTATATATATACAAAATCTCCAACAGCAAAATCAAAAATCCTCGAGATTATTTTTTTTTACTTTATTTTAGTTAGTTAGTTCGTTAGTAGTATTTCTTAGGACACTTTTTTTTTGGGATAACTCTTACAAATCAAGTTTTTGCTCATTTATTCTGATTATTTGCTGTTGGATTTTGAATCTCCTTTCTGCACACGGATTTATTTTCTAATGCTTATAATTTTGTTTGTTTGTATTATTCCAGATCAAAATAAATGTCTCTTCAAAAAAAAATGAGTCAAACTTTTTCTTTCTATTTTATTTTATTGTTTGATTACAAAAAATATAAATCTCAAAAGACCAAGTCATTAACAACAAGGGAGAACAAACATGAGTCATCTCATTCATCATCATTATTTCAAAGTCAGGATCTATCTGTCTCCAAACTTTTGAAACCAAAAAAGGTTGGCAAAAAAAAAAAAAAAACTTTTGATCATCTTTCAAAAAAAAAACTATCAATGGAATAGAATAGAACTGAATTGAGTTTGAAGGATTGCAAGCAACTCAAATGATTCAGGTGTTCTTTGAAAAAAAAAAAAATGAATAAAAAGGAGCTTCCCTTCCCAAATCCCAAAAATCCAAAGAAAAAAAGACTCTTTCCAAAAAAAGCTTGAAAACTTTTCTGATTGGCGGAGAGAAAATTTTTCTTTTTTTCTTTTTCCAAATTTTTTTTGGCGCCAAAAAAATCGCCGAAAAAAGAAAACAAAAAAAAAAAAAAAAAAAAAAAAAAAAAAAAATAAAAAAAAAAAAAAAAAAAAAAAAAAAAAAAAAAAACGAGAAAAATTCCAACATCAATCACCTTTCCCTTCCAAAATGACTTAGAACAACACCTTCTAATTAACTATATCAATTATCCATTGTTATTCTTCATTAACTGAGCTTTATTTTGGATATAGGATTGATTAATTGGAAAAGTTGAGGAAAATCGTTAAAATAATGAAAATGAGAAAAGGATATTGATTTTTAATTAGAAAATTATAGTTTTTTTTTTTTTTTTGCAATGAATCCATCCAATTCATCAATTGTAACAATTATAACAATTGTTGAAGAAGAAGGATTCATAATTGATTGTATATATTGTTGAGATAAGTTTGTAAGATGATAAAAAAGTAAATTGGATTAGATGATAAAGGAAAAAAAAATTGTTATTTGTTTATTTGTTTGATTTTTTCCCCTGTGGAAAACAAAGGAGTTTGATAGAAATTATCAATATTATCATCAAAATTATCATAAAACTATGATAAAATATTAGAAAATATGATAAAATTAACATAAAATTCATTGTCAAAGTATATTTTTTGATATTTGATCATATAAATTGATTCAAAAAACCGTTTGGTATAAGAGTGGAAGTTACAAAAAATTCTAAAAATTGAGGAAAATTATAAATAAAACATTATAAAATCCTATAGATATTCATCAAATTTATCATAAAATTATTATAAAAGTATCAATTTTTATCAATTTTTGAGTCATTTATTATAAGTAGAAGTATAAATTCGAAGCAATTTCAGAGAATTATCTATATAATTTTGATTAATTTCGAAGAGAAATGGAATAATAATAATAATAACAATTGAATTTCATTCCTCCAATTCAGAATTATACAATTAGTAATTGTTGGAAAAATATTAAATGTTAACCTATTCATCATTCACTCATTATTGAAAAGTTTATAAATTGGAATAATAGAAGAAATAGTAGAAATTGAAAGAATAAACCATGAAATTCATTTATAATTGAAATAATTGTTTTTTTATTCATTTTATAATTCATAAATGTTTCATATAAATATTATTTTAAACATTAAAATAAATAAATTAAAATAGAACTCTTTCAAAATTTGGACTAGGAAAGAAGCTCCTTTATAACCTAGAAGACTCAATTATAGACTTACATATATACATTCAAAAAAAAAAAAAGGAGAATAATTATAATTGTATTTGGAAAGAAATAAGAAAATTGGGCATCATATTGTTTAGCCCTTCCCTCTTAATTGAAAGAAGAAATGGAAGAAGCTGGTTATAAAGTAGAATGTAATGTTTTGAAAAATTATAACAGTTAAAATTGAAATTGAAATTAACAAATAATTAGGGACAGAAAGTAACTCACCAGAAAGTTTTGTGACTTCAAATGTCTATGATCAACAAAATCAACAATATACTGAGTACACTCAAATTAATCCTAATCATTACTATTACCCTCCAAATCAATCTTTAGACCCTTATCAAACACCCTCTGATTATTCATCTCCTTCTTATTCATTTAATTCAACAAGTTCACCACCTCTTGATTATAATAACTTTTCACAAATTCAACCAATGTATAATATCCAACAAGATTTTGTTCAACATTCATTTGTGATTCCCATAAATAACAACTTTCCTACAGTGTAAGTTTTTATTTGTTTATTTATTTATTTTTATTTTTCTTTTTCTTTTGTTTGTTGATTTATTTAATTTTCTTTTTCTTTTTCTTTTTCTTTTGATAATAACGAATTTTGATTATTTCAACTTATTTTTCACCAATAAATAAATAAATAAAATAAAATAAAATAAAGAAAACCTTTACTATCAAATACGGAGAATGTGAAATTACCTAATCAATCAATTAATGAACAAAATCAAAACTTAAAACCTCGGATAAATCAAAATTCATATTATTCACCACAACAACCTCAAAAGTTAACACAAAATCAAAATCAAAATCAAAGCCAACCAAGAATAAGTAGTAATGTAACATCAGACCTTCACTTTGACCCAAGCTCAAATTCAACCTCAGTTACAACTTCAACTTCAAGTTCTACAACCAATTCACCAAATCATCTTACTCGTACTAAAACTGATCCAGAAGATAAAAAACAAACAATCCTGCTAGCAGAACAAAAAAGAAGAGGAGTAATGAGAGATGGATTTGTAGAACTTGAGAATATCGTTCCTTGTCAAAGTGGAAAAAAATATAGTAAAGCCCAATTATTGAATAGAGGTTTCAATTTTATTTTTATTATTATTTTTAATTTAAATTTCTTTTATTTTTCTTTAACGGAAATAATTAACAAAATTAGCCTATGAATACATTCAATACTTAAAGAAAGGACATCAAACTTTACAGTCGGAGATTGAAAAAGTTGAAGAAGAGACAAATCAAATCGAAGAGTTTGATTTTCATTTCTTTTCAAGTTTGTTATTTGTTGTTTGGAGTTTAATATTTTAATCAAATTAATAGAGAAATTGCTCATCTCTTAACTCGGTTTAATTCTTTGAGTCCTTCAAACTCTCTCCAATCACTAAATACTTATGATATAAGTCAAGAAGAGGATCTTCAAACTCATCAAATGAGACAACTAAACCTTCAATTAGACCAACAACTTAGAAACCAACAATTAGTTAATCAACAAATGATGAATCAACAAATTTTGACACAACATTCAAATCCAGTTTTTACTAGTAATCAAAGTCCTCAAGATCTTCCTCCACATCCAAATCAACCTCAATCTCAATCTCAACAACCTCAAACTCAAATCCCTCCCAATTTCCCTTTCTTATTTACAAAACAACCAAGTGAAAGTGATTTAATGAGACAAAAAGTTTATTCTCTAGGTTTATAAATATAATATTATTAAATATTGATTCACATTGAAACTTATTATATATTTACAAGATTTTTTTCTTTTACGGTTTTTTGATACTTTCTATCATACTTTAAACAATTGGGATTCTATAAGGTCTTCTTGATGATCTTCGTTGTCGATAAATAATAACTGTTGTAATCATGAAGGCACCCAATAACAAAATGTAAGTCAAAGGCCAAAATTCTTGCATCATTCTATGAAACCTTCCATCATCTAATATCCTACTGTAGAATTAATATTGATTAATTTCTCATATTTTTGGACTTAAAATGAATTTTTAAATAAGAAAAAAAAAAAAAAATGAAATACTTTTCTCCTTGAACAACAGTTTCACTATCTCCAGGTCTTGGTCCAATTTGAGAGAAATGAGGTCCTGATCTAGCTCCAATAAATATTTTTGCTTTTTTTGGGAAAGAAAAAAAAAAGTTTGAAGGTTGAACTGGAATTAATTAAAATGAAAAAACAAAGAAAAAAAAAAAAAAAAAAAAAAAAAAGAAAAAAAAAAAAAAAAAAAAAAAAAAAAAAAAAAATAGAAAATAGAAAAAAAGAAGAAAATGAAAATAGAAAAACCTTGATCAGAAGGATTAATTCTCACGGTTTGAGTATGATTCATTGAACTTTCACCACCTCCAGGTAAGATACAAGCAGGTAATTTCTTGCCTCTAACCTTTGAGAAGTATTCAAAATCTGTTTTAGGATGAGAAAAAATGACTGGTTTTGAGTCAAGAGGTTCAGGATTGGCCAATTCTCTAAATAATTGATCAACAATTCCTCTAGTTGTATAATCCAAAAATAATTCAAATAACCAAAAACAAGCCTAAAAAAATTTAAAAGTGAATTTTTTTTAAAAAAAAAAAAACAGAGAAAAAAAAAAAAAAAGAAACCTCTTCTTTATAAAAACTATTATCTACACAACCTGAATCACCAAATGTTGCAATACGTCCACCTCCATTTTGAGTTTGAAGTAAACCAATAATTGGAACTGATCTAGTAATTAATGAAACACCGCTAAGCTCTTGAATTGTTTCATCTTTTAAAGGAGCAGAGATAAGCATTCCATTCTTTGGAAATTCAGTAATACTTGTTCCAGAATTATAATAAAATCTTCTTTGAACTTGATCATTCATCGTTTTCCATCTAACACTACCACTATATATTTTATTTCCAAATTGAATCCCAAAAATACTTAAAAGCTCATTTAATCCTGGAATATTTGCTCCTCCTGTTTGTGGACTCCACCATTGTCTAGTATTTTCGTCAAAAAATTTAATTTTTTCCATTATTTCTTCATTAAACCAATCTGCTAGAACAATTAATGAGAGTCCTAATTCAACAACATCATTATATAATTTTGGAATTTCTTCCTCAAAAAATTCCTGTTATTGAGATAAAAAAAAAAAAAAGGAAAGTTTATGGTTATTTTCAGGAAAAAAAGTTTAATAGTAAGAATAATGAACCTCCTCTGGATCAACAACTAATAAAGCTCCATAGTATAATGCATTGAAACATGTATAAGGTTGACCTAAAACCTATTTTATGTCGCAAATTGAATTAGTTTTAAAATTAATTTATACTTATAATTTTTATTTTGGTCAAAAAAAAAATAAGTCAATATATATTTTTTACCTCAATGAAATATCCTTTTTCACGAAGAAATCCATATAATTCTTTATAATTTGTATAAATATGATCACCATGCCAATCAAGAGGACTAGTTTTTGCCTTTTGTTTGACAAAATATTTAGAAACTTAGAGTCAAAATAAAGAGAGAGAGAGAGAGAAAAGAAAAAAGTCACTTTTAAAGAGTCACGAGGGAAGTATCCGGAAGGATATCTCAAATTATGATATTGATCCCAAAGTAAACGTTTACTTCTTGGTGGAATTGGGATAATATGTGCTTTAATTGGAACAGTAATAACAGCTTTTTTATTGACAGTAAATCGTACATAACCCTAAAAGAAAGAGAAGAACGAGTTAATAATGAATTTGAATTGGAAAAAGAAAAAGAAAAAGAAAAAACCTTGGCAATTCCTTCAAAATTATAAGCACTCGAAGAGACCATAAAATGAAATGCAAGATATCCTGACCAAGGCCATAAAGATGCTGAATAAGTAAACTTGATTTCTAAAAAATGACTAAATCCATCATTCTCTGGTATCCATTCTGGTTCCTATTATTTTTGTTTGGAAAAATTGAAAATTTAAAGAAAGAAAAAGAAAAAGAAAAGAAAAGAAAAAGAAAGTCATTTAAACATACACTAATTGTTCCAGATACACTCATTCCATTTAAGACAGTAGCATTGACAATAATAGGGAGTGAAGAATGATAGAGTGGTTGGAGACAATAAGGCCACATATAAGGGCTTGTATAATTGAGAAAAAAAATTATTATTTTTATTTCTCATTGAAAAAAAAGAAGAATCTCCATACCAATCAGTCAAATCAATTGAAGAAGGTAAAATAGTTGCAGTTGGTTGATAATTTAATAAATAATTATATGCTCCAATTAAATTTAATTTTCCAAATCCCTTTTTTTTTTTTTTTTTTTTTTTTTTT
>Ga0209960_1004614_pt1 | contig 10356 bp, 8 predicted proteins | sample ThiBiot_500_plan_2_FD_183947 | JGI IMG/M metagenome (GOLD analysis project Ga0209960, IMG submission 183947) | Wastewater bioreactor microbial communities from Cape Town, South Africa - Thiocy_expt_500_plan (SPAdes) | ecosystem: Engineered > Bioreactor > Thiocyanate-remediating >... | reverse complement strand
CATATTCATCATGGGAATATATCTCTCGATCTCCGAAGGTTCTTATTCAATATTAGTATCTGCTCACAATAATATTACTTTCAATCTGATCACTGAGTCTAATATTCAATTAACTATTTCCTCTTTCAACTGAGATTTTCATTAGATCTTCGAATAACATATTCATCAGAACTAACAAAAGAAAATCAAGTTTATCCACGAATATGTGGAAAAGGAAATTATCATTTTGAAACCATTGAAATCAATACAAAATACAGTGGTTCATATACATTCGATGCAAATACAAATATTCTACTCTTTGGATATTTATACGAGAATAATTTTGATCCATCATATCCAAATCAAAATTGACTCATACAAAGCAAGTTCACTTGTGGTGCATATCGTTTTGAATTAGGAGATTATCTCGGTTAGACTATTAATGAGATTTTACGAAATAAAATTCAATCGAATATATCATTTCGAAAATAATCAGTTTTGATACAAACAGCTGCTGGAATCACTATGATTATATTTGTTATTGGTTTCATTAATGGTATCTTTTCTTTAATAACATTTCGAAATAAAGAATTAAGAAAAGTTGGCTGTGGAATATATTTATTAGCATCTTCAGTAACTTCTCTTCTAACAATTCATATATTTACAATCAAATTTTGGTTTGTTATTCTTATTCAATTACATTCAACTATTCGTTCATCGATTCTTCGAACAGATTGTGTATTCGTTGGTCCTGTTCTAAAAGTTTGTTTATATTTAGATGGTTGGTTAAATGCTTGTGTTGCTATCGAACGAACTGTGAACGTATCAAAAGGAGTTAATTTTAATAAGAAAATAAGTAGACATGCAGCTCGATGGGTGATTTTGATCTTACCTATTTTCATCATGAATTATTTGAACATACAACTCACAAATATAATCCCATCAATATCAGTCATAATTTAACAATGAATTTGACAATGACAAATGAACATATCGTTTTGTGTGTTATTCGATATTCTCGTTCGGTTCAAAGTTATAATACAATAACTTTATTCATTATTTTTGGTACAGCTCGACGACGATCAATCACACAAACAAATAAAAAATCTTTCAAAGAGCATGTTATCAGTCAAATACGTGAACATAAACAATTACTAATTAGTCCCTTTATTTTGCTTGTCTTAGCTTTGTCTCGTTTAATCACGTCATTAGTATCAGGATATGTCGATCCATCGGAAAATCCTTGGTTATATCTTTGTGGTTATTTTATTTCTTTTACACCACCAATGCTTGTCTTTGCTGTATTTGTTCTACCTTCAGAACTCTACAGAAAAACATTCAAAGATTCAATAACACGGTGGTTACGACAAATTCATCAATAATTTTTGATTATGATCAACTCGATGTTTTTCGAATTCATGAATTGACTTATTTAACTTGTCGAGATTACACTTTGTATATATTTTGTCGAGTTTCTCTACTTTCGGCTTGTTGTATAAAGTTGCTTTTTCGTTTCGCATCCTTTTTGATCTAACGATGATAAGAAAGCATAAGATTGCAGTTACTCGAATTCTCTTCCGAACTTGTTTATCATAATTGATAAGAAACGGCGCACATTTGTTTTGCTTGTTCTTCCTAAGGTGTGCATTAAAAGAAAAAAAACGACCATGGCTACATCGAATACAATAATGAAATGCTTTGGATGCCGAGAAGAAATAACAACATATATGTGTACGGGATGCTCTGAATATTTTTGTATCGATGATTTGATGAAACATCGTGAAGAATTGAAATTACAATTTCATCAAATTGAAGATCAACGAAATCAATTTACACAAACTTTGGACGATGAGAAAAATAATCATCCATTAATACAACAAATCACTCAATGGGAAAGAATATCCATCGAAAAAATTCGACAAACAGCTCAAGAACAACGAAATCTTGTTCAACAATATGCTCAAACTATTCAAGTCAAATTGCGTTCATTCACTGAAGAAATGGAAAAAACAGTTAAAAAGAAAGATTTCAATGAAATTATTTTGAAAAAACTTCAAATAGAATTAGAAGATCTTAAAAATCAACTTTATCAAACAAATTACATTCAAATTAAACAAGATTCTTCATCGACATTTATTAACAAACTATTCATTAATATTACTCCAACTCCAACTACTACAGATCTCAAATGGAAACAACAAGCAACTACGATTGCTGGTGGAAATGGAAAAGGAAATCAATTAAATCAATTCAATACACCTTTTGGAATCTATGTTGATGATCAACAACAAACTATTTATGTTGCTGATTATGAAAATCATCGTATTATTAAATGGAAATTTGGTGAAAGAAATGGTGAAGTTGTCGCTGGAGGAAATGGAAAAGGAAACAGAATCGATCAATTGAATTATCCATTTAATGTGATTTTGGATCGAAATAAGAAATCTTTGATTATATGTGATGTTGGAAATCAAAGAGTTGTTCGATGGTCATTAGAAAATCAAAATGATAGACAAATTCTCATTGAAAATATTTCATGTGTTGGATTTATGATGAATAACAAAGGAGATTTGTTTGTTTCCGATTGGCAGAGAGGTGAAGTCAAAAAATGGAACAAAGATGAAAAACAAGGAACTATTGTTGCAGGTGGAAATGGAAAAGGAGATAAACTCAATCAACTCAACCGTCCGGGACCCATTTTCGTTGATCGAGACGATTCTATCTATGTTTCAGATCGTGATAATCATCGGGTGATGAAATGGTTGAAAGGTGCAAAAGAAGGAATTATTGTTGCTGGTGGACTAGGTCAAGGAAATAGTTTGAAACAATTATCGTATCCACACGGATTAGTTGTGAATGAAATCCGTGATGTTTATGTGGTTGATCGTTGGAATCATCGAATTATGTGTTGGCCATCAGGTTCGAAAGAAGGTCATGCTGTGGTCGGTGGAAATGGTAGAGGAGAAGGATCAAATCAGTTAGATAATCCAAGAGGTTTAGTATTTGATCGTGCGAATAATCTTTATGTTGCCGATAGTGAGAATCATCAAATTCAACGATATGATATTGACACAAATTAAAATATGATAATAAAAGGAATAAAAAAAATCAGATTTATTATTCTTAATTGATGAAAAATAGTCGAATCAAGAGTTTGATCTGAACGATCAACAATCGAACCATCAGAACTCGATGTACCCGAATAAACTCTTATTTCACCAGTAAGAACTCTCGCGCTAATGTATCAACACTTTCAGAATATGTGTTATAGCAATTTTATTATTTTTACTAAAAAATTTATTTTAAATGCTTAACATTTCGATGACTTGAATGTAAAGTTGTGATCTTAGTAGATCCTGACAGTTCCATTAAAGTTGAATAATTCACTCATTCGAAAGAATAGAACATTAAGAAATAATAGAGAAGTTATGAAAGATATGAACAATATCGATATCACTAGATGAAAAAGGAAAACAAAACAATATTAGAACAACAAAGAGAGAAGTATTTTGCATAAAATATTAAAAAGTGAAAAGTAAGACGAGGTTTATGAAATACAACAAATTATTTCGAAATCTTCAAGAAGAGACAGCTTCGTCAAGCTCGTAGAATATGTTTGAGGATTGATCTGGAGCAGAGGAAAAACCAGGAGATGACTTTTTCAAATAGTATAGAGTAATATTAATACAATAGGTTGCACATTTTTTCATCAAGAGTAAAAATGCAAGAGAGAAGTAGAGTATAGTAGTGAGAGAGATCGTCTTGTTAAAACAAAAAAAACTTTAGATTGATCTTATCATATACAAATTGAAAATACTTATCGATATTTAGATTCAATTTATGAATATAAAAATCCATTTACAAACATTAATATCAGGCCTTTGTAATCAATGTTTAAACAGTTGATCAAAATGAAGAAAAAAAATGTGAATTTGATGTCGACTGTACTAAGAGAACGAAACGTTTCTATAAATTATGAAATCAAATAAAACTAGATTTACACTCGACACAACGGACGAGTAGAGAGAAAGATGACTAAGATTTGCTTTCCTTCTATCGAGTTTAATTACATAGACAGATAGAGTTAGAACATCAGTCAAAGATCCACATTCTACTCTTCTTCTGATCGGATCACTAATTTTAAGAATAAGTTTTACGAAGAATCTCAAACAGTCATTATATATATATTTCCTGAACGAAATTCAATTTCGAAAAACAGATTTCAGATGTACACTCGAACCAGATTATGTAGACCGTTAGTTAGAACGATTGGCATAATAGAATCAAAACTCATGAGTACGTAGGAGGAGAATTTTGATAGACAACAAACCAAGTTTAAAACAATAATTTTCATGTGTAATTATTTAGCTTTGATAGAAGCAAATAAACGTGATTTATATCAGTATTAACAAAGCTAATTGTTTTGTTTTTGTTTTAACAATATTTAAATAAAACAAAAAGTCTTTTCAGGCGATTAATTCATTTAAAATGTTTAGTCGAGTTTGGAGAGATTTTCTTCTATTTTATAATATTATTGGTATCTTAACGGCTGTAGAAATTTCATTCAATCAACCAAGATTTCGTCCAAATGCAACTTGGAATTCAAATGCAACTAATTTTGCTAATGAAACTCTCATATTTATTAATTCGAACAATTCAATTTACATACCGAATCAAAAAACAAATGAAATTCTTATTTGGAACAATGATAAACTATCAAAAAAGATTCCAAGTAGTTTATCAAATCCATCATCGATATTTGTGACAAACAATGGTGATATTTATGTTGATAATGGAGCGAATCACGGTCGAATCGATAAATGGATAGCTGCAAACGAAACATGGACAACAGTTATGATGAATGTTACATCAAGTTGTTCCGCGATTTTCGTCGATATTTATGACAGTTTATTTTGTTCAATGTTCGATATACATCGAGTTGATAAAAAATGGACAAGTGGGACAACAGCAGTTGTTGCAGGATCTGAATTGAATTCACTCAATCATCCTTGTGGAATATTCGTTGATATCAATTTAGATCTATATGTTGCAGATTTTGGGAATAATCGAATTCAATTGTTTCGATGGAATCAACGAAATGGAATAACTGTTGCAGGAAATGGATCAGAACCATTAACAATCGAACTGAATTCACCAACAGGAATTGTTCTCGATGGTGATCGACATCTGTTTATTGTTGATCAAGGAAATAATCGAATAATTGGTTCAGATGAAAATGGTTTTCATTGTATAAACGATAAATTATCTTCTCCTGTCACTATGTCATTTGATAGTTATGGAAATATTTATGTCACCGATCGAGATAATCATCGAATACAAAAAATGTCTTTATCAAAGAAATCTGATCGTAAGTGGGAGGAAAATTGTTCGAAAATCTTTTCATTTTGACTTCGTAGTTTTGACACTTTCGTATAATCAACCAAGATTTTGTTTGAACACAATTTGGAATTCAAATGCAACGACTTTTGCCAATCAAAGTTTTGTGGGCACACGACCGTTTGGTATCTTTGTCAATTCAAACAATTCAATTTACATACTCAGTCGACAAACTAATCAAATTCATATTTGGCTAAATGAAAATCATCTCAATCCAACAAAATTAATTTCGGATAGTTTATCATCTTCATATTCTATATTTGTAACAACGAATGGTGATATTTATGTTGATAATGAAAAGAATGGTCGTGTTGATAAATGGATTGCAGAAAATGAAACATGGATATCGGTTATGAATGTTACATCACATTGTGACGGTCTTTTCATTGATATTTATGAGAATTTATATTGTTCAATGGTTGGTAATAATCGAGTTGATAAACAATGGTCAAATGGCACAATAACAATCGTTGCTGGAACAGGTGTCGAAGGATCTGAATCGGATATGCTTTGGTCTCCTTATGGAATATTCGTTGATATTAATTTAGATTTATATGTTGCAGATGATGGAAATGATAGAATTCAATTATTTCGATTGAATCAACGAAATGGAATAACTGTTGCAGGATATGGATCAGCACATGTAACAATCGACCTTTATCGGCCATTAGGAGTTGTTCTCGATGGTGATCAACATCTTTTTATTGTTGATAACAGTAATCATCGAATAATCGGTTCAGATGAAAATGGTTTTCGTTGTATTTTTGGATGTTCTGGTGAAAGTGGTTCAACAAACGATAAATTATCTTCTCCTGTCACAATGTCATTCGATAGTTATGGAAATATTTATGTCACCGACTACAGTAATCATCGAATAAAAAAAATCGTGAAAAATAATATTTGCGGTAAAAAATTCTATTTAATAACTTTTAAAGGGAAAAAAGAGTTTCTATTCTCTTATATTCAATAGAAATTAGAGAATTTGTACAAACAAACTATTCATCGAATTTATCAGTCAATAGTCATCAATGTTATCGTCGCAGCCACTGCATATTGTTAAACTGCTATTGTGAAATAATTAAAATTCACACAAATGAAAAAGGAGATTATACAATTATAAGCCATAGTACTAAAGATTTAGTTGGATATATTTATGAAAATAACTTCACTTTATTTGATCTTAATATAAACAAAATAGAATCACATGATAATACTCATGATAACTATCAATTTAAAATTACTTTGTATCGTCCGGCGAATAGTTCATTTCTATTAATTGTAACAACAGCTCATCAACTTGAACAAGGTCATTTCTCAATAACTGTTCACGGTCCCAGTAATGCTTCTATGCAACATCAAAGTAGGTTCAATTTTTTTTAAAATTCTCTTTGAAAATATCTCGTTGAGAATATAGATGACATTGAACCAATCATTCAATCGAATTATTCGTCAGAATTAAATAATAAAAGTTCAAAGCATACAAGTTTTAACTGTAGACCATTAGACCATTATTACGAAGCCTTCGAGATCAATGTGAACACATCTGGTTTCTACCTGTTCTCAACTGAGAGCAGTTTGAATACAATTGGTTATCTATACGAACATCAATTTAATCCTTACGATTCAATTGATAATTCACTCGCTCGAAATGATGACTCGTGTGACGATAAACAATTAAGAATAACTGCTTATTTGAAATTCAATATCACATACACTTTAATTGTAACAACACATTATGCTTATGCAAATCAGAAAGGTCCATTTTCTGTGTTTGTTAAAGGACCAGATGCAATTGAGATCAAACAAATGAGTATGTGGACGAGCATTAATTTCAACTTAATACTATAAAACTATTTTAAGATAAAGATGAATCTCCGCCAACAAGAATTATTCAATCATTATATTCATCAGAATCGCCTGAAATGATTTCTAAATGTTATCGTGAGCATATTCTACCTTCAGAATTTTATTATGAACCCATACAAATCAATGTAGTTCAATCAGGCAATTATACAATGTCAAGTGTCGACAGTTATCCCCCCTATATAACGGGTTCTTTGTATAAAGAACATTTTGACCAATTTATCCCCGATAAAAGATTAGTCGCTCATAACTCTGATGGTTGTCCTAGGCGTGAATTTAAAATCATTACTGAATTGCAATCAAGTGTAACATACATATTAATCATGACACCAATAGTTACACTCCCGGTAAATAATATTTCACTATTGATATCTGGTCCCAATAATATTACTTTCAATCCGATTAGTAAGTCAAATACTAAATCGATTATTTCATCATTCAACCGAAATTTTCATTAGATCTTCGAACAACATATTCATCAGAACTAACAAAAGAAAATCAAGTTTATCCACGAATATGTGGAAAAGGAAATTATCATTATGAAACTATTCAAATCAATGTCAAATACAATGGTTCATATACATTCGACACAAATACAAGTATTCTACTCTATGGATATTTATACGAAAATAATTTTGATCCATCATATCCAAATCAAAATTTACTCATAGAGAGTAATTTCAGTTGTGGTCAATATCATTTTGAATTAGGAGATTATCTCGAGGCAAATCATGTCTATATTCTGCTAGTAACAACATTTGATCCAAATATGAGAGGATCTTTTACTTTACTTGTTACTGGTCCATATAATCTTACTCTCAATCGAATAAATAAGAAACATAGTAGTTGTGTTGTTGGTGATCAATGTAGTTTATTTACGAAAGGAATTGGTTTGACTATTAATGATATTTTACGAAATAAGATTCAATCGAATATACCATTTCGAAAACAATCAGTTTTGGTACAAACAGCTGCTGGTCTCACTATGATTATGTTCGTCATTGGTTTCATCAATGGCATTTTTTCTTTGATAACATTTCGAAATAAAGAATTAAGAAAAGTTGGTTGTGGAATATATTTATTAGCATCTTCAATTACTTCTCTTCTAACAATTACGATGTTTACAATCAAATTTTGGTTTGTTATTCTTATTCGACTACATTCAATCGTTCGTTCATCGATTCTTCGAACAGATTGCGCATTCATTGGTCCTGTTCTCAAACTTTGCTTGTATTTAGATGGTTGGTTAAATGCTTGTGTTGCTATTGAACGAACTGTTAATGTATCAAAGGGAGTTAATTTTAATCAGAAAATGAGTTGACATGCAGCTCGATGGACTCTTCTGATGTTACCTATTTTCATCGTAGGTACTCTTATTCATGAGCCAATACATCATGAATTATTTGAATATACAACTCAGAAATATAATCCTATCGACATCAATAATAATTCAACAATGAACGTATCAATGGAAAATGATACAAATGTTGGGTATGAAAATGAATATAATGTTCTGTGTGTTATTCGATATTCTCGTTCGGTTCAAACCTACAACACAATTACTTTATTTATTCATCTTGTCGTACCATTTTTTGTCAATCTTTTCTCTGCTTTATTTATTATTTTTGGTACAGCTCGACGACGATCAACTGCAAAAACCAATAAAAAATCGTTCAAAGAGCATGCTGCCAATCAAATACGTGAACATAAACAATTATTAATCAGCCCTTTTATTTTGCTTCTATTAGCTGTCCCTCGTTTAATCATGTCATTGATATCTGGATGTGTCGATCCATCGGAAAATCCTTGGTTATATCTTTGTGGTTATTTTATTTCTTTTACACCACCAATGCTTGTCTTTACTGTATTTGTTCTGCCTTCCGAACTCTACAGAAAAACATTCAAAGATTCAATAACACGATGTCGACAACAAACTGATCAATAATTTTTGATTAACTAATTATCCAAACAAAGAAGAACATTTCAGCTTAAAAATCATTTCTTTACACTAATAAACATACGCTTTTGTTTTGTGGGTATCAAAATTCTATCCATAGAATTTAGAAATATATTCATTACACAAGAATTCTGCCAGAAATTTGAATACAATCACTTCTACGGGCAAAGAAAAATTCTTATTAGAAGCTAGAATTCTCCTTTGATGAACATAATTCGATTACAATTCGTTATTTTTGAATTAGGGTTATTCATATAGAATTTCAGATGGAACAAAATGAAGAAATGAAACTGATATTAAAACAGAATAGGAAAATTCTAGAATTTTCATAGATGTCATACTTGAAACTTGAATTCAAATTTCAAATAAGACACTACTGGATCACTAATTGTTTTCTTCTTGATTTCCCGTTGATTGAACAAGAGAGATGATTCATTTTTCTCTTTCTTTTATTGACCATTAAATATTATCAAAGTTACACTTTATGTTTTCTTGTATTCCTCATAAATTATTCTGTTAATTTCAATTACTGTTCACTAATGAGAGGTTTCACTGTATCTTAAAACTGTATTCTTAGCTGGTGACCAGAAGACTAGGTAAGGGGCAATTAAAGAGTCTGTACATCGGTAGTTTTAACTTCAGATATTTAATCGCATGCGTTCTGTACATACGAATAAAACGAGCGATGAATTCAACTTTCGACCGAAAGCCAAAACAGTGTAAACCGATCAAGAGAAAATAGTTGGCAGAAACGGATTAATTTTCTGCATCTGATGATCACGTTGTCATGTTTGAACAGAACAGTTGTATACTTTGAAGGTGCCCTTAGGAAAATTTTAAATATTCATTATATTTTAGGATGATTTTAAATTATCCTGGATTTTAGTTTGTACTGTGACAAAAGAGTTATATTGCATATTGAATAGACAATCAAGTATAGATATATGTTTATTTTTGCAAAGAGTATACCTAAGCATGAATTACATCACAAATAGCAAAAATCATTGAAAAACGAGAAAAACAAAATAGATGATTGACATATAAAGTAATTTGCTTCCTGTTGACGTTGCAGTAGTTTGAGTTACTGTTGTACTTTCTTCAAAATAATTCAATTCACCTGTTGTTATTTTTGATTCACTTGTTGGTGGAACTTCGAGGAA
>Ga0209960_1004613_pt1 | contig 10361 bp, 9 predicted proteins | sample ThiBiot_500_plan_2_FD_183947 | JGI IMG/M metagenome (GOLD analysis project Ga0209960, IMG submission 183947) | Wastewater bioreactor microbial communities from Cape Town, South Africa - Thiocy_expt_500_plan (SPAdes) | ecosystem: Engineered > Bioreactor > Thiocyanate-remediating >... | reverse complement strand
TTTTTTTTTTTTTTTGAATGTTTAAAAAAAGAAAAACAAATAAATAAAGAGTGATATGAAATCAACTGGGGATCTCGAATTTATTTGGCAAGGTTCAAAAAACCGTGGTGAAAAATCAAAGATTTGGACTCATATGTATTTTCTTTTTTTCTTTTTCTTTTTTTTTTCCCTTCTTTTCAATCTCATTAAATTTTTAAGGATGGATGAACATTATTGTACTCCAAATGGATTTAATTGGGAACATGGTGTTACTCAAGATCTTCCTCAAGGTGATGGTCCTCCTCCAATGGTTATCAATCCTCCTTCTTTTGTTACATCTCGTAATGATTTTGAAAGAGCTCAAGAATTCGTAACAGAAGCTAAAAGAAGAGCTCAAGCTTTTAAAACTAATAATATCCTTGTTTGATTTTTTATTTTTATTTATTTTTTTTCCAGTAAAATTTTAAATAATTTTAAATAATTAGATTCCATTTGGTTGTGATTTTACTTTCCAAAATGCAAATATGATGTTCAAAAATATGGATCGAATCATTGATGCTATTAATCAATACACTGAACTTGGTGCTACAGCTCGTTATACATCATTATCTGATTATGTTGAACATGTTTCAAATTTGAACTCTTCTTGGATTACAAGAGAGAAAGATTTCTTCCCTTATGCCGATGGGGGTGATAGCTATTGGACAGGTATATTTTATTATTTCTTTATTTTTTTTTTCCAATTTTTGAATTTATTTTATTCAAATCCGAGACTAATAAAAAGTTTGATTATAATGAATAACTTTTTACATAATCGGAGAAATCAATTCTTTGAATCCAAGAGTTATTGAAGCATCATTATCTTGATGACTGCAAATAATTCATTTCAACAAAGAAACATTTATTAATTAAATTGAATTTAATTTTTAATTTTTAATTTTTATTTTATTTTATTTTTTTTTAAAAAAAAATATATTTTTCTTTACCTTTAAAAATTAGGATACTTCACTTCTCGTCCAACTGTTAAATCTGTTAGTCGTATGGCTCATGGAGTTCTCAGAAATGCAGATTTTCTTTTCAGCTTGGTAATTTTTTTTCTTTTCTTTTTTTCTTTTTTTTTTCTTTTTTTTTCTTTTTTTTTTTTTTTTTTTTTTTTTTTTTTTTTTTTTTTTTTTTTTTTTTTTTTTTTTTTTTTTTTTTTTTTTTTAAATCTATGAATCCTTCAATTCAAATAGACCAACATTGAATATGGCTTTAGTAAATTTGAAACATGGACAGATTTACTCAAACTTAGAGCCCCTGAAGCCGTTGTTCAACATCACGATGGAGTTACTGGAACTTTTAGACAACTTGTTGGAGAAGATTATTTGAACTTACTTTCACATGGTGTTAAATTTGGATATAATGTAATCAATGATATGATTGGAACTCTTGTTTCTGATTCATCTTTTGATCCTGAACTTACTTGTTTTACTACTTATTTACACGAACAATTAGCTGCTGGTTCTTTTCATTTTTCATTTTTTCTATGATATTATTATTTCCTTTCTCATAAAATATCAAATAAAAAGGTGAGACTGTTCCAGTTGCTGTTTTTAATTCCCTTAGTTGGGCTAAGAAAACTTATGTCAACATCACTTTACTTGACTCAAATGTTGTTGTTACCGATTTTGATGGTAATGAAGTTCCTTTCCAAGTCAATCCACATGTAATTTTCTTTTCTTTTTTCTTTTTCTTTTTCTTTTTCTTTTCTTTTTTTCCTTTTTTTTTTTTTTTTTTTTTTTTTCAATCAAAATCAAAATAATAGGTTGATGACGAATCTTTCACTCTCTTTTTCTTGGTCGACCTTCCTCCTGTTGGTTTTGCTACCTATAAAATCTCATCTCAAAAAAATTTAAAGAATGTTGGAAAATTTGTTACTTTTGAAGAAAACTCTGTTGTTGAAAATGAGTATTTTTCTCTTACATACAGCAATAGCACTGGATTACTTTCAAGTTATTTGAATAAGGTATTATTTATTTGAATTATTTTAGAGTCACAAATTAATTAAAATTATAAAATTAATTTCAAAAAAAAAAAAAATTCAGAGAAACTCAGTTGTGACACAAGTTTCTCAAAATTATTTCATGTATACTTCTTATAATTCTCATCAATCATCTGGAGCTTATATCCTCAGACCAACTGGACCAGCAACTGCTGTCACTCAAACCACCAAAACAACTGTTATCACTGGACCTTATGTCACAGAAGTTCATCAAAGTTTTATTTTTATTCATATTTTTATTTTATTTTATTTTTTCATTTAGATATCATCAATCCAATTCAATTCAATACAATACAATATAAAAATTATAGTTTTCAAAGATGGAGTGATTTCTCAAGTTTCTCGTGTATACACAGGCTTAGATTCTATTGGAGGTCGTAAAATTGAAATTTCAGCAAAGATTGGACCGTTAGGTTGGGATCAAGAAGTTGTTTCCAGATTTGTTACAAATATTGCAAATAATAATATCTTTTACACTGATAATAATGGACTTGAACTTCAAGAAAGAATCAACCTTCCTGATGGAAGACCTGGAGATCATGATGATGGTGTTAGAATTGGAGGAAATTATTATCCAGCAGTTTCTCGTGCAATTATTCAAAATACTAATAATAATGTTCAATTGGCTGTTGTAACTCAAAGTACTCAAGGTGCTGCTTCTCTTTCAAATGGTCAATTAGAAATTATGCTTCATAGGTTTTCTTTTCTTTTCTTTTCTTCTTCTTTTTTTTTCTTATTTTTTTCTTATTTTTTTCTCTTTTCTTTTTCCTCTATAAACTTTCTTGGTTTTAAAAACCCCATTAATTCATTAATGTATATTTAGACGTTGTTCTCGTGATGATGCTAGAGGAATTGGTCAAGCAATGGATGATCAATCAGTCTATGATGCACTTTTTTCATTTGCTATTGATGAAGTTAATGAATCTGTTCGTTATCACCAAAGGTAAATAATTTAATTTTCTCTTCAATTTGAAAAATGATGATAATAATAATAAAAATTATTATTATCTAGAACTTCAAAAGATTTAGCATTCCCAGTTTCAGTTTCATTTGGAAATCCATCTTTAGCTTCACAATGGAAAAGAACATCTCATCAATTCCTTAAAAATTCTCTCCCAGAAAATGTCCATATGGTCTCCTTAAATTCAAGAGATTCAACTGCCAATAGCATTGCTATTAGACTTCTTCATACATTTGAACTCAATTCACATCCAACTCTTTCACAAGTTCTTTTTTTTTTTTTATTCTTTTTTCTTTTTTAGTCTTTTTCTTTTTTCTTTTTTCTCTTTCTTTTTCTTTCTTTTCATTAATCAAATTTACAATTTAATTAGCCCGTAACTGTTAATTTATTGGATCTCTTCACTGACATGACCGTGAGTGATGTTGAAGAACGAACATTAACTCTCATGCACGCTCTTGAACCTCAACCAGATCCAAAACAAATTACTCTTAACTCAATGGATATTCGTACCTTTGTCATTAGTTTAAACAAAAATGAATGAAGAAATAATCATGAAATAAATCAAGATTCTCTTTTAACTTTGATTTGAAACATTTGGAAAAGCTCAAGTTTTTTTTTTTTTTTTTTTTTTTTTTTTTTTTTTTTTTTTTTTTTTTTTTTTTTTTTTTAAAAAAAAAAAAGCAAATTCTTACTCAGGATTTTCTTCCATTTTTTTGTGTAATTCTTCAGCTGCTTTTTGTGCATCATGGAATAACTTTTCTCTTCTCTCTCTTTCTCTTCTTCTTTCTTCAGCTTTTTTAAAACCTCCATAAAGTCTGGAAGAATTTTTTGTTCCTTCTAATAATTCTTCCTTTGCATCTTTCAAAGTTTCAGAGATTTTATGTAAATATGGAGTTTTTGTAGTTGTTTCTTCAATTTTCTCTTCAATCTTTTCAGAGAATTCTTTTCCTTTCTCAGAAATTGTATCAGTAAATTTTCGACTTTCTTTTGTTAAATTTTCTAGCTAAAAAATTCAAGAGATTTTTAGTGTCAATTTTGAAAAAAAAAAAAAAAAAAAAAAAAAAAAAAAAAAAAAAAAAAAAAAAAAGGAAAAAAAAACAAATCCCACCTCTCTTTCAACATCTCAATCTCAGTTTTAATAGTTTTATAATATTGTTAATAACAACAACCTCTTTATTCAAAAGATCAAGATCATTACCTTATAGACACATTGATTTCTTTATTTCTTTATTTGTTTTTTAGAAAAAAAGAAAAAACTTTCAATTTTGTAAAATCTTTTTTGTTGAACTTGTGTGACTTTATAAACATGGGTGGTTCTAAACAATCAAAAATGATTGACCGGTCAAAGAAAACACTTGAAATAGACTTGAGGTATTGTTATTATTCTTTTCTTTTCTTAATTAATTATAATTTTATATATTTTTAATTTTAATTATTAGTCTTTTCATTATTTTTTTTTCTTTTTTCTTTTTCTGTTCTTTATTTCCCGATCTGACCTAAATCTAACAATAACAAAATAGTTATACTGATCTCAAAGATATTCCTTCTTCAGTTCTTGCTATCAAAAATATGACTAGAGCTGTTTTTGCTGGAAATAAACTAACAAGTCTTCCTCGTGCAATAAAGAATTGGAAATCTATGACCCATTTCGAAGTTGATGGTTTGAATATATACTTAATTTTTTGGTTTTAAGGAAAAAAAAAAAAGTGAAAACAGAATATAACAAATTGACGAGTTAATTAATTAATAAAAAGGAAACAAAATTGCAAAAATCCCACCAGAAATTGCTGAGATGGCTGCGCTTCAACACTTCAATATCTCTTTTAATAACCTTGTTGAGTTTCCAATTGAAATGACAAGGATCAGAACCTTAACCAATCTCAACATTTCTCATAATAGTTTAGTTGGAATTCCTAGTGAAATTAGTTCCCTTTTGAACATAACCCATTTAGATCTAAGTCATAATCTTCTTGAATCTCTTCCAGAATCATTAACTTCATTGAAAGTAACATTTTTTTTTTATTTTACCCACCAACAAATAACAAAATTCATGAAATCAATTAGAATTTACAAAGTCTTCTAGTTCATCACAACAAATTTTTAAGAATTCCTCATGTTTTAACTCAAATGACCGAAGTTGAAGAACTTAATCTTGAAGAATGTGAAATTGATCAACTTGAAGTAAAAACAATCATGATTCTTTCTCAATTAAAAAATTTAAGGATATTGAATTTATCGTACATTTTTATTTTATTTTCTTTCCTTTTGTTTTACCCAGAATTAATAATAATATTTCTTTTTTTATTCTCTTCTCAGACACAACAAATTGACTGTTCTCCCTCCAGAAACAACAGAACTCTTTACTTTGAGAGAACTTAATGTGAGGTAGGAACTTTAATTTATCAACTAAAAACTAATGCTTCAAATATGGAAAAAAAAAAAATAGTTATAATCCAATGAAAACTTTTGATGATAAAGTTCAATCAATGGGCAATTTGAAGTTCAATTGGCAAGATTGGTTGGATTCTGAAAAATAAGTTTCTTTTTTTCTTGTTTGTTTTGGAGGAGAAAAAAAAAAAACATTGTATTTATTTCTTGATTAAAGCTTGCTCTATATATTTATTTTCATAATATTTCTTAACTTTTTTTTCCCTACCAAGTTTTCATGGATGCTTGGATTCCTAATTCCATAACTTTCCATCCTCCAGTAAAAGGATTACTTTCACTTTCTTTTAACATTGCCATAACATAGTGAACACTCTCAACATCATCCTTTTTTTAAAAAAAATAAAATAAAATAAAAAATTAATAACAAAAGTCATAAAAAAGAGAGAAAGAAAAAAAAAAAGAAAAGTACTTCTTTTCCTTCAATAATTGTACCCATTGCATCACGAATAACAGTAATTTGTTGGGTGTTAAAAGTGATAAGTAATACTGGTCTTTCATCAATCATTTTTGCTAAAGCAAGCTATTTGAATAAAAAGATCAAATTTAAATTTCAATTCCTAAAAGAAAAGGAAAAAAGAGAAAAAAAGTACATCAATATTTTTTAAATCCAAAATTCTAGAATCTACATGTTGGCCAGCTTTTTCTCTTTCCTCAATTGTTGAACTCAAAACAGAATAAGCCTGAGAAGAATTATAATTATAATAACAATGACAATAACAAAAAAAAAAAAAATTAAAAAAAATTCAAAATCTACAGCTTCAGAACACCATTCTTTCAGTTGTTTCTTATTTCCATGTAAATAAGCTTCTAATACTTCTGGAATTATATAATCGTGCATTTCTTTTAAAAATTCCTCCTCTTTAAATCCTGGGTCAATTTTTCTAATTTCTCTAATGACACTAGCGTGTTCATTTTCTGCAAATAATCCAGCTAGTATTAATTATTATTGTTTGATTATTTGAAGTTCTTTGAGGAAAAAGAAATGAAAGTAAACAAAAAAAAAAAATACCTATGGAATCTTGCACTCTATGCATATAATGTACTAGTAAATTATCACTTTCATTATAATCTCGTTGTAATGAAAATACTCCTAATAATTAATGATTTAAAAATTAATTCATTCTTTTCATTAATTAATTGATTAATTTATAAATTAATTCAAAGATTAAATTACTTTGCATAAATGGGTTGTTTTCTTTAAAATTATTCCAACTTTCTTTCCATGCTGAATCTTTATGAAGGACAATTTGAGATCCAGCTCTACAATAAAGTTTTTTTTGATTTTTTTTTTTGTTTTTGTTTTTGTTTTTGTTTTTTGTTTTTTTTTTTTTAAAAAAAAAAAAAAAATTTTTTTTTAGTTTTTTTTTCTTTTTTTTTTTTTTTTTTTTTTTTTTTTTTTTTTTTTTAATTTTAAAAAAAAAAAAAAAAAAAAAACAATGAAAAAAAAGAGAGAGAGAGACAAAAGATTACTTCTTCTTTAGTTTTCTTTGCAAAATCGGTATTTGAAGCAGATTCGAAAACATCTCTAATTTTTTTATTCAATCCTTCATAACTTTCTTTGATTTTTTGACTTCCAAAAGTAGTAGTTTCTTCAACACCTCCCTAATTCATTAGTGGGTGAGATGTTGACATGAATTAGGAGATTTGAAAAAAAAAAAAAATTCATTAATTCAAAAAAATTGTCTTAAAACCTTTGCTTTTTCTAAAGCTTCTTTTGCTTTCTTAATTTCTTCACTCTCTTCAAATTCCTTTGCTTGTTTCTCTAAATTTTCTATTTTATCACGCAATTCTTTATCTTTAGCAAAAGTATTTTTCATTTTATCCAAGGTATTTGAAAGAAATCCCATATGACGAACCTTTGATGAGATTCATTATTATTTTAATTTTGTTGAATTTCATGAAATTATAAGCTCATCATGAGAAAAAAATAAAGAAAAAGAAAATTTGGCAAAACAAATTATTGAAACAAAATAAAATAGTTTGAGAAGAAGAAAGAAGAAGAAAGAAAAGAAAAAAAAAAAAAAAAAAAAAAAAAAAAAAAAAAAAAATAAAAAAAAAAAAAAAAAAAAAAAAAAAAAAAAAAAAAAAAAAGAAACAACAACAGAAACATAGAAAAGAAGAAGAAGAATGAGAATTTCATTAAGTCAATGAAAAAGGTTGAAAAGAATTCAAAAAAAAAAAGAAAGAATTTAAAAGTTTTACAAAAAAAAGAAAAGATATATAAAAGACAAATAAACAAGAAAGAGAGTAAAGAAAGAGTAAAGGGAATAAACAAAGGAGATTTTACATGTTTGTTGAAACTGGGCGTTAATGGAGAATGGGAATGAAGGTTGTATAAGGCGAGACGAGAGGAAGTGGAGGGAAAGTGCCGAATCTGCCGAATGATCATCGTGGACGCCATGCTTTTCTTTTTTATAAATTTTGTTTGTTTTGATTTTTTTTTTTTTCAAACAACAAGAAGACAATCAAGTTCAAGAGCTAAAGAAAAGAAAAGAAAAGAAAAAGGATATCAATAAATAAACTTTTTTCTCTAAATTTTTATTATTTTTTGTTCACTAAGCAATTACAATTAATATTTTTTTTTAATCCAGTTTTTTTTTTTTTTCTCGGGGGTGCAGAAGGGTTGTTTTCAATCCAACGCGCTCAAAATTTCTTGTATTTGAGGATCTATGAAAATTGAAATAAAAATATGTGTTAATTATAAATCAAAAGAAAGAAAAAAAAAAGAAAAGAAAAGGATACCTAAAGGTGTTCCTACAGTTGACTTTCTTTTCTTCTTCTTTTCTTTCGGTAGTCCACTTGATTTTCTTCTTTCAATTTTACTTTCATTTAAAGATTTCTCTTCATTATCTTGAATAGTCTCTACACTATTCTCCTCTCTCTCAATTTCCTTAATTTTCTTCTTCTTTTCTTTCTTTTCCTTTCTCTCTTGTTGTTCCATTTTTTCTTGTTCTAATTTTTCTTTCTCAATTCTTTCTTTCTCAATTTTTTCTTGTTCTAATCTTTCTTTCTCAAGCCTCTCTTGCTCTAATCTTTCTTTCTCCAATCTTTCTTGTTCAATTCTTTCTTTTTCAATTCTTTCTTTCTCGAGTCTTTCTTTCTCTAATCTTTCTAGTTCTAACCGTTCTTTTTCCAACCTTTCTTGTTCAATTCTTTCTTTTTCAATTCTTTCTTTCTCCAATCTTTCTTGCTCCAATCTCTCTTGTTCAATTCTTTCTTGCTCTAATCTCTCTTTCTCTAATCTTTCTTTTTCAATTCTCTCTTTTTCCAATCGCTCCTTTTCAATTCTCTCTCGCTCTTTTCTTTCTTTTTCTTTCCTCTCCTTTTCTAATTTCTTTGCTTCTTTTTTCTCTTTTTCCTTTCTCTCTTGTTCAATTCTTTCTTTCTCTTTTCTCTCTTGCTCTAATCTTTCCTGTTCAATCCTTTCTTGTTCAATTCTTTCTTGCTCTAACCTTTCTTGTTCCAATCTTTCTTGTTCTTTTCTCTCTTTTTCTTTCTTGTCTTTCTTGTCTTTCTTCTCTTTTGGTTCTTTATCTTTACTTTCATTTTCATCATCTCGTTTTGATTTCTTGGAAGGTTCTAAAAGATCAGAACTTTTTTTCCTTCTCAACTTCTCCTTTTCACCTTTTTCTTCTTTTTCTTCTTTTTCTTCTTCAAGTTCTCTTTTTCTTTCCTTTTTGTCTTTCTTATCCTTTGAAGAATCTTTCAAATCATTCTCTTCTTTTGTTTCCTTTTCCTCTTTTTTTCCTGATTTTTCTTTCTTTGATTCCTCACCTTTTTCATTATTATTATTATGATTGTTCTTATTCTTTTTTCCTTTCTTTCCTTTTTTCTTTTGATTTTCATTTTGATTTTGATCTTTCCCTGTTATTGACTCCAAGCTTTCTTGACGAGCTTCTTCAATTGCTTCAATATGAGAAGCTAATCCATTTGCTATCAAATTTCCTTGTTGAGTTTGATGAATTCCAACAGGGCTCTTCTCTTCTTCTTCTTGGGTTTCATCCACTAGATAACATTGAGCTAAGGGGGACCAAGACCTCCTAGAATCACCAGCTTGATTAGGAATTGAGAATCTCATTTGAAGTTCCATAACTGATGCTGGTCTTTGATCTGCTCCTTTACCATTTCTTTGTCTTGAGAGCTCCTGTTCCATCTCATTTTTTTTTCTAATCTCATGAAACTCTTTTTGTACAGATTCAGGGATGACTGAAGGATCAAATCTCTTTGGTTCTGGTCGATTTAAATTTTCAAACCTTTTTTTCAAGTCACCAACAGTTGTAGTTTGAGTTTTTTGAAATGTTGTTTTTCTGATTTTAATGGAGTCCGTTGATAAAAAGTTGAGGGCAACGTCTGAAGAAAAAAGTGGGTCTTCCTCTCCTTCTGCAATTTCAAGGGTTAGTTGTTGTTCAATTGTTAGTCGACTGCTTTCCCTTTTTTCTTTCCTTTCTTGTCTTGCTGCTTCCTTTTCTTCTTGAGTAATTTCTATAATTTCTTCTTTTGATACAACTTGAGTATAGCTAATATTAATTTGTTGGGGAATTTCTTCTGTTGGGCTTTCAATTGGTTTTTCTTCTATTTCTTCAATTGGTTGTTGTTTTGTTGGGTAGTATGTTTTTGGTGATGTGGGAGAAGAGGGTGTTCGTGGTAAAAGGGGTAAAGTAGAGCCAAGAGAAGATCTTTTATTTTGAGAAGGGTTTGTTGGAGATAAAGGAGATGAAGGTGGAGATTGAGATGGTCTCGTCACAGGAGAAGAGTCATGTGTAACAGATTTAGAACGAGAAAGTCTAGCTGAAGGGTCAGCAAGGATTTCCATAACTTTTCCTTCAAGAGTTGTTTTTTTATCTAGATCTGAGGAGCCATTTGAATCATTTTCCTTGATTTTTTTTTTTTTTTTTTTTTTTTTTTTTTTTTTTTAAAAAAAATAAAAAA
>Ga0209960_1004610_pt1 | contig 10365 bp, 14 predicted proteins | sample ThiBiot_500_plan_2_FD_183947 | JGI IMG/M metagenome (GOLD analysis project Ga0209960, IMG submission 183947) | Wastewater bioreactor microbial communities from Cape Town, South Africa - Thiocy_expt_500_plan (SPAdes) | ecosystem: Engineered > Bioreactor > Thiocyanate-remediating >... | reverse complement strand
AGATTCCTATTTTTTATTTTATTTTTTTTTTTTTTCTTTTTTTTTTTTTTTGTGCTATTATGGAACAAAAAATGGATTTTTTCTTTTTTTCTTTTTCTTTTCTTTTTTTTGTTACATTTCTTGTAAATATTTCAAATATCCAAGTTGAGTTGGAATTGTCCCATTGAGTTGATTTCCTCCAAGATTTCTATTTTCAATTTAGTATTTTGAAACAAGGAACAAAGAATAAAACCAAAAATAGAATACAATTTGATAACTCTTTTTGGAGATGAATTATCACAAGTGACACCAGTTTGTCCACATAAATCATTTGCTACATTCCAATGCAAACTTCCTTTGAATATTAAAGAATTATACCAATTCACTAATATTGTTTGGTCATTTGGATCTATTGCAACTATTTTTTTTTTTTTTTGCTCAGCCAATCAATTCAATTCAATACAAAGAAGAAAATAAAAAAAAAAAAGAATAAAAAAAAAAGAAAGAATGAAAAGTGAAGAAAAATTCTGAAATGGGTTACCATTACATGTAAATCCACCTGGAATATTTATGCAAATTGCATTTTCATCACATCCTCCATTATTTGTCAAACATTCATCAACATCTATAATTATTAATTTTTCGGTTAAATTGGTGAAAAGTATTTAATGTTCAAAAATTGATCAATTACCAAAACAATTCAATCCATCTCCTGAATATCCAACTTTACAAGAACAAGTAAAACTTCCAATTGTGTTTGTACATATTGCATTAATATCACAATTATGAGTTCCCAGTACACATTCATCAATATCACCACTACTCTCTCCTTTTTATTTGTTTATTTTAAGTGAACAAAGAAGAGAAAAAAAGAAAAAATTCTTACGAGTACAATTAAAACCATCCCCAGAATATCCTGCTTTACACGCACATGTATAACTTCCTGGAATATTTGTGCAAATTGCATTAGTATCGCAATTATGAGTTCCCAATGTGCATTCATTGACATCACCCTCTACATTTTTTTTTTTTTTTGTTTTTTTATTTATTTTTTCCAAATGATTCAAAAAGAGGAAAAAAATTGATCAATTACCAATACAAGTAAAACCATCTCCAGAATATCCTGTTGCACATGTACATGTATAACCTCCAATTGTATTTGTACAAATTGCATTAATATCACAATTATGAATACCCTGTACGCATTCATTGATATCTACAATTTTTTTTAAAAAAAATTAAAAAATTCAAAAAATTAAAAATAAAATAAAAATAAAAATTTGTTGGAGTACCAGCACATGAAAATCCATTTCCTGAAAATCCTGTTTTACATGCACAAGTACGACTTCCAATAGTATTTGTACAATTTGCATACTCATGACATCCTCCATTATTTGTTAAGCATTCATCAACATCTATTTGTTATACCTTACGATCAAAATTGGATTCATTTCAAAAATAAAATGAAAAAAAAGGAAAGAAAAATAAGATCACCAATACAATTAAAACCATCTCCAGAATATCCTGCATAACATGTGCATATATAACTTCCTGGAGTATTTGTGCATATTGCATTGATATCACAATTATGAATTCCCAATGTGCATTCATTAATATCTCCACTTCCAACTATAATATTTCAATCATTTTTTGATAAAAATAGATTTTTAACTAATGCAAAAAAAAAAGAAAAGAAAGAAATACTTTCACAAGAACCAGAAATAGGACCCCAATTTCCATTTGAACCAGATTGAATACATATTCTTGATATTGCACCATAATATCCAACCAAACATTGTCCATAAACTGTTTTTCCATTCGCGATTGTTTCATTCCATTCTGCATTTCCTTCATCTGAAAGATATGGACAATTTACAGCTAATTATTGTTTCATTTATTAATAAATTTCTTGGAAAATATCTTGTAATTTCAGAAGAAACAAACTATTTTGACAATCGTTTCCAATATATCCAGGTGAGCAATTACAACTATAACTACCATTTGATCTTATTGAACAAATCTCAAATATTTCACATCTGTTTAATGGGCAACTTGTATCTAATTTTCATTTTTTTTTTTTTGTTTTGATTTTTTTAAAAAAAAACAATGAAATTGGATTACCACACTGCTCCTTTGTAGAAGGATAATCATTCGTTGAAATAGAAAAATAATTCGGAATCGGACAATCCCAATAATTATTTACAAGAATTCTATTCAATTTTGGTTTAATAAAAGTTTGTTTGTTTTTTTCATATTTACAATTGATCTGAAGAACTCAAAAGAGAGGTTGGAATTGTTCCTGTTAACTGATTATTTTGGAGGTTCCTATTCCATTTATTGTAATAAATTTTTTGTAAGGTTCATGAAATTGAAATTGTTTACCAGCCAGATACTTGCAAACTTGGAATTGTCCCTGAAAGTTGGTTATAAGAACAATCACTATTGTTTTTTGAAAAAGTACTTATTCGTGGTGAAAATAAAGTAAATAAAGTAAATAAAGTAAATAAAGTAAATAAATAAATAAATAAATAAATGAAAAGTGAATTGTGTTTACAGATAGTTTGAACTCAAGGGAGGAATTGTCCCTGAAAGTTGGTTATGAGATAGATCTCTATCGTTTTTAAAAAAATGTTTATTCCCTGAGAAAAAATGGAAAGTGAATTGTATTTACATGTATGATGCTCTCAGAGTTGGAATTGCCCCTGAAAGTTGGTTATTGTTGAGGACCCTTATAGAAAAAAAAAGAGTTAAAAAAAAAATGTGAAAGCAAAAAATTAAATGTCCTAAAACTGCACAAAAAAAAAAAAAAAAGAAATTTACAGCCAACCAAAACTTAAGTCTCCAAGTACGACTGGAATTGTACCATTCAGTTGATTTGAATAGGCGAATCTTTCATTTTTTATTTATTTATTTATTTATTTATTTTTTGAGTGTTTGATCTGGGTCGTGATATAAATTGTGGAATATACAGATCCCTTAGAGAAGTTAATTTTGCAAATTCTGTTGGAATTGGCCCATTCAGTTGATTTGAATAAAGGTGTCTAATTTTCAATATCGAATTTATAGAAAAGAAAGAAAGAAAGAAAGAAAGAAATCATGATATTTTACAGTGTGTCTAAATTAGTCAATCTTCCGAGTTCGGTTGGAATTGTACCAGTCAATCGCTGATTTGAGATGATGTATCTAACATTTTCTCATGAGAAATATTCCAAATATTAAAAAAAAAAAAGAGTTTCATTTACAAGGATTTTAAATAAAGTAAATCCCCAAGTTCAGTTGGAATTGTCCCATTCAGTTGAGTCCCCTGAATATCTCTATTAGAATTTCACTCAGTTTTTTTTTTTCGACTTAAGGATCAAAAAGAAGAACAAGAAGAATATATATTACAGTCTTTGCAAATTTGTTAGCTTTCCAAATTCTGTCGATATTGTTCCTGATGGAGAGAAATAAGTAATCATTCTATTTCAATGGAATATTTTGGGTTTAGGGTTAGAAAACTAATAACAAAGAAAACGGAATACAATCGGGTAACTCTTTGAGGAGTTGAACTGCTACAAGTCACTCCACTTTGTCCACATAAATCATTCGCAGTATCCCAGAAAGTAGGATTCGTTAATGAATCATACCAATTCAACAGGATTGCTTGCTCATCAGGATGCAAATCACCTATTTTTCATCAATGCAAAAAGTAAATCAATCATAAAGAATCAAAAAAAAAAAAAAATCAAAAATCAAAAATCAAAAAAAGATGGAAATGAAAGTGAAAGTGAAAACGAAAAAGAACCATATGAGAACTGAAACAAAAAACAAAAGAAGAAGAGTTGAAGAAGTATCCTCCTCAAGCAACGCTCCATCGTTTGTAAAAACTTAACAATAAGAATTAAAAATTTTCCGAACTCTTGTGCAACAACTTCTCAATCAAAAAATCTGTGCATAAAAAAAAAAAAAAGTGCTCAGTTGCAACAAATGCAAGTCCCTGAATTAAATTATTTGTTTTTTTGTAAAAAAAAGAAAGAACAATTCAGCCAAAAACTCCTATCAAAGTCATTTTCCTAAAGTCATTTTCTCAATCTCCATTCTCCTCTTCCTAACTTTTAAAGCACCTATTCTGAAATTTGAATTCAAATTCTCAAGTTTGGATCTTGGTGTTGTTCATTGAAATTGAATAGCTATTTGCATTTGTGTTTTGTGGGAGCAGTTTTATCAATAAAAAAGAATGAAGTAGAAAAATTACGAACAAAAATTCCGCCATGTTTTTTTATTCACCAAAAAAAAAAAAAATGGCGTTTGAAAAAAATCGTTTTTGTCTTTTTCTTGTTCCTTCTAATTGATGAATGACCAAACTTCTCATCTATATATCTCTTTTATTGATTGACCAATTTCAATAAATATGATAAATTTGTTAATAATTTTATTGATTAGCTCCATTTTGATATATTTTTTGTTATACAGCTCAATTTTTTTCATGATTAACTGTTGAACAAATTATAATATTTAGAAGAATGCCTAGGAATGAATCTGTTCCTTTGAGAGAACTGAGTCGGATTATTCAAGAGAATACTCCTCCTGGTAGTAGTAATGTAAATGAAACTCAAGAAGGTGAAATGGAAGAACAAGAAGCGAGAGAAGACCAAGAACAAATTGGAGTAGAAGAAGTAGTGACTCAAGAATCTGTGGAAGTGAATAGGAAAAAGAAGAAAAAGAAAAGGACTAAGATAAAGTGGAGGATAACTCCTTGTGTATTTATTTGGCCTACTTGGGTATCATTTTATTTGTTTTTTGTTTTTTGGAAGATGGATTGCAATAATAAGTGATAAAACCTTGAAGAAAATTAATTGAATGATTTGAGAAAACTAAATGTGAATGTTAAGATATTGATAGAAATCAATTTCTTTTTATTTCAATTATTAATTTCTATTTCTTTTGATCAATAGCAACCACTACCCGAGAAAGAGAATGTAAAACAACCAGAAAGCGGAAATCCATTAGGAATTGTTACTTATCGTTTGATGAATGATAGATTTGGATTACAATATAGAATGCCAAAATTATTGGAAATACTTCAAGAAACTTCAGCTGATATTATTTGTCTTCAGGTAAAATATTCTCAACTAAACTTCAACAACTATCTTTAATTTTTCTTTTATTTTTTTTGAAAAAAGGATGTCTCTCCAGAATTTGCAATAGCTTTAGCTCAGGAATCTTGGGTTCGTTCATCATACTATCTTTCTGATCCCTTTGGTGATACCTTTAATTCTTCAGAGTTTCAAAAAAGTGAAACACTTGGACATGTTATTTTATCAAAATTCCCTTTTGCTCTTGTTTTGATAGAATTTGTAGAATTAAATTTTAATAAGGCAATTTGTACAGTATTTTTTTTTGAAGGAAGATGGGTTGGAGTTGCTTCAGTGACATTAGATTCTGATAGAATTATTAGAGCAAAACAACTCAATGAAATATTTCATGAACTAAGAAATTGTGATGATATTATTATTTGTGGAGATTTTGCAACAAACCATTCGATACAGGTATTTTTCAGAGCTCATGAAACATTATTAAATAATCAAAAATAAATAAATAAATAAATAAATAAATAAAGGTTCTCATGTGTGATCATCCACAACCTGATAAATTTGTTGATACTTGGGTTGATTCTCATAGTCAATCAAGGAAAACAGCTCCTGGATTTACTATTGACCCAGCAAATAATTCAATGTTAATGGATCTTATAGCAAATGATAAAGAGAGGAAAATTGACTCAAGTGCTTTAAGAGCAGATAGAATCATTTATTTCTCAAAAAATGATTTTTGGGATGCAACTTTAAGTTCGGAATTGTTGGGGAATAAACCAATGCCCTTCTTTAAAAACATGTATCCTTCAACTCATTTTGGATTATACTCTGTAATTAAATCATCTCAAGTACCTGTTGCTTCATCTTGTTCATTAATGTAGTTTTAATTTTGAAAAATGAAAATGAAAATATAAAACTGGAAAATGAAATAATTGATTTTTTGAAAATTTTGATCGTCTATTTTTTTTTTTTTCTTATGTGACTTTACAATCAGAAGTTGTATGAAGAGTAAAATGAATTTTTCTAGAAATAGCATAAACCATAAAAGACATAGTTCCATGAACTCCATCAACAGGTAAATCTGAAAAGAATTCTCTTGCAACTAACCGATATTTTTCATATTCGGGGCTATTATGAATGATTTTGATTTAGTTTTTAGTTTTGTAAAAAAGAATTAGAAAGGAATTAAAGAACAGAATAAAGAAAGAAAGAAAAAAAAAAAAAAGAACAAATCTGGTTGAAAACTTGCCCAACATGCTTTTACTGCCTCTTCAACAATTTCATCAATCTTTATAACATCATTCATCTTCACTTCAGGGTTTCTTCCAGCTACTTTAGCTAGAATAATTAAACATTCTACAATTAGTTGTCTATCAACTGGATTTGGTGCTAAATCTAGCCAATATTGAATTTTAAGTGCAAAATTTCTTTCTCTTGGTGTCATATCAGCAATTGTTGGATTTCTAGGAAGTAATCTTTCTTTAAGAAGAATTCCTAATTTTATTTTTATTTTATTTGGAAAAATTGAGCACAAAAAAAAAGAAAAAATCAATGGTGAAACTAAACTAACCTTCGGGTGCATGACGAAGAACTTCATAAACAGAAGGATAAAAAATATCTGGGACTCGATTTAATCCTCCATCTAACTGACGTTTGTGAATCCATTTTCCTTCAGAAGGTCTCAAAAAATCTTCATTTGTTGACTCCCAAATTTCTATAACTTGTTGAACATCATCAACGGGACCTTCTTTAGCATGACGGAATCTAAAATAGCAATTTTTTTTTTTAATTTCATTAATTTAATTTCTTTATGAAGGGGAGAAATTTCATTTCAATAATAATGAAGAGAAGAAAAAAAAAAAAGTACGCTTCAATAGCTTGATTCTTCCCACTTATCATTGCCCAACTACCTCTAAAACTTAAATCACGAATTTTTGTACTTCCTAAAAGTTCGCAAGCAGCTTTTGCAGATTCTGTTAAACTGGAAAAAAAAAAAAAAAGTTATAATATAAATAAAATAAAAACTCAATAAAAATAAAAATAAAAAGTAAACTGTTCTGATGCTTCATCTTTACAAACTAAAGCAATAATTGAATTTGCTTTTTGAGAGGCAACATAATCAGCAAAGGCATTTGATTCTTCTTTAGAATAAAAGGTATCAAATGAAGAAGTCTCAATAACTGATGCATCTTCATCACTAATTAATACCACTCCAATTCCACGACCTTCCATTTCAAATACAAGTTCCCCATCTAGTTAAGTCATTTTCATTTTCATTGATTTTAATAGAATAAAATTTTAATTATTTGAAGCTAAAAGGGAAAAAAACCAATGAAAACTTGTCCATAATTTCCATCTAAAAATCCTGCAGATTTGGCAACAATTTCAACTGTTTTTCTTTTTGGCATGATATTTCCTGAGATTCTATAAAATCTTTCAAAGGTTGAATTTTCCTATTTTATTTTATTTTAAAAAAAAAATTAGTTTCTTTATAAATTAAATAAATAAATAAATAAACTTACTTGAGAAGTAAGAAGATGAGGATAATTTAGTGGATCAAATGTAGGATAATTAGCAGCTTTCAATTTTTCAAAATTCATTGACATATTATTTAGTTCAGTATCATCTCTTAAAGCAAAAATTTTATGTAACATTCTTTTAACTGTTGAAGGAGGGAGATGGAAAAGTTTTTCTTCTGAATCAATATTTGCCATTTTTTCTTCATCAAAAACTTCAAATTGAAGTGCTCTAATTAAATAATTGATCTTAAGTCTTGAAATGCCTATTTTTATTTTTTTATTTTATTTATTTTATTATTTTTTATTGTCGACTAAGAAAAAGAAATAACAAAATAAAAAATAAAAAAACCATTGAAAATGTTTGGTTCAACTCTAATCATAGAACCTAAAAATATTAAAATTTCTTGAACTAAAGAAGCTTCACGGATATCATCAACTTTATAATATTTTGTGATTAAATCAAGAATTGTAGAAGGTGATACAGGATTTGCAATAACATATTCATTATCTAATTCTCCCAAAGTAATTTGTTTTTGTCTAATTAACAAATCTACAATTGCTGATGTCAATGAACCAACATTCTTTCCTAATAATGCAGCTGATTGACGAACAATTGACCAAAGTTGGAGTCGACATGATTTATTGTAAATTTCTTCAATAAGCTTGATTAGATTTGGTTGGATTAGATTTTTTGTGATTCCTTTCAAAAAAATAAAAGAAAGAAAGAATACATCTTTTAATTCAGCAAAATTTTCAATTTGAAAGTGAAGGCCTTTCTTTGAAACTAAGTACTCAAGAATATCAATCTATTTTTTAATACATAATTGTTTGGTTTTTTATTAATGGTTTGAGAAATTAATAATGAACCTGGATGAACATATTATGAGATTCTTTTAATCTTTGAACACATTCTTCTATTGTTTCTTCTTCACTTTCTAATTCATATAAAGTTTGAGATTTCTTTTGAGGAATAAAAGCATCTTCATTATCACTAAAATCACTTTCTTCACTTGCTATAAATCAATATTATGGAAATTAATAAATATATAAATTTATTGAAAATGAAATTAAAAGTAAAGGAGGGGAAACTTACAAGTGAATGATGATGTTGATTCTCTTCTATTTTCTAAAAAGCTTAAAGATAAAGTTTTTCTTTCAATCCTTCCAACTAAACTATTTCTTCTTGTTGTGGCAACAGATTGATCTCCTTCAAATTTGAGCCTTTCAGTTGAACTAGATCCTATTTTTGAGGTTGGTAAAATTCTATCTAAATTTATAGTTTGAGCCAAGAAATCTAAATTATCAATACAAGAGGTATTTATCATTTCTTGCATTCTTCCAACTTTAACTCTAACACCATTAAATGCTCCACTTTTTAATGATATCAATAAATCCAATAAATTACGTCTTTTTTATTTTATTATTACATATATATTATTGATATTTAATGCTTAATACAGTAATCAAAAAAAAAAAAAAAACCTATTTGCAACAACAAACATTGATTTTGTTAACATAAAGAATACTGTTGGTCTACCTGGTAAATTCCAATTCCTCCTTACAAATTCCAATTCTTCTTTAAAATGTCCAACAACAATATTATTATCCATTGTTAAATAGAATTTTTCAGTTTCCAAAAAAATAGGTGTAAATACATAAGTTTGTCCTTTAATTCTAGAATTCGAGAATGAATGAATGAATTATAATTAAAATAATTAAAATGGAAGGATCAATGGAAAAGAAGAAAGAAAAAAATTAAAATAGAGTTTTTTTTGAACCTATAAACTTTACATGTACCAATTGAACCAATTGGACGAGAAGGTCTTCCACTTAAATTTAATTTATTATTTGCACCAAGAGCTGAATAAATTGATGTTAAAGTCCTTGATGGTAATAACTTTTTTTTTATTTTTTCATCATGAGATTATTTATTATTTCATTAAAGGAAAAAAAAAAAAAAAAATCATACAAAGACAGGTTCAATTTGGTGGACAGTTTCAGTTTCTAAACCATATTGAGAAAGTGTTGATTGTAATGCTTCATCCTCAGATATTAAAACAACTTGTACTAAAGTGTCCCTCCTAATGACAAAAATAGAGAAAATGAAAAAAAAAAAAGAAAAGAAAAAGAAAAGAAAAGAAAAGAAGTAAAGGATAGAACTGTTCTTTCACTGGTTTTAATCTTCTTCCAACAGGATCAATTTCTTCAACAGTTAATATTTGATTCAATAATAAATCCCCTAACAACATTAAAGATTGGGCCCATACTAATGGAATATTGTCATTTGGTTCTTTTTTTTTTTTTTTTTCGTTTAATACTGGAGTCAAAGAATGAAACAAAAAGGGTTTAAGACCTTTTTTGAGAACCAGGATGTTTTTTTTCTTCCTCTATTTTATCAGCTGGAACATAATATAATTCTGGGACAAGTCTAAATTTATTTTGTATTACATTTCATAATTCTTAGAGCAAAAAAGGAAAATATATATAATTATATATTCTTACCTTCCAACAAATCCATTTGCTAAAGTCTTTTCAACAAGAACACCTTCAAGTTTTTCTCTATATTTCTTTGCAGTTTCTATATCACCTCGAAAAATATTATCAAGAATTATATAAGTCCAAAATAATGGCCATTCACATTCTAATAAAAATTTTGATTAATTGATTGATTAATTTTTTTTCTTTTTTTTTTTTAATTTTCTCACCAATTTTTCTAAAAATTTTAAGTTCATGAGGTTCATAATACAATCGTGTACTATCTTCTACAACAGTTTGATGTCCATCAAGAAGAAATC
>Ga0209960_1004609_pt1 | contig 10367 bp, 10 predicted proteins | sample ThiBiot_500_plan_2_FD_183947 | JGI IMG/M metagenome (GOLD analysis project Ga0209960, IMG submission 183947) | Wastewater bioreactor microbial communities from Cape Town, South Africa - Thiocy_expt_500_plan (SPAdes) | ecosystem: Engineered > Bioreactor > Thiocyanate-remediating >... | reverse complement strand
GACGGTCCCATACAGCTAGCACAAAAGTTACAACGTCAGCGCACAAGGAAGAATCCCATCAAGTTTTGGTGTATTAAAGAGCATCAGCATTATTATCGCAACGAGTTTTTAAAAGCCAATGTTGATTCAGGATTGTGCCATTGAGGACTTGTTGGAGCAAGAGCTAAAGGGCAATTTGGCTGAAGCCGCGCAACAATTCAAAGAGTACATGAAAAAAATAAATTTTCCTAAATTAACTACGGTTACGCAACGAATAACCTTCAAAGATGGTTTTTCATTATTTTTACTCCTAACACAATCGGGCTATTTTCTTGATACAAATGTAGTGCCGATCCAAAATAAAGAGCTACTTGAGTTCAATGGTGAAAAGTATTTTACTACGTCAGGTAGGGGAGATTCTAGTTGGGATTTTTTCCTCATGTATTCCCCGAGAGTAAAAGATCCGACCGCCATGCTCGTCTATAATAGATGGATTGAAAAGCCGGTATTTTCTAAGACTGACGTTTTCAAAGATGTGAACATTCCCGTGATTCCAAATGTCTTTGGGTCTGTATACGAGAGTCTTGGAGTCGAGAAAACTTCCTATAGATCGTACACTAGAACTTTAGATCATTTCTACTGGCTACATCCTGACCGTGTTAATCTTTTTGTACAAAAAAGAGGTTTTGTTGATATCAATAGACAAAGTCAGTCGCCCAATTTATATTTCTTGGAGAGTTGTAGTTTGCATTATGCAACTGACTGGAATCAGTTTTTCTCTTTACCCATCGAGACTGAAACTGCCTATGTTTCATTCAATCATGACAAGATATTTTTTATCCATATAAAAAATAAAAATTTTTTCTGTGTGCAGGATGGATTCGACAGCACTCATGAATACTTTCCTACACCGGATAAACCTGAACCGATCACAGACTCCGTTGCAACCCATAAGGTTGCCTCAGCCTTTTTAAAATTACCTCATCTGCGATATATAAAAAATGAAAAGAATGCTACTTATCTGCACGAGGCGGTGCTATTACGGCGCGCAGACATTGTCCAGGTACTTTTAGCGGATGGTGCAAATATGGATTTGCGAGCTACTTATCAGATTTTTCCGGACAATCAATACATTGAGGTTACTGCACAAGAATTAGCATCGTATTTAAATTTTTCGGAAATTGAAGAAATTTTTTCCAATCATATGATATCAATTTCGCCTGGGAAATAAGCATTTCTAAACAAAACCCAGAGGTAAAAATTTTTAGAATAAAAATATTATCCATTTAACTTGTCTGGGTCGAGTGGGCATACTAGATTGTTTTTGATAACTTGAGTAAGTTTTTACATTACAGTATCTCTCAGATCTTTTATAATCGAAAAACTTATTTTCTTTTCTCCTCTTTGAAAGTACTATCAAAAAGAAAAAATATAACCTCAAGCTCAAAAATACTCAACCTATAAAAGGATTTAGTCATGCATTTTGCCAATATTCTGCCATTTTTTGAAAAAAACATTAAAGACTTTTTTGATAGTATACATAGGGTTCAATCTCCAGTTTACGATGAGATTATGACGCTCTTTAACCTCGGTATTTATGATAAATGTCAGGTCTTACAACATTTAGTGAGACAGCGCCTTCATGTAATAAAAGATAAGCGGTCACGAGTAAGTTTCTCACTCTATCTTCTCGAAAAATCATCTGAAAATTTTTTAGATCATTTAGCTGCTCATCTAAAAAAAAGAGATTTTCCAGCGGTCATTGAGTATATAAACAATAATGCTAGTCAATTCAAAAATTCACCGCAGTTAAGTAAATTATTACAAACATTTTTTTCAGTTTACACCTATTTTTGGTCTCACGGTAATCAAATGCTTTCTGAGAGTACAGTTAAAGAATTAAAACTTATGGATATTTTTTCATCAAAAATGGATCTGGCCGTTCGGAAGAAATTGCAGCGTTTACAAAAACTAAATCAGCTCACTATTGACACTCATGAAGGGCGTTATGAACTTGCCTGCATACTTCCAGATTATATCAGTCTGATAAATATCATCGCCCGTGGTCATACCCATCCTTCATTTATAACTCAATTATCGGATCTACTGTTACGAAATATCACTAATACATGTGATATAGAAATTGACCATTTTTTTATGAGTGGCTTTATCCATATCATTCCATATTTAAATGAACAAGATAAAAATAAATGGATTGATTTACTGAGGCCATTTACAGAGGAATTACTGACACATCCTGATCAAAAGAAAATTCTAAAACAGGTGTTTAATCGTTCTTTTCTTAATTATGGACTTCATTATGGCGTTAAAAGACTGATTAAAATTAATATATTTCTTCATAATCCTCAACTAATTCCTAAACCACCCAAGCACCTGAATGGCTTTGAAAGTAAACCGCTTCATAAAAATGATCCGTGGACTGAAGACAATCAACAAAATTTTTTACAAGCTCATTTTCATCAGGCGGATATTTTTTCTGTGTGTACTCTCGATGAAAAGATTGGGATATTACATTCATCCTGCTATAAAAAACTTAAAAGCCCTGAATCACATTACTGTATGCATTTGTATGATCTAATCATCGAGGAAAGTCAGGAGATGTCTGAGAACTTTTTAAGTATGAATGCTGTGAAAATTTAAGAGTGGCACAGCAAGTGTACATTTAATTAGAGTCCGCCATATAAAAATGATTTATATGGTAGTTAGAGAGATGCAAACCATCAAAATTATAACTTTGAAAACTCTAAGAACAGAGCCACCTAGGTGATTTTTTCTAACTTAAATAGAATGCTCACCTTCGTCTTCGTCCTTTTTCTCTAATTTATGGCCATCAAGGAATTGTTCTTCGTGATCAGTAATTTTTTGGGCATTCTGCTTTTCTTTCTTACTTCTCCCAAATTTTATGCGATTTTCGATGGCGGTCTTTTCTTTTTCAATGCGTTTTTTTGCCTTTCTCTTTTTATTCAGGTTAATGATTTCTGCCATTATTTTCTACTGTTAGTTAATTGGTTTACGCTAATTGCTTGGAGCTACCGCAATAAAATTATTGATCTCAGATTCCAGACAAAATAAGCGAATAGTTCGGACCAGGGTTTTACTCGCAAGCTTATCCTGGATATAAGAATTAAGTTCTTCCCAGCGAGTAAATGATTGTTTACAAAAGACATCAATGTACAGTGAACCTTCGAGATAATGTAGGTTAAAAAATGAAACTTCCGGAAAGCACTGGCTCATATCCATCAAAAATTCGCGCTTAATGCGTTTACGGCTGGGGAGATCTAAAGAAGGGCAAAAAATTTCGTCATCCTCGGGATCAACGTGAACTATGACATCTTTCACACTCTCAATTCCATTAACTAATGCTTGCTGCACTTGTTGCGAGATATAATGACCTTCGGAGACTGATATCTTGGGTGCAACTAAAATGTGCACATCAATTAATACATCTCCGCCCATATAGCGGCTACGTAACTGATGGATGCGTTCAATGCCATCGATGGTATTGATGATTGACTCAATTTTTTCAATGAGCTCAGGTTCCACTGCCGTGTCAATCAGTTCTTTGATACTGTTCCAGCCATAATCCCAGCCCATCTTTACGATCATCAACGCAACCACAATTGCCGCTACCGTATCGAAATAAGCATAACCCATTAATGAGCCAATAAGTCCGATGAATACAACCAAAGAGGAAGCCGCATCGGAGCGATGATGCCAGGCATTGGCGGTGATAAGGCGTGAGCCGATATTCTTTCCGATGCGCAAAGTATAGTGAAAAAGTGCTTCATTCCCTAAAATCGAAATGAGAACGATAAAGAGTGCCAGTTCATTTGGCATTGTATAGCTGTGCTTTAATAGTTCTTGTACTGAATCCCAGGCAATGCCTGCTCCTGCAAGTATAAGTAGTAAGGATAGGAGAAAAGTTGCAGCAGTTTCGATGCGTTGATGTCCGTAGGGGTGCGAGTCGTCGGCATCGACACTGCCATATTTTGAAGCAATTAAAACCATGCCATCGGTAATTAAATCGGCAAAGGAATGAATCCCATCGGCAACGAGCGCATGGGAGTGAAACCAATATCCACCAAGTACTTTGATGATACCCAGTAATGCATTTTTTAAAGCACCGACGAGGGTCACTTTTTTAGCTTGTTTGTATCTATCAGAGGTTGCCACAGTCATTGTTCCTATTTTTTTATTATTAAACCATGATTTGGCATTATTCGGCAGTCCTTTTGATCATAACGCTCCTTTATATCAAGGAATCACAATCCTAAATAATCTGAGATTAACCTTGTAAATAGGAAGTAAAATTGCCTAACCAGCGTTCACAGAGCATTTGTGCTGTGGTGATTGAAGTATTAAGCAAATTCCTGGCGATTTCAGGCACACATTCCAAAAGCTCGTGATCGCGAACCGGATCTGCGATTTTAAATGAGCGATAGCCCGTTTGCCGCGTCCCAAGAATTTCTCCCGCCCCACGCAATTCCAAATCTTTTTCTGCAATAATAAAGCCATCTTGAGTTGCGCGCATCATTTTTAAACGCTCAGCCCCCTGGGGAGATAAGGGCGCTTGATAAAGAAGTAAACAATGGGATTGAGTGGCGCCTCGCCCCACGCGCCCGCGTAACTGATGCAGCTGGGACAATCCGAGACGTTCTGCATTCTCAATGATCATAAGACTTGCTTGTGGAACATCAACACCCACTTCAATCACCGTCGTTGCGACCAGTAAATCCAATAAACCCTGTTGGAATTGCCCCATAATTTGATCTTTTTCCAAAGCGGTCATACGTCCATGTACAAGACCTACTCGTGCATTGGGAAGTGCTGCCTGTAATTGCTCGGCAGTAGCAGTTGCGGCCATGCATTGGAGTTTTTCGGATTCCTCAATTAGGGTGCATACCCAATAAGCCTGCCGTCCTTGGGCTAGAGCTTCTTGTAGGCGCGACACCACCGCTATGCGTTTTTCTTGGCTTAAAACAGCAGTTGTTATGGGGGTTCTGCCTGGCGGTAACTCATCAATAATCGATATTTCCAAGTGACTTAAGTAGGTCATGGATAACGTTCTGGGAATGGGAGTGGCAGTCATCAAGAGTTGATGTGGTAGTTGTTCTTCTATTTGCCCTTTTTGTTGAAGCGAAAGACGTTGTTCTACGCCGAAACGATGTTGCTCATCAATAATAATCAATCCTAATTGCCTAAAATGCACCTCTTCTTGGAAGAGTGCATGTGTTCCGACTACGAGATGACATACACCGTCTCGTAGCTGTGCTAATACCTCACGACGCTCGGCAATTTTTAATTTTCCACTGAGTTTTAAAACTTTAAGTCCAAGTGGGGCAAACCATTTTTTTAGATTCTGTGTATGTTGTTCGCTGAGCAGGTCAGTGGGTGCCATAAGCGCAACCTGATAGCCTGCACCAATGGCATGTAACGCTGCGAGCGCTGCGACCACAGTTTTACCTGCACCCACATCACCTTGAACTAAGCGCAGCATGGGTTTGTTTTTGGTTAAATCTTCTTGTATCTCCTGTATCACCCGTTCCTGAGCCCCCGTTAAGGGAAAGGGTAAATTTTGAATAAAGGTTTTCTGATAATTTTGAGTATCAATAAGCCTTGGTGCACATTGTGACTCTCTCTGTCTTCTTGCAAAAAGCATGCTCAATTTTTGAGCAACAAGCTCATCTAAACACAAACGCCGCAAAGCCGGATGTTTGCCTTCTTCGAGTGAAGACAATAAAGTGTCGGGTGGTGGATTATGTAACAGCTCAATTGCCTGCGCTATAGGAAACACGTTCTGTTCTTGACATTGTTCCTCACTCATCCATTCTAAACCATGCAGTTGCTCCTGATATTGAGTCAGTGCATTGCTTACAATGTGTCGCAATCGATTTTGTGTTAAACCCTGAGTGCTGGGATAAATCGGTGTTAATGTTTCTGCAACGATTAAAGGTTCATGTTCGGCTAAAAGCTGGTATTCAGGATGAACCATAGTCCGTTGTTGATTAAATTCACGCACTTCACCAAAAGCATGAATCCAGGGTGCCGCCAAAAATGCCTTTTTCTGTTGCATGGTAAAATGGAAGAATTGGAGCTTAACCATTCCCGAGGCGTCTTCAACATAGCATGTAAGGAGCGCGCGCTTCCCGGGACGTACCTCAGTTTTGCACACGCGTCCGGCAATAACCGCCCATTCAGGAGGACGCAAATCGGCTATCGGTGTAATACGAGTACGATCCTGATAGCGGTAGGGAAGATGAAATAAAAGATCCTGTACTGTTGAAATACCGCATTTTGCTAGTTTTTTAGCAAGGGCAGGTCCCACCCCATTTATCGTCTCACAGGAGATATTAAGCACTGAGTTATCCTCTGCAACCATGAGGGGCAAAGTGTATCGTGAAATACAGGTAAAGAATACCTTTGTTATAAATAAGGTAGGTGGTTTGGAAAGGCGTGCTATTTTTTATCGAAAAAACATTCCCCGTTTCCGAGGTTAGCTGTGCACCTCACGCCCAAAATACTTTTCAAGCAGCAGGAAAAAGCGCATAATAGCGGCATTTTTTGATGAAAAATAATTCATATGAAACAATTAGTAGAACAGCTTTTGCAACACGCCCTGGAGCAGTTACAACAAACAGGTGATATTCCTGCCGATATAAACGTGCCAATTAAAGTTGAGCGAGCTAAAGATACGTCCCACGGTGATTATGCGACGAATTTAGCTTTAATCCTGGCAAAACCCTGCAGGCTTGCGCCAGCTATGATCGCCAAGGCCATCATAGAGCATTTACCAGCTACCGCAGAAGTCGAAAAAGTTGAAATAGCAGGTGCTGGATTTATTAATTTTTTTCTTCGCAATGATTCACGTACTCAGATTATTGCCCAGGTTTTACAGCAAAAGGAAAAGTTTGGTCAAAACCTTTCTGGAGCAAAACAAAAAGTACTCGTGGAATACGTTTCTGCTAATCCCACAGGCCCCCTGCACGTAGGACATGGCCGAAGCGCGGCTTTTGGCGCTACCTTAGTGAATGTATTGAAAGCCGCGGGTTACGATGTTGTTGCAGAGTATTATGTAAACGATGCGGGTCGGCAAATGAACATCTTAGCCGCCAGTGTGTGGGTACGCTATTTGCAACTCGCCCAAGAACCAGTCGTCATTCCTGCAAATGCCTATAAAGGGGAGTATATCGTTGATATTGCAGAGCTTATATGGCAGAAGCATCAGCGGGAATATGTGTATCCCTGGGCTGAGGTGGTAGCAAATTTACCGGCTGACGAACCTCAAGGCGGTGATAAGGAAATATATATCGATGCGCTTATTGAGCGTGCCCACTCCTTATTAGGACGCGAGGGTTTTGCTTTATTTCATCAGCACGCACTCAATACGGTTTTAGATGATATCAAAGACGATTTGGAAGCTTTTGGTGTCCATCATGACAATTGGTTTTCTGAGCATTCACTTTTTACCGATGGTTCTATTGAAAAAGGGATTATCGCTTTAAAAGATGCGGGGCACACCTACGAAGAAAATGGGGCAATTTGGTTTAGAGCGACTGCTTTTGGCGATGAAAAAGACCGGGTGCTGGTCCGTGCTAATGGTCAAAAAACTTATTTCGCCTCCGATGTTGCCTATCATTGGAACAAATATGACCGCGGATTTGACCGTGTGGTGAATATTTTCGGCGCCGATCATCACGGATACATCACCCGTTTGCGCGCAGCTGTAAGAGCGCTGGGGCATGATGATACTGCGTTAAATATACTACTCGTGCAATTTGCCATATTATATCGAGGTGGCGAGCGTGTGCAGATGTCTACCCGGAGCGGCTCATTTGTGACCTTGAGAGAGTTACGGGAAGAGGTGGGTAATGATGCGGCACGATTTTTCTATGTGGCGCGTAAATCAGAACAACATATGGATTTTGATTTGGATTTAGCTAAATCAGAATCGAATGATAATCCCGTTTATTACATTCAATATGCGCATGCACGAATTTGTTCTGTACTCAGACAACTCCAGGAGCGCGGTTTAAGTAGAAATAAGGAACTCGGTCTAGTTCATATTGAACGACTTGAAGAGCCTCATGAAGCTGCCTTAATAACGCTGTTAAATCGTTATCCAGATGTGATTAGTCTTGCTGCAAGCTCATGCGAACCGCATCAAATTGCTTATTATCTGCGTGAGTTAGCGAATGGCTTACATAGTTATTACAATGCGGTAACGTTGCTTTGTGAAGATGAACATTTACGTAATGCCCGTTTGTGTTTGTTAAGTGCAGTCCAGCAAGTTCTTTATAATGGATTAACTTTATTGGGTGTAAATGCCCCAGAGAGTATGTAATGGGAAGAGAGTATAATAAAAGGACTACCCGGGGGCGCACGAGTACCCCCAATCAACTGCTCATTATCTTGGTCACTTTTTTTCTCGGGTATCTGACAGCGACCGTATGCGATATAGATACTATATCACGTTGGCTGGATAAACAGGTCATGGCACATAATGAGGAAAGAAATTCTTCGGAGCCTAAAAAAGAACGGATAGCAGAAAAAAAATCCGCAAAGCCCAAATTTGAATTTTATACTTTGCTCACCAATGATGAAGCCGGTCGTAAGGAAAAACCAACGGCACAAACACAACTAGCCAGTCACCCCGTGAATCATGCGCAAGAGCAAACAACGAACACGCCCCCCGTGCAGAATTTGCAGCTTGCAGCAAATTCTGCGGCTAAAGCTGCTCCAGTGGCCGCTCCTGCTGTTAAAGTTGCCGAAGCCAAGCCGATTTCTCCTGCTATTGCCGTACCTGCTCGTGGAAGTTTTTCGGTGCAAGTAGCCGCGTTCAAAGCGCGCCAGGATGCGGAGCATATGAAGGGGCTTCTGACTTTGAAAGGGTTTAATGTCAGTGTAAATCCAATCAATCATCCCAGTCGTGGTCTTTGGTATCGCGTGATGGTTGGTCCCTATGCTAACCGAGCTTTAGCCCAAAAAGCGCAAGTGGATTTGGCCCGAACTGAGCGATTAAAAGGAATGGTAACCGCAGGATAAACGAATTCTTGTATTCGGCGCGGCTTTAGCGATGTACTGTAACTTGAACCAGCGTGGCATTTTTTATTGCTTGCGGTTTACTCACAGTTACGCTTACATGACTTGCCGTGGTTTGCGCTCGAATCAGTTGTGCTACTTCATTGGCCACAGTTTCGATTAGTTTAAATGATTTTTGGCTCACGTATTCAGTAATAACCTGGCTGAGGATTGCATAATCAACCGTCTTGACTATATCTTCAGCACAGTTGGATAAATCTAGCCCTAAGCTTAAGTCAATAAGTAGGGTTTGATCAATGCGTTGTTCCCACTCATGGACCCCGATGCGGGTAGCTATCTTTAGACCTTTAATAGAGATAGTATCCAAAAAAAGGCACCTCCCAAAACAAAACTTTAGTGTAACAAAATTTATGAGGTATAGCCTCAATAAATTGTATAATAGAGGTTAGTCCACGATTAGTAATTATTTTAACTGAAATGGTCATTAGCGAGATTAATCATATTACCTTAGCATGCACTGATATTAATCGTTCTTTCATTTTCTATAAAAATATCCTTGGGTTTAAGCCACTGGTTAAATGGGATAAAGGAGCCTATTTTTTAATAGGAAAATTTTGGTTTTGTCTTAACGTGGATAAGCTCCGGCAACCGCAACCTTGTTATACTCACTATGCATTTAGCATCTCGAAGCAAGATTTTGAACTAATGGTGAAAAAGATTTCTGCAGCAGGGGTTCCTCTATTTAAAGAGAATACCTCACCCGGGGAATCCGTTTACTTTCTTGACCCTGACGGGCATAAATTGGAGCTTCATGTTGGTAATTATCAAACGAGAATTGAAGCCAAAAAAATGGATAAAGGACTCTGGGAGAATGTGGAATGGTTTGTATAAACAATAATTTGTCGCGCGATACTACTAAAAATGTCTTACAATGTAACAGTGTCGTACTCAAACACGCAAATTTCAAGCAAGATTATTTAGTTACTTATCTGGCATTTATAAGAAAATTCATTCAGTTCGTATCAAAAGTGATTGTTTAAGGGCTCCGAATCAGTGAACCACTGAGTAAGATTCAGATGATGCGCCCACTTTTGTGGATATAACGTTTTTCCTTGTTATAGGAATTAATCTCATTGGGGGGAGGACATTTGAGCCCAATGCTCGCTCACATCAATAATGCCCCAATTATCCAAGGAGGGCGCTATGGATTTGGAATTATTTTATCGCTTGGTTAAAGTGCTCTACTACGGGGTATGGGTTTTTTTAGTGCTGATACTTGGATTGGGCTTACGCTCCGGAGATTTAGATTTGACCGTATTGTTCGGTCT
>Ga0209960_1004606_pt1 | contig 10379 bp, 12 predicted proteins | sample ThiBiot_500_plan_2_FD_183947 | JGI IMG/M metagenome (GOLD analysis project Ga0209960, IMG submission 183947) | Wastewater bioreactor microbial communities from Cape Town, South Africa - Thiocy_expt_500_plan (SPAdes) | ecosystem: Engineered > Bioreactor > Thiocyanate-remediating >... | reverse complement strand
TAATATTTTGTCATTTCTATGAAAGCATCGGATTGCCCGTTGTCATAGTCTTGATATTTTTCATCGATTGTGGCGAAATATTTTTTAGCGTCAGCATTTTTCTTAAGAGCCAAAGCTAACATTCCCGCTTTTTTTGTGAAATAATAAGATGTGTAAGCATCGTCTGAAGCAGAAGAAGCTTTGTCAGCCATTGCTAATGCATCATCAGCTTTGTTAAGGTTGGATAGGCAATCTGCCATTGCACCATATTTAAGCGCTACCAAAACTTTGTTATCTGAACTGAAATTATCTAACAGATCGTAAGCTTTCTGATAATTTCCTTTTTTGAATTCGATAAGACCGGCATTGTAAGCAGATAGTTTACCAGCTTTTGTACTCCCATATTCTTCATAAGTTCCAATGAAACCTGGGTTCGCAACGGATTTTCCACCAAGAGCAAGGCCTTCTTTTCCATCGGCTAGGTTTTTCTGAGCGGCAAGATAACTTTTTGTAGCTTCCTCATTTTTAGGACCAATAATAAATTGCTGATATCCGAACCACCCCAAAACTGCAATAATTAGAACTCCAAATGCGATGCTGAGTGCTTTTGCATTTTTTTCCAAAAATGACTCGATATTAAGTGCTTCTTTATCAAGGTCTTTGAAGAATTCCACAGTTTCCTTTCCTTCCTGTTCGTGATTTTTGTTATGCTGGTTTGCCATAATTTTTTTAATAAATAGAGTGCAAATTTAATGTTTTCCTTTTGATATGCAAAAACTTCTTTTTCTGATGGTTAAAATATTTTAATATTTCAGAATAGAATAAACTTCTGCGTCAAATTTTTTGAGTCTTTCCACACCATTCAGATCTTTCAAATCAATCAAAAAACTGAATTGTGCAGGAATTGCCCCTTGCTTTGAAACTAACTTCGCTGCAGCTTCCGTAGTTCCGCCTGTTGCCAATAGGTCGTCATGGATCAGAACGCGTTGTCCGGGTTTAAGATGACCTGTTTTCATTTCGATTTCTGCAGAGCCATATTCCAGATCATATTTTTCTCCGATAAACGGCGGTGGTAATTTGCCTGCTTTTCTTATTAAAACAAAAGGAACGTCCAAAGCAACGGCAATGGCAATCCCGAAGAGATAACCACGGCTTTCGATTCCGCAAACGACATCAATTTTTCCACGACTGAAATTGGCTAAATCAGCAATCACTTCCTCATATAACTTTGGCTGAAGAAAAATCGGACAAATATCTTTGAACTGAATCCCCGGAATCGGAAAGTCAGGAATATTTTCTATTGTGTCTTCTAATTTTTTAATCAATTCTGCGGATGCCATCTTCTGTTTTAGTTGTTGATTTTATAAGTGGTGATTTTCCAGTTGTTATTAACAGCTTTCAGACCGTAAGTGACATTGAGTGAAGTTGTTTTCCCATTTTTGTCGGTCACATCATACGTTACGTTAACATTAGCAGAATTATCTTTGTTGTAGGGAACAGAAATGTTCTTAACACTGATATTCTTAACCGAACCAAAGCCTGAGTTAGGGTTAGAAAATTTGTCATATGATCCCCAGTTTGGATTATCAGCTGATTCATAGGCCGCCTTGAAATTCTGTGAGGATAAATTATTAAGAAATTTTGTTACCGTTGCTTTTGGATCAGCTGTGTTTTTTGCTGGAGCCGGAGGTGGAATAGTTTCTCCGGTTTGTGGATTGACTTCAGGATTTTGATTAACCTGAGTAGAATCAGAAGCAACAGGAGCCGGCGGAGTGTAAAGGGCATTGCCATTTACAGGAATTCCTGTCTTGATCATTTGTAACAACTTTTTAGTTGTTTTAACACTCAATTTTACATCGATTTTATCTTCAAAGATTTTTTCTTTTGGGAGCTTTGAATACATGATGGTGAATCCTCTGAATGCAGGATCCTGCATCAGGTTTTTAGACGTTGAGATTTTGTTGCCTCCGCTGGAAATTTCCATAATAGTTTCCAAAGCTGCTCCTTCGAAACTGACTTTGTTGCCGTTATTATCAACCAATTGCGGAATTACAATTAATCCTTTTGAACCCGTCAGGCTATCACCCGCAATATTCCTTACCACAATATTGAGAGCCGCTGCGTCCACATCATTAGGATCTTTTTCAGAAGCAACCTCGTTACCGAAAATGTTCATTTCTCCTAAGCTTGGTGGCGCCGTACTGCTCCATGCAATGCCGTTTTTCTGGGCAACCTGATCGGCCATTGCAAAGATTTCTGCTGTCTTTTTACCGTCGAGAAGTTTTCCGAGAGCTGCGATTTCTGCAATGTCGCCGTCTGCTTCTACCCCGAAGGTTTTCAGAATGTATAAAGCTTCATTAAATTTTACCTGCTTCAAGGTTGGAAGACTGGAAGCCATATCATTTATACTTTCCTGGAAACTTTTACGGCTGCTTCCGTCAACACTTGTTTTTTTACATCCTATCATAAACAGGAACAATGCTGCTAAGAGACAATATTTTATGTGCTTCATTTTCAGTAAGATTTATTTTTAAAAATAAGAAATAAGTTTGATTCGTAAGTCCTTAGATCAATTAATATGCAAAATTAAATTTAAAATTTATAATTTTCCGATTTTTCAAAGAAAATTAAAAAAAGTAACTTTACGGAAAATTACAGTTAATGCAGAACAAATTGGTTATTGATATTCACAGTTTTTCTTATAAAAAAAAAGGAATTCCTAAAGATGCATCAGGGAATGGCGGTGGTTTCGTTTTTGATTGCCGGGGAATCCTGAATCCAGGGAGAATTGAAGAATACAAATCACAGACAGGTAACGATATAGGAGTCCAGGAGTTTTTGGAACAAAAAACAGAAATGCCTCAGTTTTTAAAATCGGTTCAAAGTCTTATTTCTATCAGTATCAAAAACTACTTGGAAAGAGGTTTTGAACACCTGCAGATCAATTTTGGCTGTACCGGTGGGCAACACCGTTCGGTTTATTCTGCTATTAAAACGGCTGAATTCATCAGACAAAATTTTCCGGATGCGGAAGTGAGAGTCTACCACGATGAACAATTACATCTAAATCCCATTACCGTATGAAAGCAATGATTTTTGCGGCAGGAATGGGAACCCGGTTAAAACCCTTCACTGACAATCATCCGAAAGCTTTGGCACAAGTTAATGGCGTTCCGTTGTTAGAAAGAAATATCAAGTATCTTCAGGGTTATGGGATTAATGATTTTGTCATTAATATTCACCATTTCGGAGGTCAGATTTTAGCTTTTTTAGCTGAGAATGATAATTTCGGAGCCAACATCGAAATCTCTAACGAGTCCGAGGAACTTCTGGAAACTGGAGGCGGATTGTTGTTTGCTAAACGTTTTTTAGAAAATGAGAAAACATTTCTGATCATGAATGTTGATATTCTGACAGATCTTAATATTAGTAATTTTATCAGACTTCACGAAACCAAAGGTGCAATGATTACATTAGCAGTTTCGGATAGAGACAGTTCCAGAAAACTGTTGTTTAATGATAATATGTATTTGAAAGGTTGGAAAAATCTGAAGGATAATAAAAAGAAAGTCGTTGGCGGAATTTTTAAATTAAGAGAATTAGCTTTCAGTGGAGTTCATTGTGTAAATTCGGAGATATTTGACAAGATGACCAGAACAGGTAAATTCTCTATTATGGATGAATATATGGACCTGATGAAAGAAGATATTATTATTGGCTATCAGCACACGTCTAATTTGATAGACGTCGGTAAACCCGAATCGATTGCTGAAGCAGAAAAATTATTCAAATGACACAACAAGACGAAGAAAAAAGACTGCACGATAGTCTCAGGCAAAAAACCTGGGACGAGACCATTACCAAAGACAGTTGGATGGTTTTCAGGATTATGTCGGAATTTGTAGATGGTTACGAGAAAATGGTACGCATTGGGCCTTGCGTTTCCATATTCGGTTCTGCAAGACTGAAAGAAGACAGTTATTACTATAAAATGGCTTCAGAAATTGCTAAGAAAATTACCGAAATTGGATTTGGAGTTATTACCGGAGGCGGTCCGGGAATAATGGAGGCCGGCAACAGAGGTGCAAGTGGGCACGGAAAATCGATAGGGCTGAATATTGAACTGCCTTTTGAACAGCATTTTAATCCTTATGTAGATAAAGGTTATAATATCAATTTTGATTATTTTTTCGTTAGAAAGGTAATGTTTGTGAAATATTCCCAGGGTTTCGTCGTAATGCCTGGCGGTTTCGGAACATTGGATGAATTATCGGAAGCTTTGACATTAATCCAAACCAACAAAATCGGAAAGTTTCCTATTGTATTAGTTGGAAGCGAGTTCTGGAGCGGCTTACTGGATTGGTTCAAAGGAACGTTAGTAAAAGAAGGATTGATCGCAGAACAGGATCTTTCGCTTTTCAGAGTTGTGGATACTGCGGATGATGCGGTAGCGCACATCAAAGCATTTTATGATAAATATTCGGTGAGTGTCAACTTCTAACATCTGGCATATAATTTGACCGATACCTATACTAAAAGTTATTAAATATTACAAAAATGAAAAAATCATTATTTATATTGTCTTTGGGGATTTTGCTTATCAGCTTTTTCAGTTTCAAAGATTTTGACTTCTTTTCGTCAATGACCAAAGTGGATTATATTGATGGAAGCAAGACTCTTAAATTTACTACCAAACTTAATACTAATCATATCTCACAAGCGGTAAGAATTGATCCGGCAACAGCAGGTTTCGAGGCAGAAGTAAAAAAATATGTGAACAACAATGTAGATGTTGCAGTAAACGGAGCTCCTAAAACATTGACGTTTACAGGAAGCCAAGTCAATGGAGAATCTGTTTGGGTTTATTACGAAGTGGGAAATGTTTCTGATATTTCCAGCCTGAGAATCAAAAACAGTATCCTGATTGGCCAGTTTCCGAAACAAGTCAATATAATGAACATTACTTATAAAGGGAGTCTGAAAACACTCAATTTCCAAAAAGGAAAAGAATCTGCAGAAGTTACTTTCTAAATAATACCAAAGTCGGCAATGAGCCGACTTTTTTATTTATTCTGTTTCGATAATGATGAATTGATCTTTGTCCTTAAACTGATGATCTTTATCCATCAGATCTTTGAGGTTGAAAACAGCTTCTATTGTATTGTTATCAGTTTTTTTTATCCAGTCGTGCTTACCTTTGATGGATTTGATTTTCTTTTCAAAAACCAATTTGTTTTTAAAATCCATATCCATCATATTCAAAAAGGTGCTCATCTCTTCGGGGCTTGCTGAATCTCCTTTATCATCACCTTTCAGAATACCCTGAAGTTCTTCCGGAGACATCTGAAGTTTTGACGTATCAATTCTCAGGATTTTGCCATCCCAATCTTCAAAAGCCGAATTATTCATTACAGAACTTTCCTTTCCCATCAATGGTCCGGCAGCGGCTAATTCTTCCTTTGTCAGAGGTTCCGATTTTACAGAAAAACCTTTGAAATCATTTGCATCGAAATTACCTTTGAAGAATAATTTTTTCAGAATTTTTATAGAATCCTGATTTGTGGTTATTTTTCCATCCTCTTTTTGAAGGTCGTAAAGACTTTTCCAATCTCTCGGATATTTTTCCATTTTAAGGAAGTCCTGATCCTGATTTAGAGAATCTGGCATCAATCCTTTCATCATTTCCAAAGCCTGAGCCATATCGATATCTGTCGCAAAGCTGAATTTTTTATCAGCATAATAATGATTGGTCGTAGATACGGAACAGGACTGTAATGCAAATGTCCCGACAATGAGAATAATGATATTCCAAAAAGTGAAGTACTTAATCATGAGTGATTTGTATAATTAAAAAATTAAATCTAAGAATTAATGACAATTGGTGTGATCCATATGGAATCCATCTGTGGAGTGTTGAACCTGCAATGATTCTGGTTTTGGCGAAACGTAAGGTATTCCCAATTCTAAACCCCTCAGAATAAATAATCCACCCAAAAAGATCATCATTACAGGAATCAGTCTTAAAATTTTTACCCGGAAAGTTGTTGTGATGAAATTTCCTAAAAAAACTACAGTAAACATAAACGGAAACGTCCCCAGACCAAACAGCAACATGAACAGTGAGCCCTGCCAGATTCCGCCTGCAGCTAATGAAGCCGTCAGAGCCATATAAACCATTCCGCAGGGTAGAAAACCATTAAGTATTCCGGTTGCAAAACGGGATTTGTAATCGGGGCGCTGAAGAATTTTTCCCAATTTCATTTTTACTTTTAGCAGCGCTTTCGAAACAAAAGGAATTTTGGTTGCAAAGTCCTTCCCACCAAATGACGAAATGGCCATAATTATTAAAAGAATTCCTACAGAAACGGTTAAATATTTTTGAAACCCAGCCAGTTCAAAGCTCTGACCAATAATTCCTAGAACGGCACCCAAAATAGAGTAGGTGAGGATTCTTCCTAGTTGATAAGTGAGATTTTGTAAATAAAAGTTAGCTTTCTGATTCTTGGTAAGACCCATAGACAAAGCGATAGGACCGCACATCCCAATACAATGGAATCCTGATGCGAAGCCCAATCCAATCGCTGATATTATGAATGTCATTTCCATTGAATATCGTAATCTATCTGATATGGTTTTTTATTTTGTGTCCATTTCAATTTCAATGTATAAGAACCTTTGGAAATTACTTTTTTAGGAATCAGGAATAGATTATGTTGTAAGACGATTTCTTTTTTTACGTCCAGATTAGAATCATCTGTACGGAAAAGTATAAAGTTTACTTTGTTTTCATCTGTTTTGATACTTTCCGGAAAAGTAATCAGCATGCCTTCGCTTGTTGCTTTATATGCCGGCAGCTGTTCCAGTTTTGCCGCATTGTCTTTTGCATCAATTATTTTCTGATATTCCAATTCTTCTTCATAATAATTGTTGGAGATCATATCTGCATTCTGCTTCCCAATCGGGAATATAAAAATCAGAAATAAGATGAAGAGGATAAAACATCCCAATGCAATAGCCAAACCGTGTCCCCAATGTAATTTTTTCATTTCTGATCTTTATTAAAATTGAAATTTGAAAGGACCTTCGAAATAAGTATTGTAAGAATCCAGCAATTCACCATTCATATCATAAACCCCAAGCGTCAGATTTTGTTTTGAAAGTTTAATTTGACTTTCCGGAAAACTTACATTAATGGTTCCTTTTATCATTGCATCACGTTTCAAAATAATTTTGTTCGATGAATAACCCGATGATATCTCTCCGTTGGAAGGTTCAATGATTTTGATAATAACAGTTTTTGTCTCGTTAGATTTGTTGAGAAACGTATAATTGTAAGTATTAGTGATTTTCCCATCTCTTACAAAGAAAGTGGATCCAGGAGGTTTCAGGAATTTTGCTTCCATTTCGCCCCTGTTGTAAATAAGATAGCCTAAGAATCCAACCAATAATGTTAAAATGACAGTGTAGATTTTCATCTTTCCGGAAAATTTGAAGCGTTGTTGCTCTTCGATTTCTTTTTCGGAAGCATAACGGATTAACCCTGTTGGCAAGCCTACTTTTATCATTACTTCATCACAGGCATCAATACAGGCTGTACAGTTGACACATTCCATTTGTAATCCGTCTCTGATATCGATCCCGGTAGGACAAACCACAACACATTGTTTGCAATCTATACAATCACCTTTTCCTACAGCTCGCCTGTCTTCTCCTTTTTTCCATTTGGAACGGTTTTCTCCTCTTTTATAATCGTAGAAAACGTTGATGGTTTCTTTATCGATCAAAACGCCCTGAAGTCTTCCGTATGGACAAACCATTGTACAAACCTGCTCTCTGAACCATGCAAATACAAAATAAAATGCAGCAGTAAAAAGAATCATGACCAAAAAATTAGTAGGTTTTTCAAACGGCCCCTGTTGCATGATTCTGAAGACTTCCTCATAACCCACAATGTACATGAACATAATATGAGTGATAATGACTGAAATCAGAATGAAAATGGACCATTTTAATGATCTTTTCCAGATTTTCTCAGTATTCCAGGGTTGATTGTCCAGCTTGATCTGCTTGTTTCTGTCGCCTTCTATTGCATATTCTATCTTGCGGAAAATCATTTCTAAAAAGATCGTTTGCGGACAAATCCATCCACAAAAGATCCTCCCGAAGGCAACCGTAAAAAGAATAATGAATATTAATGAAGTAATTGCCCCTAATGCCAGAATGAAAAAATCCTGAGGATAAAAAGGCTGACCGAATATGAAAAACTGACGGTCTATGATATTAAACATCAATAGCGGATTCCCGTTGAACTTAAGGAATGGCAATGTAAAATAGACTATTAATAAGAAGATGCTTACTATAACTCTGTAATTGGTATATTTCCCCTTAGGTTTTCTTGGATAAACCCATCTTCTCTTTCCGGTATTATCCATTGTACCAACAGAGTCTCTGAATGTCTCAGCTTCTACTACCCAGCTTTCGGCTTCGTTGTATTTTTTTTCTGTAGTACTCATGTTATTTAGATAAAAAAAAGAGATTGTCCGAAAAATGAATTAGTTGTAATTCTTTTTTCAAATATCATTCCTAAATAGAACGATATCCTTTGACAATCTCTTTGTATGTATTAATTAGATTTTTCCCAGTGTGCCTCAGTTCCCTGAGGAGCAGCACCACCTTGTGCAGGTGTGATAGGAGCCTGTTCCTGATTGATATGATAGACGTAAGCTGCTACAGCCTGCATTTCAAAACCATTCACAACGCCATTCTTACCCCAAGCCTGCATTGTAGGGTTATTTTTACTTCCGTTTTCAACCATGTAGAATACATTCTTGAATAATGTTTTCTCTGGCTGATTGATCCAGAAATTATCTGTTAAGTTAGGTCCGATTCCTCCTTTTCCGCCTTCACCATGACAAGAAACGCAGTTAGTTTCGAATACGGCTTTACCAGCTTCCACATTATCTTCAGAAAAAACAGCCGTTTCAAGTGTTGGTTGAGTTACTGTTGCCATATAATCATTGATGGCAGCGGTTTGCTCTCTGTATTCTTGCTCGTATTCTTTGTAAGGATGTGCGAAATCTGTCAGGAAATATGATGATACATATAAAATACAATATGCAACTCCAAAGTAGAAAAGGCCTAACCACCATTTTGGAAGCTGATTGTCAAGCTCCATAATTCCGTCGAATCCATGGTCGATAAGGATATCTTTTTCTTCTTTTTCAGACTGGCTTTTGAATGCTCCGTTCCATAGGTATTGGAAATAAGGCACTTTTTTCTCGCTCAGATACTTTGCTTTTTCGGTGTCCGTTAATTTTTTGAATTTTTCATTCTCAATCAAATCACCAATTGCATTCTGAATGAAAACTACAATGATGCTGATCAAAGCTGTTCCCAAGAAATATCTGGATGTCAGAAAGTCTGATGTTTGTGAGAACATATAAAAAACAACAAGTAATAATCCTAAAACGATTAAAATATTAATATAAACAGGTGTTCTTCTTTTCATGATTAATTTCTTTATAAGTTACAAAGTTTGATCTTCGTCATCGTCTTTTTCCAGCGGTGCATTCTCTTCTTCGTTGTAATACTTTTTCGGTCTGTTGATTACAATATAAACCACAACCAGAAAAAACAGAATGAAGATGATCATTGCTAAAGTTTGGAAAAAACCTGCGTTTTCCACATTGGAGACGATGTCTTTAAAACTTTGCGGAATCATTTTATTTAATTTTAATTACTAGCAGTTTTTATTTCTGTTGTTTTGATATCGGTTCCCAGCCTTTGCAGGTAAGATATCAATGCCACAATCTCTCTCTTTTCAAGCGGTACAAATTGCTCACCGGCTTTTGTCTTGTTAGCCTTGGCTTCTGCAAAAGATTTTTTAACATCATCAGCTTCCGCAAATACATTCTTAACAATAGCATTAGCCTGGTGATTCATCCAATTGTCCATCGTATCAATCTGTGCTGTTGTATATGGAACATCGAAAGTATTTTTCATCAGTTCCAACTTAGCTTTTGTTTTGCTTCTGTCAAGAGTATTCTCGATTAACCAGGGATATCTAGGCATAATGGAACCTGCAGATGTCGATCTTGGATTGTACATATGTTTGAAGTGCCAAGAATCCGGTCTTACACCGCCTTCTCTTTGCAAATCCGGCCCTGTTCTCTTAGATCCCCAAAGGAAAGGTCTGTCATAGATGAATTCTCCTGCTTTAGAGTACTGTCCATTTTTCCCGTTGAATCTTACCACTTCATCACGGAAAGGACGGATCATCTGTGAGTGACAAGCGTTACATCCTTCTCTTATATAGATGTCTCTACCTTCCAATTCCAATGGAGAATAAGGCTTAACCGCGGAAATCGTAGGGACGTTGTCTTTTACAAAGATCGTAGGAA
>Ga0209960_1004605_pt1 | contig 10382 bp, 13 predicted proteins | sample ThiBiot_500_plan_2_FD_183947 | JGI IMG/M metagenome (GOLD analysis project Ga0209960, IMG submission 183947) | Wastewater bioreactor microbial communities from Cape Town, South Africa - Thiocy_expt_500_plan (SPAdes) | ecosystem: Engineered > Bioreactor > Thiocyanate-remediating >... | reverse complement strand
AAAAAAAAATAAAAAAAAAAAAAAAAAAAAAAAAAAAAAAAAAAAATTAAAAAAAAAACTTGTTCTAATCTTTGTTCTTCTTGTTTTGAGAATGCTTTGAGTTCTTCACTAGTTTTAATTAATACTGTTCCTTTGGCTTCAGTTTTTGGAGTATCGAGGGGACAAACAAAAACTGCAATTTTAGCTTTTGTTGCTGAATTCAAAACGGCTGAATTTTTTTTTTTTCATATTAATAAACTGCATAGTTATTCATTTTTTTAAAAAAAAATTTCGAAAACATACTTTCAGGTTCTCTTCCTAAAACCATTCCATTTACAACTCTTGAATCATAAAGAGATGCTCCCATAATTTTGACAACTCTGACATTATCAACATTAAAGTTTTTTGGATTTTTTGGCATAACTGAAAGGCATGCATCAATGATGATGGGGGCAAGGAAATCTTCATTTCCAGACTTATTTTTTTTATCATTAGCTTGGAAGTAATAAATAAATAAATCTTTTTCCATACTTGTTTGCTTGTAATAACACTTTTAACTGCACTCATCAATTCATCTCTAGCAGTAACATTAGAAAGACGGTGAACAACCATTGCTAATTTTTTTTTTTTTTTTTTTTTGATTGATGAGTTGTTTCCTCTCAAAAATTTGAAAAAATAAATAATTATAATAAAAATCACAATCTAATAAATCTAAAGCAAGTTTTGCAGATTTTGAATAAGCAAGAGAGATTTCAGCTTGAGTTAATCCCATTTTTAATAAAGCTTCAGCTTTTTGAAGTAATTCTCCACCAAATACAATGACAAAATTTGCTCCATCCCCAACCTAATTCATCATTCATTCATTTAATTAAATGTTTTGGGAAGAATAATTTTTTTTGAATACCTCTTTTTGTTGTTGCTCAGAGGCCATGACAAGAATTTTACAAGCTGGGTGAACAATTTCCATTTCTTTAAGGATTGTTGCAGCATCATTTGTAACAAAGAGTCTATCCAAATGGTTAATAATCATTTTATTCTTTCCTATCATTTTCATTTTTTTTTTTCATATTAAACTTTTATTTATTCCATTCCTTCCTAATTTTTCTTCTTTTTTATTTTTTTGAAAAAAAATTAAAACCATTTGGTCCAAGAGAAGTTCTAGTAATTTGAGAAATTTCTTTAACTGCTCCAATATTACGGAAGACGGCTTCTTCGAGGATCTATTGAATAGTTTTTAGTGTCACATGGGAAATGAATTTATTGACAAAAATAAATAAATAAATAATTGAATGAAATTGGTTTGTTATCAAAGAAGTTTAAATTTTAAAAGTTAAATAAAACCTTTTGACCGTCTTTCATCATATCTTGGATCCCAACTCTTGGTAATTTCATAGCCATCTTTACTGTCTGCTTCCTATTAAAACAAAAGTTAAAAAAACGCAGAAAAATTTAAATTTTTTTTTTTCAAAAAGTTCAAATTCATCAAAAATCATTTCATTATTTCCAATCAATCCATTCTTTTATCAATCCTAATTTTTTTAAAAACAAATCTTAATTCACTTTCTTATCATTTCACATCATTGTTATAATAATTCTTAAAAGTTCCAAAGAGTTTTCTAATCCAAAAAGTTCTAATCGAAAAAAAAAAAAAAAAAAAAAAAAAAAAAAGGAAAATGCAAGTCAAAAACTGGGTTATCACTTCCTCAGTTCTAATCCCAAAAACATCAACTGAGAGAGGGATCAAATTTGATGGATCAATAGTTTATCATAAAAGAGATTTGATTTGATTTGAGCGAGTGATGGAAAGGATGGAAGAGGATTATAAGATGCATAATGATTTTATGCGGAAAGATGCATAATCATTTATGCAGAATAGAAAAAAGAAAAAAAAAAATGGCGGAACCCTCATGCCTCTTTTATCCAAAAAAAAAGAAAAAAAATTTTTTTGAATAATTCAAATCCAAAATATTTATAATCTAGATATCTACAAAATTTTTTAATAATTACAGTCCTAATCATAGTATTCCTCATCTTCAAAAAAATCATATTCTTCTGTAACATTTTGCCCATTCCATTGAAAATGAGTTTCGAAACTCGAAGTTTGAAGTTGAGTTCTTGTTAGAGTGACACGATTACCAAGACTATCAACAAGGAAAACAATTTCGATCTTGAGATATATTTTTTTTAAAAAAAAAGAAAATAAAGAGAAAAATAAAAAAACAATTCATTAAAAAAAATTGAAAAAAAAGAATACCTCCCAACTATTTGTTATTGAGATATCAGGGATTTCTATTCTCGATACAAAATCTCCCATTTGAAGATTTCCTTTGATCAGGGTTTTTGGATCAAAGAATGCAAAGAATGGGTAATCATAAATAGGAGTTGTGCTTCTAAACTTCGATATTATTCAATTATTTAGTTTGAATTAAAGAAAATAAATAAACAGAAAAAGAAAAAGAAAAGAAAAAAAAGGATTGGGAGGGAGTACCTTTGCATGACAAAGAGGAAACTACATTTTTTAAAAAAATCAATATTTATAGATAAAAAAAAAAAAAAAATGAAATACATTTGAATCCTGAGGATTAATTCCACTTTTATCATCAATGATTGTTGCACTGACTTGAATATGAGGATCTTCAGAAAAAGAAAATTGTTAAAAATTGGTTTGTGAATAATTTTTTAAAAAACAAAATTCACCTTCTTCTGAATATTGAGGACTAATGTAGAAAGTTACAAGAGTTGGTGGTTCAATATCAATTTCAGAGTTCACAACTGTAATTACAGTTGGGAAACCAGCTAGATCAAGATTATTTTTAAATAGAAAGATATTCCCTCCTTTTGAATCTTTGAGTGAAATGGTATGAATCTTTATTTTTTATTTATTTATTTAAAAAAAAAAGAAAGAAAGAAAAAGGAAAATGACTGTCCATTGCCCATTCGAATTGAAATAAGGGATATCAACTATAACATGATAAACTCCATCAAATCTTGTTCCTTCTCTTAAATTTTTTGAAGGAACGATTGAAATCCAAGATGTAGCGCCAGGTCCAAGAACAAAAATTTGAGATGAAATTGAATTTTTTTCAGTTGGTTCAACTAATCCATACTTTGAATATATCCTAACTTCACCAAAGTAATTAAAATAAAAATCAAAGAAATGAAATGAAATAAAATAAAATAAAATAAAAAAAGGAATACGTGAAATAGCTAAATCATATCCAGATTTTGCATCAAACACTTGATTTGAAACCTCCAAACTTTTCAATATTAAACTTGGTCTATCATCCTTTGGAGCCATTGATTGGAATGAAAAATAATTAGGAAAAGGTGATTGTAATAATCCATTTTCTTGTTCTTCTTCTTCTTTCATATCCAAAGACATTCACAAACTGTGTATGAACTTAAGAGAAGTAATAACAGAATGACTTTGAAGCAACAATTCGAAGAACTCAACACATTTCTGGCCATCATTCATCTGTTTCAAAAAAAAAAAAAAATTTTTTTTTTTGATTTTGTTCGCAATCACTCACCAAGAATCTATTTCAATTGAGAATTATTCACATCAAGTATTCAATTTTTTGGATTCTCAATGTAAATTGTAATTGGAATTGCAACATAGAAGGATTATTCATTGATTAGTTTCTTTTTTTTTTTTTTCTGATGGGAAATAAAATTACCAAGGATGATAAAACACATAAAACACCTTCTTTTGATGTGGCTTGTAGAAATGGACGGATTGAAATTGTAAAACTATTATTAAGTGATAATCAAATTGATCCCAATACACCAAATGAAGATGGAAAGACACCTTTTTATATTGCTTGTAGAAATGGACACATTAAACTTGTTAAATTATTATTAAATGATAAAAGAGTTGATGTCAATATAGTGGATATTGATGGTATGACACCTCTTTCTGTTGCTTGCTTTAATGGAAATATTGAAGAATGTATTGAAACTGTGAAATTATTATTAAATAATCAAAGAGTTGATGTCAATAAAGCTAACTGGTTTGATTTATTGGGTTCACCACCTTTATATATTGCTTGTCAAGAAGGACATATTGAAATCATAAAATTATTATTAAATGATAATAGAGTTGATGTAAATAAGGTTGGTAAGTTTGGAGAAACACCTTTTTATCTTGCTTGTCAAGATGGACAAATTGAAATTGTGAAGTTACTATTAAATGATCAAAGAGTTGATATAAATGAAGGAGATGATCAACAAACACCATTTTTTATTGCTTGCCAAGAAGGGCATATTGAAGTTGTAGAATTACTATTCAATGATCAAAGAGTTGATCTGAATAAACCAGATAAATATAATCAAACACCTTTTTATCTTGCTTGTACAAAAGGACATATTGAAGTTGTGAAATTATTATTAAATGATCAAAGAATCGATGTAAATAAAGCAAATATTAATAATACAACACCTTTTTATCTTGCTTGTCAAAATGGACATATTGAAGTTGTGAAATTATTATTCAATAATAATAGAATTGATATCAAGAAAGCAGATAATCGTGGTTCAACGCCTTTTCATAGTGCTTGTCAATTTGGAAAGATTGAAATTGTAAAACTATTATTAAATGATGAAAGAGTTGTTTTGAATCAATTAAATAAAAATGGCGAAACACCTTTTTATACTTCTTGTTATTATGGATATATTGAAATTGTGAAATTATTATTAAATGATGAGAGATTTGATGTAAATAAAGTAAATAATGATGGTAAATCAGCTCTTTATACTTCTTGTCGAAATTGGCATATTGACATTGTAAAATTATTATTAAATGATGAAAGAGTGGAGGTTAATAAACCAAATAATGATGGTGAAACACCTTTGAATGTTATTTGTTCAAATGGATGGATTGAAATAATGAAATTAGTATTGTCTAGAGAAGAGAAATAGATTTAGATTCAAAAAATAAATCTGGAAAAACAGCGATTGAAACTGCAAGAGCAAAAGAAAATGAAGAAAAAAGACGTTGGGAAAGTGAAGAACAACTTAATGAAAGAAAGAGAAAGTATAGGGATATGATTGAGATTTTAGAATCATATCAAAGAAATCCAGATGAAACAAGAACAAAATTAAGAATACAACTTGGATATGTTGGTAAAAACTTTATTTTCATTTTTTTTTTTTCAAGAAACAAAATAATAATGAACAATAAAATAATTTTCAAGACGATGATGCAGCCTCTATCTTTTCAACAATTGTTCTTCTTTCAGATCACTATTTCACTTTCAAAAAGGACTAAGGATTTGTTTAATCTAAACCTTGCTTTGTATTTTTGATAAAAAAAATTATTTATCATCAAGTGTGATTGGATGGAACTAAGAGATTGAGCATAGCTTCAAAACTTTCTTTCTGAAGAGATTCACAATGAAACAAATGATAGATTCTGAATAAATATTGTACCAATTTTTTGTCAAAAAAAAAGGCTTCAAATTTTCAACTTTTCAACAAAATTTTGTCACTTATCACTTATAAAAGAAGAATCGAATGTAATAGAATAAAAATGGAATATATAAGTTCAAATGTTTGATACACAATCAAATTTGATTCTTTTTTTTTTATTTCATCTTCAAACTTATTTCTCATTGTTGTGAAACTTTTTGTTGAAACTGTTTTGTATGATTGGTGGTTTTTTCGGATGAGAAAGAAAAGTGTGAGTGAGTGATTCTGATTGGATAGAAAAATCTTAGATTCAGAAAAGTATAAATACAGTCCCTTGTTTTTCTGTTTTTTTGTTTTTTTTTTTTCAAAAAATCAATTCTTATTCAACTAATTATAAAACTTATCAAATTGTAATATTCGTAAAGTCTTTCAATGGATATTTTTTTTTGATTCTTGATTCTTTATTATTTGTTATTTATGATTAATGGAATTGAGATTGTGAAGTTTTATTCGAAACCTTTCAAATTGTTTTTTGTTTTTTTGTTTTGTTTTGTTTGATTTCTTTACAACCACTAAAAGTTTTGAAAACTTTTGAAAACAAGTATAATGAATGAATTCATGATCTAATATCATAATTTCTATTTTCGTTTCATTTATATTTGAATAAAAAGCAATCTTTTTCAATCACTCACTCAATCTTTTCTTTTTTTCTTTAAAGTTTAGGATGAAACAAGGACTGATTCTTTTTCTGTTATTCAATTGCTTGCTTTGGGTGAGTCAAAGTCAAACATGTACAAATTTTGGAGCTGATAATTCAGGGAATGTTGTTTGTGTAAATCAACAAACTGATGTTCCTCCTAATCAAGAAGTAAGAAGATGGCAAACTCCACCAAGAGGTGATGCGACTCATGAGGAGAGTTTTCAAGATATGTCTCATTTAGTTGGTTAGTTTTTTTAAAAATTTTATTTGAAAACTTATTATTGATATGATTCATTAATTTTATTTTTTTCTATTTTTACTTTTTAATCTTAAGGATATGCACATGTTGAGTATTCAGCTCAATTTACTTCAGCAATTGTTGATATTAAAACTTTTGTTAATGGAAATTTGACATTAACTTATTATTTTGATTCTCAACCTCAAGAAAGCAGCAAATTTAGTTTAAATAACACCTATTTACGTGAATTAAATGTCAAAGTAACCTCAAATCAAGGTCATTCTTTGGTCTTGGATCCTGTTAATTTTATTTGGAATCATCCACAAATTAATTTACCTCCAAAGTAATTTTTATTTTTATTCTTTTATTTTATTTTATTTTATTTTCATTTTCATTTTTTTGAAAAAAAAAAAAAAAATATTGATATTAATATTTGTTATTTGTTAGTTATGAAAATGGACAAAAAGGAGGAATTGCTGAATTATTTGGATGGCCTTATGCAGATATTGAAAAAGAATGTGTTTTCTTAGGAAAGGCAGGGTATTTGGGTGTTAAAGTCTATCCTCCATCCGAACATGTTATGTCCGATATTTGGTTTCAAGAAGGTGAACTCAATCCTTGGTGGTTTATTTATCAACCTGTTTCCTATAGATTAGTAATTTTTGATCTTTCTTTTAATCCTTGAATTTAAAATGATTTAATTTAAACTTAAATTTTTAATCAAAATAGACATCTAGAATGGGAACTCGTGAGGAATTAGTTTCAATGATTGATACTTGTAGATCAAATGGAGTCAGAGTTTATGCTGATGCTGTTGTTAATCATATGTCTGGAGGAGGAAATGATATTATTAATCATTGTAATGGAAACGATTTTTGGGGAGGGAAAGATGCCACAGCTGGTTCTCCTTATTTCACGCATCCTTTTACTTATGAAGATTCACCTTATACTAAAAATCATCCTGGTATATTTTATTTGAATTGATTTTTAATATCAAAAAAAATTTTTTTTTGATGGAATTAATTATTCGAAATATTCTAAAAAGGTTGTGAATTTCCCTCTGTTCCATATGGTCCTCTTGATTTCCATTGTGAAAGATCATTAAATTCGTGGACTGATGGATTTATTCTTAATTATGGTTGGCTTGTTGGATTAACTGATTTGAATACAGAAAGTGAATATGTTCAACAAAGAATTGGTAACTTATTTATTTTTATTTATTTATTTATTTCATTTATTTTTATTTATTTTTTTAATTGTTATTGAACTTTTGAATCCAAAATTATTAGCTGATTATATGACAGATTTATTGGGAGTTGGATTTTCAGGATTTAGAATGGATGCAGCTAAACATATTAGTCCAGATGCAATTGCAAATATTATGGTTAGACTTAAAAAGAACTTGGGAGGAGAACTTCCCGTTGACTTTTTCACCTGGCTTGAAGTTATTATTGGAGGAGAGAAAGATCTTCTTTGTTGTAATTATAATAATTATAACTTTTACGCATATTTCAGAGATGCATTAATTACTCGTGGTTTCAGTGATGAAGAAATCCTTAAAATTAAAATTTGGAGTTCTGATTATCCAAAAGAAGTATTTTTTTTTTACTTTTACTTTTACTTTTCTTTTTAAATTCATTATTTACTTATTTATTTTTTTCTAGTTCCCTGCTTGTGGTTCATGGATTATTCCAGCTGAAAGATTTGTAATTCAAAATGATGATCATGATCAACAAAATGAAGGATCTTCAAGTCGTGACATGGGAGATAAAGGAAGTGTTTTGATTAAGGAGAAAAATGTTGAAAAACATCTTGGATTTGAAGAACAACTTTTCACTGTTCATTTTTTATTTTTTTATTTTTATTTATTTTATTTTTCTTTTTCTTTTTCGTTTCTAAAAAAAAAAAATTAATTTAGAGAACTGATGCAAATTGGAAAATTAAAATGGTTCTCTCTTCTTATACTTTCATGGAGAATGGTGCTGATGGATTCCCAGATGGTCACTCTGATTGTTCTCGAATTGGAAATCCTGTAATTTTTCTCTTTTCATTTTCATATTTTTCTTCTTCTTTTTCTAAACATGTATATTGGAAAAATTGAATTAGGAGGGATGTAAATCAATGCCATACAGTCCAGCACATGATAGTAGTGTTTGTGGTTATACTGTTGATGGATGGGTTGGAGGAAAGTACACCCGTGTTCATAGAAGCTTGAGAATTGTCAATGCTATGAGATCTTGGCTTGGATTAACTAAATTGACTGCTGTGGAAGCAGGTTTACCTTCCCATTGTACTTAAAAAAAATAAATAAAAATAAATTTTTGTTGTTAAATTATCATTATTTTTTTTTAAAAAAAAAAAAAAAAGTCAAATTTGAATCAATATAAAGTTTTGATTTATTTTTGGGTTTTTAGCTTTGAAAGTTCATATTTTTGAATGGCTTGACTTTGAGCAAAAAATTATCTTTGGAACAATCTTGACTTGCACTAAGCTCAATATGCCTTCATGAACAAGACCAGTCATGGTTCAAGACAAGGCTGTGGTAATTGTCCTGAATCATGCTCAAATCCAGCACACTTTGCATCTTTAAAGATTTTCTCAAAAGTTACTGGTTTCAAGAGGAAATAGAAGATGCCAGCCAAAATGTCCATGTCGTTGTCATATTGATCTATCACCAAAGTCAACTTTTTTTTATTCCTCACCTACAAACTAAAAATGATAATAGAGCTAACCGGTAAAACCTTCTGGATTTGGAGTTAAAATAGAATTTTTTGCAAATAAAAAAAATCAAAAAGATTTTACTAAGTTGTCTGGGGAAGATACAATCCATTTACTAAAAAACTCAAATCTTTTGAATTATATATCAAGACAGATGTATTTTGGGTCTATAACTACTACTACAACTCAATGGCAACGATGAAAAATTCCAAGAAATCCTCAATTAAATTATTCTCCAAACAAAGACAAATGGACTAAGAAGAGATTTTTAGAGATGATGAGATGCCTCCATTTAAATGATAATACAAAAGCTTTTCCTCATCCATAAAGAGTAGAATCCTCTACACAAAATCTAACCGATGATTGGCACAATAAAATTACTTCAAATAAGGTTTTCTTGTCATCACCCATTATATAATATAATATGTCCGGTTTGTTTGGAGGAATTCGACCAAACAGCTCATTGGATTGAGCACTCATCCAATTGCAGCCAAAGACATCAATAATGTTGCTCCAGAAACAATATTCGTGGTCATCGTGCTCTTCTCTGTAGATCTCGTGATAGGCACAATCAGGTTAGAGACTGGTTATTTGACTTCACAAAAACTGCTCTACTAACTCCTGTCCTCGAAGCTCCTGGTCTTCCAGGCTCCTCAAAATTGAGACCTGCAAATGTCTTTGTCCTAAGTTTTTTCGACGGTAGAGCTGTTGACATTGTTATTTACTCCCCGTTTCAAAAGGCTCTGTTGACGGCAAATATTCCCACTAGCAGCTGCCTTCCAAGCTGAATTGCAGAAGAGAAAGAAATTTAATAGCTTGTGTTCCTCTGATATTGATTTTCTTCCTTTCACTCTTGGAAGTTTTTTGGTGCTTTCAGTGAAGCAACAATGTTCCTGAACAAGATCTTTAGTATTATTGCCTCCATAAAATGTTCTTTTTTTTTTTAAGATTCAAAAGTTCAATAAAGCATAAAGAATAAAAATTGAACTTTAGAGAAAATTCTCTCATTTTCTCATTGAAAAACATTCAAAAGATTCTTCAAAACCATCTCTATCAAAACAAAAGTGCAAAGCATAAAGCATAAAAATTTAACTTGTCGGGAAATGTTACAACAATCAAATTGGAATAACTTTCAACATAAAAACTATCCTGAATTTCAATCGTTTTCAACGAAAAAAAACATTCAAAAGATTCAAAACCACAAAGCATAAAAAAATTAATAACGGTTATGCAACAGTTTTTTTTTTTCTTTTCAAAAATTTTTTCAACAATTTTGAGACTTAATAAATCACGTGATGTATAATTAATTTCCCGCCAAAAGATAATGGTGAAAAATGGAAA
>Ga0209960_1004603_pt1 | contig 10385 bp, 9 predicted proteins | sample ThiBiot_500_plan_2_FD_183947 | JGI IMG/M metagenome (GOLD analysis project Ga0209960, IMG submission 183947) | Wastewater bioreactor microbial communities from Cape Town, South Africa - Thiocy_expt_500_plan (SPAdes) | ecosystem: Engineered > Bioreactor > Thiocyanate-remediating >... | reverse complement strand
AGTTTCAAGGCCATCCACTCCATTCTGAATAGCAATTTTAACCAATGAGAGTGCATTCTCTACCAAGCCGGTCTTGTCTTCGATCAGCAGTGCTTTTGACGAGTACCATAGCGTCAAGCTCTCGCTCGACTCGGGATACTGTGAGATTACATCTTTTGGGAGGGGGACAAACAATTTCATCTCTTGCACAGTTTCAAATGGAACTGCGTAAATATCTTGACTTGGAAACCTCAACACTCCTTCAATGATCCATCTTTTGATTTCAACGCGCACAATCTCGTCGTTATATTCTGATTCGTAACTGACTTGCTTCAGGGCAACAGCGGCTTTGTTCTTAAAGTGGCGGTCAAATTCTTTCAACACATCCTCAACTTGCTTCACGTTTCCTTCGAATGATATCTGCTTTAGCACATTCTCGTGCTCGCTCCAATCACTTTCACGCCATTGTTTCATCTCCCATTCACCTTCATTATTAATCTGCGCACTAGGCAGTAGATTGCTGTATCGATGCGGATCTACCGTTTCGGGGATGTGATACAAGATATTTAGACGATAAGGTAGCGTCTGCATGCTGTGGTAGGTGAACAAAATATCAACGGCGTGAAATTTTCCTTCGAACCCAAAGTTGGTTGCCGCGTTGACCAAGTTGCAAGTTCTGAAGTGCAAGTAGTGTTTGGGGTTGTAAAACTCGGGCTCGATAATTATTGCCGAGTAAGTCTCTAGTCGGTCCAAGTACCGTAAGAATACCAAATGGTAGTAGACTAAATCTAACTCCTCAGGACTCAATCTGATAAAAAATTTAGCATCAATTAAGAAATTCTCTTTAGCCACGTACTTTATATCAATATCGATCACGGGTTGTTTTAGCATATCCTCATCACTGGCAGTGCCTTCGACCACCTTCGACTTCGGAGTGGTAATCCTCAGTCCATAGAACAGCAGAGCCTTTGCTCCCGCAAGTGTAGCAGGAATTCGTTCTTTACACTCGCGCAGCACCCAATTCAAATCCTTAACTTTGCTCAAGAAGTCTTGAATAGATTGCTTTGTGACAGGACTAGTAGCCCAACGTTTCTGGTACACTGGATCGGAGTTCAACTTGTAGATCCGCGCTAACGTCAACGCATCACCGTACCTTGAGAAAAAAAAATATGTCAATAAAAGTAACATATAATAATCGCTTACTCTTCAGCGTCAATTTTAGAAATAAATAAACGTTCGGGTGTTGTGTTGCTGAGAGACAACAATCTGAAGGTGAATTGATCTTTGACGCGTTTGTCGAGAGGCCAAGACTGATTGTCGTCACTTGAAGGCATAATAGACGCAATAGTGCGCTTGATGATTGATCCCAATGTAGACCCGGACTTTACTTGATCTTTAACAGCAGCTCCTTTCTCTTTCTCATCCTTCTCCAGTTTTTTCTTATTACTCGAATCCTTGTTCTCTTCTTCGGTGTCATCATCGCTGTCAATATGCTCTCCTTCATTATCGTCAAATTCTGCATTAACTTGGACTGTTTCCTTCACGCACTCAGTTATAAAGAATCTAACGAAGAATGTAAGACCGTCACTTATTAGAAAAACATTTATAATATTACCTCCCGTCTATAGCGCGTGTAATGTGAGTGTCAGGGGAAAATACTTCGGCTTGCGAGCCCAATAAATTCTTCAACTCATCGCTGCCATCAACAGGGCCTACAACAATAGTCCATCCCCCTTGACCTACCACTGTCAACTTGTCGCTGTCCCACCATGCAATGTCGCGGACAACTAATAACAAGAATTAACGTCAATTGTTCAATGCCTAAGGCGACGTACTTGACTGATCGTTGTTGCCTTTAGTAACATTCGCTTTCAAACCTGAAGGATTGGTGGCATTGTATAAGGCTTGTGAAGTCCACCTTTTTATTCTCAAGAGTTTCTCAACGCTCCAAATAACAACTAGGCCGTCAAGGTCCAATGTCGCAAGGAAATTTCCGTCTGGTGAGAAACAAACTTTATGCACAATTGTTTGTCCCTTTTGAGTGTTTAATTGATACGTCCGTCGCGCTGAGGATATCCAACCTATGAAATATTAATGAGATTACCACTTAATATCGGGACCCCGTACCTTTATTAACGGGTTTTATATGCTCATCTTGTGGCGGAAACACTCGCTCGTAGAACGGTTCTTCATCGAGGACTTTCCACAACGACACTTGAGAAGCCGTTGTCGAATCTAAGATAGAATTTATTAGTATATATCATATCTTATTATTGTGCCGTACTATTATTTAGTTCACCGCCGCCACCAATGGCAAGCAATTTTTTCTCCTTATTGTAATCCATGCACGTCGTTACAAAATGCAAGTTTTCCAAATTGAGAATGGTATCGGGTTTTTTATATGATGGCAATACTAGCTTTTGTGCTAATGCAACAGGTTCAGTTCTAAAATTGATGTTAACTTTCAAGAATCAAATTCAACTGCTTACTTTAGAGTCTTGGAAATAAATATCCGTAGTAACATTCCCTGATAATCCAATAACAACAATTCTTCACTGTAATTAGGTTATTAAAAGGTGATAGAGAAAAAAAAATTTCGTACCACTCCGGATCTATTGCCGAGGGGCGACTAATTAAAGCAGAAATTGTTGAAATCGACGGTACGCCGTGAAGTACTACACGACGTGGTGCTTCTGGTGGAAAAACTAAAAAAAGTTCGGCACCGCAGGTTAAAGCCAGCCACTGACCGCCAAAAGCTAATGAGAATTGTTGCCACTGGTCTGTACTAATAGGAACTGTAACAAATTGTTAGTATATTCCCCCCCGAAGGTTAGTGTATATAGTTTGTTTATAAGGAGGGGAATTGTCAGATCTCGTACCTTTAAATTGAAATTGATTCATATGAAAATCATCATTATCGAATCTAAGCTGTATTGTATCTAATTGTGATATCGCTAAAGCGCTTCCATCTTCGCTTATCAGGATCTGGTGAGGCTGCTTTTCTTTTAAGAAATTTTGGAACGCCAAGGGTAGAGCTGTCGAACTTCCCGAGCTAATTTTTTTAAACAACCCAACAGCATTTATAACACCACCAATATAATCTAATAATTAAGTGACGTCAGATCTAGTTGTGCAAATAAAATTGGTGATCACATCAAACTTACTCTTTCCTGTATCTAAAATCTTATTTGGTATTTTTATCCATTTTTTATTCTCGGTTTGGTGATTCTGACAGGGAATATTAAAATTGAAAATTATTTTAAGCGCAAATAGTTACCTTTAAAATGACCTCTTGGTCAATAACAGATAGGTCATATAAAATTGAAGTTTTATTGTCACCTTCCTCGCTACCTTTGTTACTTTTATTCTCCATTGGCTAGTGACGTCAGATCGGATCCAATAAATTGTTATAAAATCCAAATGCAACCCTAATTGAGAAGCACCATAACTTTTAAATATAAATTGCACGCAGTGTGGTCTACTAAAAGAAAATTGTTGACCAGAACAAAATTTTTCATTTGGAGGACCCAAGGGGTCAATTTTCGTATCCTTGCAACGAAGGAGACCAAAGCTGATTTGTAACACGTTGTTATATACTTTGGAGCTCTTTCATAATCACTATGGGACAGCAAATATCCTCACAAAACCATGAGTTTGATCTTGCTCAGGCGGTAAATGATAGTAGCTCCTCAACCACAAAATACAAAACACGCAATGTATATACGACTTTTGAAACAGAAGAAGAATTTGCGGATGATGCTTATTTCACCGAAGAGCTATCGCGTGGAGGCATCTTGAGCACTTATCGAGCAAAAACGAAAAATTTCTTACGAAAATGCCTGAATTTATTCATTATAGAAACTTGGGCATTTATGATATTACTTGGTATTGTGCTCGCATTTACGGGCTTATTTATCGATTACGTTATTATCCAACTTTACGACTGTAAGTAAAAACGAAAAATGTATTTTAATAATTTAAATGTCAATATTAATACCTACGTAACGCGTTTATTTATCTACTTATGCAGTGCAAGTCAAGTTTTCTCAACTACCAGGCAATTTTGTTGGTGGATGGGTTCTGTGGATATTTTACAGCTTGTTTTTTGCGTCAATTTCCATAGGATGTGTGTTATTTATTAGTCCATATGCCGCTGGTAAATTTACACTGATAAAATCATACATCCGGAGACAACTAACAACCGATCCGATCAGGATCTGGCATCCCTGAAATGAAAGTCGTCCTTTCAGGCATGGACTTGCCTCACTACTTATCATTTAGAACGTTAATAGCCAAAGTAGTGGGATTGATAACAGCAGCCACGGGAGGTACAGATCGCTCCAAAATATTCTTTTCTCCTCAGTGCAATTACTCATACGTAGAGTACTACATATTTATAATGATTATTTACGAATACTTTATGCGCAGGTTACTCGATCGGAAAAGAAGGGCCAATGACGCACATCTCTACAATAGTTTGCAGTCTTTTAACTAAAATACCAATCTTCAAGCGCATCAAGCAGGTAAATACCGCACATTAAAAATAATGAATATTACGTTATGGAACTAATTTTACGCAATTATCAGAATGACGCATTAGTATTACAATACATGGCCGCTGCTGCCTCAGTTGGTATTCAGATGGCCGTTGGCGCGTCGATCGGAGGTGCGTGATTGTATTTATATGCAGAAATTTCATCTTTACAAAAAAAATTTGGTGGGGATCTAGTTGTTGTACAGTAGATCTGCTGTCAATTGTGAATTAATATTTAAATTACTATAGGTGTATTGTTTAGCATAGAAGTAACGGCGACATATTATCTTGTCGAGAATTTATGGCGAGCATTTTTTGTTGTGGGAACAACGGAATTGATTTTCCGGCTAATCCATCGGTTAGGTAAATAATTATTTCTTTTAATACCTTCACTTTGATTAATATTATGTATAGGATTTCTTGCTCTTTTCGTGACACTCAATTGGGACGTGTATGACTTTGATTGGGCTGAAATTTTAACATTCGGAATCGTCGGGCTTATCGCTGGCGTTTTTGGTATGTAAACCAGTTCCTATAATATAAATAATCTAAATATGCAATAGGTGCCGGTTTCACTCGATTGCTGACTTATGTATTCCAATTGAGTCGTACTTGGACCCGTGTCAGTGCTACCAAACAAGCGTACGACAAACAAAAAAATTTACAGTGTAAAGTTAGATGCTAATATAACCCATTCTCTAGTGTATATGTTCGATGTATATTAGTCGCTCTTGTCATTGCTATATTTGCGTATCCATTCCCTTTGCTACGTGTACGTATTAAAGATTTTCCCGGGTATCCGTACAATCATATTTATTAATTCTAACCACAGAACGATCTACAAGGAGTGCTGGAATATTTGTTGGACAAACAAAGTGTCACGGACTGGGGCGGTCTGTTTGGTATTCTTGTGGGCAAATTATTGTTCACTTTATTCTCGCTCGGTTTCACGACTATTCCAGCCGGTGTATACTCGCCTGTTTTCACCATGGGTGCTGTATTTGGTCGTCTGTTAGGAGAGATCGTCGTCTATTTGTTGCCATCGCTAAATCTACAACCTGCGAGTGTCTCCATTATCGGTAATATTTTTCCGTCTGACCTTCAATTCTTTACTTATTCTTTGTGCAGCCGCGGCCGCGATGAGCGCTAGTGTCACAAGAACAATATCGACAGCTGTCATCGTTATTGAACTCACGCAACAATTGAAGTTATTCTTCCCCGTCTTGGTAAGTACTACCAATCAAACACTACCGGATCTGATCTAATCGTTTATAAGATTTCAATTTTGGTTGCGATGAGTGTAGGCAAGTTATTGAGTGAAGGTATTTATGATATTTTGATTCGACAACGTGACTTGCCCGAAATGCCTCGCTTCACTTTGTACAATACGTAAGTAACGCTGCAAATCCACGAGATCATTAATGACTGACACTCGAATGATAAATTCAGTTCGTATAACAAGCGAGCTATGGATGTGATGCGAACTGAATTGAAAACACTTAGTCTCAACTCCACTTTCAACGACGTTATCAACTTGTTGAATAATTCATTGCTAAATTCATTCCCGTTGATCGATGGTATGTCTACTTTTAGTTATATTAATGAAATCGTTGCTGAAACAACGTCACAGAGAATGGCATTTTCTTGGGATCAATTTCTCGAAACAGTCTCGAAAAATTGCTCGAAGACAATCATTTTAACTGGATCCGCAGCCAGAACGATGATTCACTGGTAAGTCTATGCGTATAATTACACTACTATTGATAACTGACATTGTTGTATCTCAGTCAATGGCAGAGCTGCTGGATCGTGAGGCCAAGTTGAATGCACTTGCAGATTTCGATAAACTGGACACTGGACTGCAAGTCTACGTGAACACAAATGCCACAAACAACAACAACAACAACAACACAAATGTCGTCGTGTCAATACCACAGCCAATTCTTCACAGCCCTCCCTTGTCACCTGAGAAAAAATCTGTTCGTGATATCGAGAACGATGATGAGCCCAATGGAAGCGGTAATCCGTTAATAGTTTATATGTATTACCATATTATATTGTTGATATGTTGTAAGTAGAAGATACGTCAGTCATAAGTGAAGAGCCGAACGGATCAGAAGCTAAACACATCGCGCAGATAAACGATGTCGTGCCATTCATTTTTACTACGCGCAGAATGTCATCACGTGCTCACAGGTATTCTTTCATATCAAATTATATACGAAGCAAAAATCTTTATTGAAACAGTTTGGAGTACAAGGCGAATCTCTACAAGTGGCACAGTTCTAACGTTATTTTAATCGAATAGAACCACGGTTGAAGTGGACAGTACGGTGATGCAAGTCACCTCTGAGACATCACTCTACAAAGTACACTTTTTGTTCGCCATGTTGGGCCTCAGTCACTTGTACATAACCTCGCGCGGAAAGCTTGTTGGAATTATAACGCGCAATGACTTGATCAAATCGATCAACAATTATTCAAAGTAAATAAATCAGCGAAATTTGTTTTGTAACACGGGTCACGAGGGAGATCCAAACGGCGAGCACAAAATGTCAACGTGTCATAAAAAATCAATCACGCATCAATAACCATAAAATAACACGCGATACTAAAACAAATAAGGTTGATTTATTGCTTCAAAGTACACTTCTAATAGTAATTTTTGATTTGAAAGCAAAAATGGCGAGCTGGTTTGTAGTTGTTCAAGGAACAGATGGAACTCCTTTTTTGAAGGTTGGCAATGTAAAAACGATTAATATTTCATTTGATTTGGTATGTAACTACGTTAAGTTGCTCATGATAAGTAAAGGAAATTAATTTGCTTTCGCGCCGTTGTCCGAAAATTAATTATTTATTGATACAGCTTCTGGATATTAATCAAAAAATAAGAAACCCTCAAACAGGCAAGCCTCAATGATTTTTTTTCGAATTTTGACCAAGCGTAAAACGGTGACGAGAATTACGCCCTAATACAACGTATTTTCAGGCGTAGAAGTTAAAGACCGCAAATGGATGTTGAAGACATACACACAGTGCTTTATTGCTTCAGAGTTGGTAGAATGGTTGCTGAAGCAAAAGATCGCAGAAACTCGCGAACAAGCTGTTGGATTGAGCAGCTATCTTGTGGATAAGCAATGCTTCCACGCAATTAACAGCGGTAAGCGTATAACATGCTGTAACTTTTTAATTTAATGTGAATATGTAGAGCACAAATTCAAAGATGAGGATCTGTACGTCACTTTTGACGATTTGGAAACAAGCCAAAAGGTATCTATTCGATTTAATTTCGTTGGAGTATTTTTTTTTTTAAAAATATCATTTGCACTTATCTGTACCAACCTCCGTTACACATTTCGTCTAATCCGCTGCGCTAGAACATTACTGAGAGCAAGGCTAAGGCGACCACTGGAGCATCAACGCCTGCCAAGCCATCGTTGAACGCGCTAATCATGCAAGCTTTGTCATCACAGCCAGGTACCGGAAATTTCTTGCCTTCCAATTCGGCCCAAGGTCCGCAGTGTCGCGTCTGTAAATACGAATTAAACGAAAAGTGGAATTTCTGCCCAAACTGCGCAACGCACGTCAATAGAGATGTATGACGCTCACTAATATTGATCGGATCCATTAAATTAATAGTTTTGTTTTATTTAGCTTGACGTCCTTGATACAAGTCAAAAATTGATTAAAGAACAAGCCGAGAAAATCCAACAGCTTCAAGGAGCGGACGTTCATATTACTAATTTACAAACTCAGCTTGATGATTTGAGGAAACAAAATGACGATCTGAAAGCCAAACTACAAGAAGTACAAAGCAAACCATTCACAGGGACTATCCCGTCGCCAAGGCTCGGCAATGACCAATCGGCGCCCGCTCAACGGCCCACCCTGATAACACAACAGACTCCAGTGCAACCCAACCAACCAGTCGCTGCCACTCCGACACCTGTCACTCCAATGCCCACACAACCGACAGCCACCGTTCAGCCAAAAACCGTCGCAACAGAACCGGAGCTTGTAAACGAGAATTCAAAGTTCCAGCAAGAAGAACCAAAGACCCACGAGGGGCAAAGATCTGCTACGTTTGGCATGCCACAGCCCAAATTAATTGCTCGAGATACACCGCCCACAAGTGTAACTGTACAATCTACGCAGTTTGAAGCCACTGCGCCTCAAAGAAGTGGTTGGACCGCGAGTACGCCGAGCAGCAACTCAGGGTCATTACACACCAGCAATGATGCCAACACTAACAACAATATCGCTGGTAGCAGCAATACCGCTGAAGTAATGTCGACGACCCCTACTGCACAATCTTCGAGCACTCCTTCAACTACAAGTGGCAACAGCACTGGTCCATCACATACAACCACTCCCACTATCAACCCTCAACCTGCAGCTAGTGGGTGGACTAAAGGTAGTTAAATAGTTTTAAAACTTGTGCAATAACATAGATTAAGTTATTTATTTGCTAGCTCGTATCGCTCCTAGCAACGTGATTCCACCAACTACCGCTCCAAAGGGATTTGTTGCTCAAGCCTCAACCTCAGCGACCACCACCACAACTACGACTACCACTTCCGTAACCCAACAACAAGGTAGTTCGTAATTACGATCGGTTTATTTCAATTTTGTAAAATTAATGTAAAAGCAGTTACTGAACCCGTATCGGCTCCACTAAATAAAGAGCCTTTACCAAAACAAGCTCCTGACGTCGAAATACTTAAAACAACCTATGGCAAAAAAGCAGTAGTCAAACAGCTCCCTACTGTAGAAACGAAAATCAAAAGTGATGCTGAATTGGGTATTGACGGTAGTAGTAAGCATTATTTCAGCATTCGAACATCAAATGCGTCAGTATCCCTAATTGCATTATCGTAGATTTTAATAGCATCGTGAGCTCCCAATTTAGCCACATTACCGGTCCTATTTCGGCGATTATAACCGGCAGTGTTCAGCGTCCTGAATCTCTAGGCAGTGCCAAATTGGCTACATTATTCCAAATTGATGTATTTAGAGGTCAATACGAATGGACGGTATTCAGGAGGCTAGGTCAATTCAAGGATCTGGACAAGTCTTGGAAAAACCGAAAAATCAAGGTCATATCATTGCCTGTGTTTGGTAAGAAGATAGATCACGAAACTAAGCGAGAAGGAATGGAAAAATACCTACATAGTTTGCTTATGAACGATGATATTGCTCTGCATCCGCTGCTTGTAAACTTCCTGTTACCTATTCAAATGGATGATACGAAGCCAAAGAAGATGGATGGCTTGAATCTGAATTAAAACTCAATTTTAATTGTTGGTGTTCGTTTATTTGAGCAACGTTTTGAGCTGAAGCGAATCTTTCTCATTAAAATTTCCACAATTTCCTGTAATTGGTCAAGTTAAACCGTTCTTATCCTTCTTTGTGTTGGTAGCCTAGGTTGCGCAGTTAATTGTATCGGGGTGAATAAAACAGAAACTGTTTTGCTGAAATCGCGGTTCCCACACCAAAATTGCATTGCAAGTTCCCAATGTATAATGCCATGTAGATTTGGTGGCGCCCAATTAAGCCGTTAAATCCCATTGCGTATCACGTCCCCTATTCTTTTAAATAAAACATCAGGATAGGTGGAACGGCTTCGCTCAAAAGAACTAAAAGGAGCCTATAAGTGGTATTGCAAAGTGGTAAAAACAAGATTTGTTTTAGCCAGGCGTTGCGCTCGATTGAGACTCTCATCCGTGGCGCAGTTTTCTCCGTGATCTTTTTTTAAGGGTTAGTCGCTCTAGTAAATACGAAACAGACATGTGAAAGAAGGGCGAAGACTGAAGGGCGGTTAAGACACGTTTGGAAGCGGACAATTTGCGAAGACTTTTTTTTTTTTTTTTTT
>Ga0209960_1004602_pt1 | contig 10387 bp, 10 predicted proteins | sample ThiBiot_500_plan_2_FD_183947 | JGI IMG/M metagenome (GOLD analysis project Ga0209960, IMG submission 183947) | Wastewater bioreactor microbial communities from Cape Town, South Africa - Thiocy_expt_500_plan (SPAdes) | ecosystem: Engineered > Bioreactor > Thiocyanate-remediating >... | reverse complement strand
TTTTTTTTGTTTTTTTTTTTTTTTTCTTTTTCATTTTTTCAAACAAAATAATAATAATAACTTCTTAATTTTTTAAAATTTTTTCAACAAAAGATATTCTCAACCATTGAGGTCCTTTAAGTGACTCTTTTTTTTAATTGTTTTGTTTGTGTCTTTGTGTTTGTGTGTTATCTTTTGTGTTATTTTTTTTTATTTGTTGTTGAAATTTTTTTTTTGTTGTGTTGTTTGTTGTAAAATTCTTTTTCATAATTTGGAAAACCCTGTATTTTTTTTTTTTTTTGACTTTCATTTTTGTCCTTCATTGTACCTTTTGTATTCAATATTGTATTTAACAGAGAAAGAAAATAAAAAATGGAATCCCAAACTACATTTATTACAAAACTTTTCAAGTAAGTTTCATTTTTCTTTTTCTTTTTTCTTTTTCACATTCTTTAATAGCATAGAATTCAATTCTGACAAAAAAAATAATTAATAGCATGATTAACACAGACTCAACAAGGCACATTTATTGGTCAAAAAATGGCTCCTTTTTCGTTGTCCCAGACCCTGCAAGCTTTTCAACCCTTGTCCTTTCTTCACATTTCAAACATAGCAACTTTGCTAGCTTTGTGAGACAATTAAATATGTATGGTTTTAGAAAAATTGCTGATATGTCACAACTCTCTGAAGTTGGAGATCTTCCTGGCTCTTGGTCTTTTGAACATCCAAACTTCTTGAAAGGAAGACCAGATTTACTTGACTCTGTTCAAAGAAAACCAAAATCACCAAAGAAGAGAGGAGATAGCCCTGTTAAAGACCAACACCAAACTCCATCTCAATTAAAACAAAGAGTCTTGTTGGATGAATTGATTCATACTAGGAAACAACAATCTAAGCTTCAAGCTCAATTTCAACAAATGCACAAACAAAGACAAGCAGCCTGGAAGGAGTACCTCATCACTCAAGAGAAACTTCGAGAGCAACAAGATACCTCTAGAAAAGTTCTTGCCTTCTTTGCAACCATTTGTCAACAACAATTCTTTCCTCACACTCGCCAACAAACAATGAGCCAATTTGAAGAAATGATTCGTAATGATGAAGAACAATTCCTCTCTGTAAATATTAACAAGTCAAATTTTGAATCTCAAGTTCATCAACTTCAACAACTTCAACAACAAGTTCAAAAACTTCAACTTCCTGCTCTTCCTACTCAATCTAATGAAATCTCAATCAAAAAAGAACCTCCAACAATTGTTAAAAAGGAACCTCAACCTCAAGATGATCTCTTTCAACAACAACTCCTTCAACAAAAACTTCAACTTCAACAACAACTTCAAAAACAACAACAACTTCAAAAACAACAACAACTTCAACAACATGAAGAATACAGAGTTCAACAACAAAAAGTTCGTCAACAATTATTGAATCAACTTATTCCACAATCTCAATCTCAACCTTCACTTCAACAACAACCACAACCACAACCACAACCTCAATCTCAACCTCAACCCCAACCTCAACCAAAAATTCAAGCTATCTCAATTCAAAATGATTCAAAAGATATTGAAATTGAAATTGATTTTGATGCTTTCAAGACCCATGGCCCTCAAGAAACTTTCATTCAAATTCATGAATTGTTTGAGACAAATAATGGATTCAAAGGGAATGAATATCTTGATTCCTCTCCTTTCATTTTCTTTTCTGAAGAGGATTTCCTTCGTCAATCAATCAATGCCCCTCTTTCTTGGGTCCCTTCATAATTCTTCTTCTCATTCCCTTTCTCACAATTCTTCTCCTGAAATATTTGTATTTATTTTTATTTTTATTGTAAATTCTTTAGTTTTTGTAAATATTGAGAATAAAAAAATTCTTTTACAAAAAAAATTCTTTTTTTCTTTTCTTTTTTGATTTGAGTTTCGAATAACAACAATCTTTCTTTCTTTCTTTCTCTCCTCTTTCTTTGGGCGAACAGAAATCATAATAAATAAGCCCCTCTTACCACGATCTTTGAATTTGTTAACCCTTTTTTTTCAAAGTGATTTTGAAAAAGTCTCTCAAGAGTTGTTGAGATTTGATCCCTCTTTTCAATCTCACTCTCCTTCATCTCATTCTTCGTCTTTCAATCCCATTCTCCTCTTCTTCTTGTGGAGTTTTGAAGAAGGAATGTCCGAGGAATGCTTTTTTTGATTGGAATGTTTTTTTGACTTTACCAACTTTTCTAAAATTTTCAAAAGTTTTAAAATTTATCAGTGATTGAGATTTAAAAGTTATTTGAATTAATTTATATTTTAAAACAGGAGGTACAGGAGAAAATAATCTCTAAAGCTTTAAATTAAGTCTTTCTTTTACTTTGATTTGTTTGTTTTCGATCATTTTTTCTCAATCAAACTCAAACTCAAAGAGAGCTTTTGAAACAATTATCCAATGCATTGTAATGAGAAGAATATTTTATAAAGTTTGCAAATGAAATCAATAATTGTCCAACAATAATGTATCTTGAATTCATTTCAAATTATGGTCTTGTGTATTGTTCTTTCATTTGGTCAAACATTAGTCTAAGATTGCATTTTAAACTTCAGTTCTTTTGTCCACAATCAATGTTGCAAAGTCATCCAAGCAAATAAAAAAGAACATCAAAAGCTTCAGTTTTTTTGAAAGAAGTTCTTTCTTCAAAATAATACATTTCACTTATTTTTCAATCAGTTGGATTCATATTTCAGAAAGTTTATAGTTCGAATAATTTTTGGGTTTTGATTTTTTGATTTTTTTTTTTTTTTGCTGACGAAAAATTCATTTTGCCAACCAAAAAAAATATTTTGGTAACCAAAACTACTGAAAACGAACAAAGTGAAAAAGCGTTTCACAAACCCATTTAACTGAACTAATATAATACCTCTATAATAACGATTATGTTTTCTAAATAAATAAATAAAATAGGAACACACACTTTGTATATAATTACTTCTTGAACAGTTTTCAAGGAATAATGAGTGTTCGTCCAAAACTTGCTACGAAATTGTCTGCACAACCAGTTGAAGGTTTTTTTTTCTTAATTTTTCTTAATTATTCAACTTATTTTTCTGATTATTGTTCTGATTGTTATGTGTTATTAATTTTAGATAGAGGATCATCAACTGTTTCTCAGCAAAGTATTAGACCTCATCAACCTTTAAAAGCTCAATTAAATGAACAGTATCAATCTCCTCAATCTTCCTCTCAACCTCAACCTCAACCTCAATCCCAATCTCCTTCTCAATTACAATCTCAATCTCAATCCTCTTCTCAAAATCAAACTTTTGTAAATTCAAAACCATCTTCAAGTTCTTCTAATCAACAAAGTCCAAAAGTTGAATCATATAAAGACCAACTAGGATTGCCTTCAGATCATCGTTTAATGAATAATCCCTCTCAACAAAATTTAATGGCAAATCCAAATCCAAATCTAAATATCAATACAAATCTAAATCCAAATCCAAATTCACAATCCCAAAATTTTCAAGCTTCACAAAGTTTTCAGAATTCAAATCAACTAATAAGTACTCAAACGTCACAATATCAAAATCCGAATATAGGAATGTCAAATCAAAATCAAAGCTCAAATTTATATAATTCAAACACTTCAGGATTTGGAAATTATAATCAAATACAACAAATCTCTTCTTCTTCTCAACAAAATTTAAACTCTCAATTTTCTCAACAAAATAACCAAAATTTCCAATATCAACAAAATCCACAATATCAAAATTTCCAATCCCAAAATTCACAATTTCAAAATCCAATGCAATATTATCAAAACACTCCTCAAACTTCACAATTCCAAAATTCTCCTCAAAATTTTTATCAAAATTATCAAAATCCTTCCCAAAACTCCTTTCAAACTACTCCACAAAACAATCTTCAAAACTCATATCAAAACCCTTCTCAAAATTCTTTTCAAAATCCTTATCAAAATTCCTTTCAAAGTTCTCCTCAAAATCTCTATCAAAATCCTTACCAAAATTCACAAAATCCATATATAAATTCACAACCTTCCACTTTTCAATCTCAATTTCAATCCCCATACCAAAATCAAAGTCAAAATGTATATCAAAATTCTTTCAATAGAAATCAAGAATCTGATTATTACTCTCAGTCTTATTCTGACAATTCAAGAGCCAAGAAAATGTTGTTTTTTTCCTCTTGTTTATTATTATTTTTTTTCTTTTTCCTCTTGATTATTTTTTTCTTTTTCTTTGCCAGTTTTTGCAACTCAAAGAATAAGGAAATGAAGAAAATGGAATAAAGAAAAGAAAAGAAAAAACGAGAGAAAGGATTGAAAAAATCAATTCTCAACTCTCATTTATTCCTCCCTTTTCTTTTTCTTCTCTTCCTCTTTTTCTTTCCTTTTCTTTATTTATTTTTATTTTATTTTTTTTCCATAATAATAATTTCTTTTCTTTCTTTCTTTCTAGTCGTTCTATGCAAGATGTTGAATTGAGTGTGGTGAATAATTTCTTCTTTTCAATTTGATTTGATTTTTTTTTTTTTTTTTTTTCAATATTAATATTGAAATTAATCATTTAATTTAGGATAACACAAAACAATATGTGATTACGTAAGTTTTTTTTTCCAAATTTCATAATTTTAACCATAATTTAACATTGATCACTGATATATAGCTTCTGTGAAAAAAGTGGAAGGCTTCCGACCATTCAACATAGATCAACTGGGCCTGATCATAATAAGGTTTTTTTTTCTTTTTTTCCCCAATTCATTTTAATTCTAAGCTATTGATGTTTTATATTTCAGACATTTACAACGACTGTTGCGTTATCACTTCCTAACCTTTCTATTACAAGAACTGCAACAAGTAAAACTAAAAAAGAGTCAGAAAAACTAGCATTTAATGAGATTTTTCAAATCCTTGTTCAAAATAACTTACTTCAGAATGTACCAACGTAATTTTTTTTAACATTAAAAAAAAAAATTTAGAAATTTTCTCATCTCTTTTTTCCAATTAATTAATTGTAGAGCTAAATCAAGGGGGGAAGCAGACGACCTTCTTGTTCCATTAAAGAAGAAACAAGTCAAAGACTTTCTTTTACAATACCTTCCTAATTATCCAATAGAACCACAATATTTTACATCTGGTCCTCCACACAACCCAATATTTGAAGCAAGAATAACTCTTCCAGGAAATTTTATTGGTATTTTTCATTTTGTCTTGATTTCATTCATTTTTCTTCTTCCTAAAATAGATACTTCAAAAAAAAAAAAAAGGTATTGGAACTGGAAAAACTAAAAAGGAAGCAGAAAAAGGAGCATATGCAGAGATGGCTTCTATACTTTTTGAGGGTCAAAATATTTCACAATTAATTATTGCTAGAAAACCTCCCTTTGATACCTTTCAATCTATTTTTTCACCTTTTTCACCTTTTTCATCCTCATCTTCTTCAAACAGTTTGGCACAAAGGTCTTCATCACAATTATTTTCAACTCAAGGTTTATCTGATTCTCAAATTGTTGCATTACAAGGAGGGTACAGATCTTTATTTTATTTTATTTTATTTTATTTTATTTTATTTTTATTTTTAAATCTCTCCAAATCAGATTGGACCAAGATCGAGATGGATATGAGCAAGTCGTATCACCTCATCCTATTACACCAGAAGCGATCGAGAGATCTAAACAATTTGTAAACTTTTATGCTGCTGTTCATAATTTACCAATTCCTGAGCCTCAAGAATTTCAATCCCCCCCAGGACAGAGAATTGTTCACAGACTCAAACTAGAAATTGCAGGTTGAAATTAATCTTTGTCAAAAAAAAAAAAAAAAAAAAATCGATTATTGAAATGATTATATTTGGAATAGGTCATGATGGTAACCTCCCTTTGAGATTTAAAAGTGAAGGAGGATCAAAAGCTGAATGTAAAGGACATATTTATATCTCTGCTTATGAAGCTCTTTCAAAACGAAAACCTCAGGTTTGAATTCGATTTATTATTTTTATTTTGATTATTAATATTCGAAACGAAAATAAAATTTTTGAACCAAAAAAAAAAAACTTAAAGCTACTTGAAAAATTTCAAAAAAATCCTTCAAATTTTGATTTAATGTGTGAAGTCGATATCAGTCCTATAAGTGATGAAATCAGCTCACTTTTAAATTCTTTTCAATCTTTTCCTTTCCAAGATGAACATGAAATTCCAGCTTTTTCTGTATTTATTTCTTTATTTTAATTTATTTTCCTCAAAATCAAAAAAAAATAATATAAAATAAAAAGTCAAGAATGAATCAAGGTCGAATTCGCCTTCCTCCAAATCAAGCAGCTTTAGAATCAATAAGTCAAAGTCTTTACAAAGAATCATTGACACCAAGAAGACCATATGCAAATGAAGTTTCTCAATTACCTATTTATTTCTATAAAAATACTCTTCTTGCATCAATAGAAGAAAATTCAGTATATTTTTTTTTTTTTTTTTTTTTTTGATTCATAATTGGAAATTACATCAATTAATCTGAATTGAAAAGGTAATAGTCATTTGTGCTGAAACTGGATCAGGAAAAACAACACAAGTCCCACAGTATATCTTCGATTCATTCATTGAAAATCAAAAGGGAGCACAATGTAACATCATAGCAACTCAACCAAGAAGAATATCTGCTATATCTGTTGCAATGAGAGTAATTTTCTTTCTTATTTATTTTTTTTTGAAAAAAAAACAAATATTTTCAATAAATAAATTTTTAGATTGCAGAAGAAAGAGGAGAACAAGTTGGTCGAACAATTGGTTATAGTGTTAGATTTGATAGTCAAGTTCCTGAAACTGAAGGAAAAATTTTATTTTGTACAACTGGAATTTTACTTAGAATGCTTCAATCAGATCCAGATCTTCAAACTACTTCTCATTTAATATTAGATGAAGTCCATGAAAGAGATTTAAACACAGATTTCTTATTAATCATTGTCAAAGATTTACTCAAGAGAAGGCCAAACTTAAAAGTGATTTTAATGAGTGCAACAATTAATCCTCAACTCTTTTCAAATTATTTTGATAATTGTCCAATTATCTCGGTTCATTTCTTTCTTTCTTTCTTTCTTTCTTTCTTTTCTTTTCTTTTCTTTCTTTTCTTTCTTTTCTTTTTCTTTTTGAATGTTTTTTTTTTCTTTTTATTCAAAATTTTTTTGTAGATTCCAGGAAAATTATTTAAAGTTCATGAACATTATATGGATGAAATTGAAAGTCTCTTAAAAGAAACAAGGATACTTCCTAAACCTTTAATTGGAAGATATGAGGATAATCTTGATGATGATTTTGATGCTGAAGAAGGTTATGATGATACTCCAAAACCTTCTATTCCTGAAGACTTGGAAAGAATTCCTTATAACATTATTGAAGCTCTTATTGCGTTTTCTTTCTTTCTTTCTCCCTTTCTCCCTTTGCTCCCTTTCTTCCCTTCTTCCCTTTCTTCCCCTTTTTCTAAAAAAAAAAAAACATTCAGATTTATTTGTTTGAAATCCGAACCTGGAAGTATTTTAATCTTTCTTCCTGGATGGGACCAAATTAGAGAATTTCATGATTTGTTGCTTCAAGATAGATTTAGACTTGGAATCCAAAATCCAAAATAGTTATTTTCTTTTTCTTTATTTTTCGTTTTTTCTCTTTATTGAAACAATCTTGATTCTCATGATTTTCATTTACTTGTTTATTTCTAAATGACCAAAAAAACAATTCTAGTTTTCAAGTTCACATTTTACATTCTTCAATCCCTACTTTCAATCATCTTGAAGTCTTTAGAAATGCCCCTTCAACAGTTAGAAAAATTGTATTAGCAACAAATATTGCTGAAACATCAATTACTATTCCAGATGTTGTCTATGTCATTGATGCATTTCGACATAAAGAAATGACCTTCGTTTCAGAAAAAAGAATGTCAAGTTTACAAACCCAATGGATCTCAAAAGCCAATTCTCAACAAAGAAAAGGAAGAGCTGGAAGAATTAAACAAGGAGTTTATTTTTGTTTAATTTCCAAGGATACTTATAATAGATGGATTCCAGAATTTCAGGTTATTTGGATTAATTATGAATCGTCAATTAATAAATTTTATTGATGAAATAATTAAAATAATTAAAATAATAGGATGCTGAAATGGTTAGACTTGATCTCCAAGAAGTTTGTTTAAGTGTCAAAGCATTAGGATTCCCAGATATTCGTCATTTTTTAAATTCTGCTATTTCTCCACCTGATGAAAGGAATCTCCTTGCTGCTATCAATAGATTGAAGAGTCTTCAAGTTTGTTTTTTTTTTCTGCAAAAAAAAATAGAATCATTTCTTTGACTTATATTGCTTTCTTTTCTTTTTTTCTTTCTTTTTTTCTTCTTACCTTTTAGGCTCTTGATGAATTTGAAGAGTTAACTCCACTTGGAAGACATTTAGCAATATTTCCATTGGATCCAGGACTAGGAAAAATGTTGATACTAGGAGTCATATTTAGATGCTTAGGTAAAACGATTTATTTTATTTTTCTCTCTTTGATCATATGTAATAACTCATGAAATAAATGAAGATCCTATCTTAACTCTTGTTGCCTCATCAACTCAAAAAGATCCATTTATCTCCCTTCCAAACCAAAAAGCTGAAACAAGGGAAAAGAAGAAATTTTTTTCAGAACAAAACAATTCTGATCATATTGCACTCTTAAAAGCTTTTGAAGGCTGGAAAAAAAATCCACAACCAAGATATTGCGACCTTCATCTTCTTTCTCATAATAATTTAATACTCATTCAAAAAACTAAAGGTACTCTTCTTTTTTTCTTTTTTCTTTTTATTTTTTTCTTCTTTTTTTTTTTTTTTTTTTTTTTTTTTTTTTTTTCTAGTTAGTCATTTTCTTTCTAATTTCTTTTATTGAAAAAGGTCAATTATTTTCTCTCCTTGAGCAACGAATCATTCCCACCAAATCGATTAATACATTTGAAGATAAATTCCTTAACACACATTCTAATAGTATTCAATTAATTAAAACTATTTTATGTGCTGGATTATATCCAAATTATGCTCAAAAGTTAAAGAAACGAACTTTTAGAACGAAAGAGGATAGAATGGCATCAATTCATCCTTCCTCTGTAAATTATAAAGGAGGAGAGAATGGACATCCTTCCCCTTGGTTTGTATATCAAGAAAAAGTTAAAACTAAAAGGATATTTTTAATGAATACTTCTCAGGTGAATTTCTGATTCCTTTTTCTTTTTTAAATTCATTCAAATTAATCAAAAATAAAGATCCCTCCTTTGTCAATTGCATTATTTGGAGGACCTTTAAAAAGAACAGCAGAAGGTATGAAATTTAAATTTTCTTTCTTTTTTTCAAAAAAAAAAAAAAATCAATTATTTTAAAAGGAACAAGAGTTTTTTCAATTGATGATTGGATGATGTTTACTTGTTCTCAAACCAAAGATGCTCCTCTTCTTGCAAACTTTAGGACAGTTTTAGATAAATTTTTAACTAGTGTATATGGCAATCCCAAACTCTATCTTCATACAAACAGTGATCACTTCCAAGCTTTAGAAAAAATCGTTCAAATTGTAGCCAAACTTGCCAATGTTGAGTAACCGAATTTAAATAGATAAAGAAGAAAAGAAAAATGTAAATCGGAAAAGAAAAATTAAAATTATTTGTTGGATTATCAAGATTTAAACCTTTAAATTTTTTGAGGAGTTGAAAATTTGAGATCAAAACATATCAATATCATTGAAGATCAATTTCTTTTCAAAAGGCAAGAAATTCAACTTGAAAAAATCTTCAACAAATCTTCAACCACCTTGCTCCCCTGAAAAATGCAACTTTCCAGGAGAAAAGAATTATATGACTGGATTTCGAATTGTGGAAATGTTTTGATGTCAATTTTTTCAACTTTGATCTCCTCAAAAAACTAAACTCACTTAATAACCTCAATCTTTCAATATCGAACTATTCCCATTTTCGAGATTAAAAGGTCTACAATTGTATCCAATTGATTTTTGGTCTTTGGTTATTTATTGATTCAAATACATATTTGATATTGAAAATGAAGTTCAAAGACAAAACAAGAGGTGTTGATGTTGAGTTGATCTGAGCGAGAAAAGAGATGAACAAAAAAAAAAAAAAAAAAAAAAAAAAAAAAAAAACATGGCGAATCGGAAACGAAAACCGGAAGAACTTCTCACCGCAGTATCACCTTCCCTTCATTTTTTTTTTTCTTCTAATTATTCTCAATTATCTTTTTTTTTTACAAACTTCAACAATACTCAATTTTTTATTAATTACCTTCTATTTCAACTCTTATTCAATTGTTTCCAGAGGGTTATTTTTTATATTTTTGATTTATTGATGATGTTTGAGTTTTCTTTTGTTTTTCTGGTGTTTGTGACGTTTTTTTTTTTTTATTG
>Ga0209960_1004601_pt1 | contig 10387 bp, 8 predicted proteins | sample ThiBiot_500_plan_2_FD_183947 | JGI IMG/M metagenome (GOLD analysis project Ga0209960, IMG submission 183947) | Wastewater bioreactor microbial communities from Cape Town, South Africa - Thiocy_expt_500_plan (SPAdes) | ecosystem: Engineered > Bioreactor > Thiocyanate-remediating >... | reverse complement strand
CAGCTGCGACTTCGGATCCGTCTTCAAAGTGAGCGACGACTTGTTCTTGTTTGGTGCCAACTTCGGACCGCTTGAATGAGTAATGAGTAAACCGTTTACCTTCGTGAACCAACTCGTCGCGCATCAAGTCTGCCAGCAAAACGCTATATAGATCTTTGCGGTGGAGACCTAGTAGAGTAAGAATCGGATGCATTAAATTATTATTACAAATACTTACACAAAACAGGGAATTTATGATGAAAGTCCCTTGATGGTGCTGCGAGTAAATCTCCACGAGTAGTTCGGTACGAAGGGTGCTTCATGATGACACCTCGTTTTGTCAACTCTTCCTTAAGACCGAGCTCTTCAAAACATCGCAGTGAATTTACCCAAAGTCCGATACCATTTCCCACATATTCTAATAGTAAAAGAAATATTTATTTAATCTCCCGCTAAAAATTTGGAAACGCACCTTTGCTTCTTAAATGTCGCTCGAAAATTATTGGTTTAATTCCCACTCTGCGTAGTGCATGTGCTGCAGTCAAACCTCCTTAAAATATTTTTTAAAAAATTTTGCTTGCTTCAATTTTCCAAAGCTCGTACCAACGCCCCCTCCAATGATTATTGCTGATCTGATCATTACTCTCAGGTGTACTGTTTGATTTGTTTATATGAATGAAATTTGGGGTCAAATTCACCCCACGAACCCGTGAACTCAGGTTTTGTGAATCCAGCACAGATTTACTCACAAAATGGATTGCCCACCAACTTCTAAACAGTTCATGATCACCACCGTTAAAGACGGGAGATTAGGCAGTGGAAACAAAAATGCCGACAAAGTAAAATAGAACCGAACGCACTTATTTTTTAGTTTTATGGTTTTATTTGCAAGTTATTACACTGGAAATATTATTTATTTCTTCTTGTTGGCAGCCTTGACTAACTTGCGGGTTTCAGCAGCAACGAGGTGGTTTCTCTGTTAGAATAGATAGGGATTAGTTTATGATGCTTGATCGTCTATGCTTTGAAAAGGTAATGTCGTTTGCATGGTTCGTCCCACTACGAAACGACGCATAGCGCCTAGTAATCGGGAGGTGGAATATGCATACGGGAACAAAGGACCATCAACCGACCGAAGCCAGGAGATCACAAAGCTCGCTTGATGTAGAACGTTTGTGCAGGAAATTTGCAACAAATACTCGTCCTCCGCATTCACACTGTACATATTAAAATGTCCAGTGAGAAGAAGATGACTCACCACAAGGGTGTGTTGCTTCCCATAAAGCACTGGATGAACCCATCCGCTTGAGGACGGATGAGGCCTCCCGTTCATATTTGGAACGACCAATATTTTTTTTAAAAAAATCATTCCAAGCTTCCTAAACACGATCCAAACGAGGACAAAAAAAAAAACACAAACTTACTCTCTTCTTGAGGACAGTGATCTTGAAGCGATCAAAGTCAGTAGTGTTAGCTCTGGCCTTTTTGGCAGCCAATTTCTTGCCCCAAGTGCTGTTAGCGAACTTGGTCTTGACATCAGAGGAGGTAACAGCCTTGGCCAACAAGGTTTGTCTGGCGTTACGGGGAACCTTGACGACATGATCGGTAAGGCTCAAACGCTTGAAGTGAATAGCTTGGCGCTTGACACCAGTGACGGCTTCGGGGCCATCAACAAGGGCCTAAACAATATACATTAGAGACGCACACAAAATAAAATAATAAAAAAAATAATAAATATCAATACTCATTGTAATACAAGAAAAATAATTATTAAGCAAACTTACTCTGTTTTGATCGACAACGTCGATGATGACGCAAAGCTTGCCAACATCAGGGCCGTAGTTGATCAAGGCAACTCTGCCGATTTGAACAAAACGTCTGAAAGGAGAGGTCTGAAAATAAAATTAATGCATTAGCATAAATTTTTTCGGCGTTAGATACAAGCTAAGTAAAATATTTAAAATAAGTAATAATGTTAAAACATCCGCATCTTGATTTTTTTTTTTTTTTGTTTTTGTTCCTCCAACTAATAATAACATTCTATCTTTTGTAAAGTGCTGATTATAATATCTGCTGAAGTAAGTACCATTTCTTTATGCTGCTGAAACGTGTGGCGAGAACGAACTGGACAAAGGAAATAGGGAAAGGATACGTCCTGGAAAAAAACTTCCCGTGGTCAGACCCTGACTAATAAGCCAAAAAAATTTGTCCCAAATATTTCAGGCCACCAATACCGTCTTGCAGGATTTTATTACTTTGAGAACGATCAACATCAAGACCTCAAATTATTTGTTCACATATTGCAATATTTCGAACTTCATCGAAGATCTGACCTTGTTCGACTTTAGGATGGATGAAAGTTATTTCGAAGGACACTGTTTATTATATTGTTTTTGTGCTGCGGTTGTGATTATTTCTTGCGTGAACAAATTGATAGATGGATGTAACAATGCTGAACAAAGCGAGCATCCTTAATTGTGTTATGTCGGCGAGTAACAAAGCGAGGATATTTAGTGGGATGACCAGCAACCAGGGTAGGGCGTTTTGTTGTTTCCATGAGTGCAAGAATAAGTTCGCGAGGATGGTGCCAGGAAACGTTCCTACCGCCAAAAGCAGATTTTTCCAGGCAACTCGTGTCGTGTAATTGATAGACGGTTGGACATGGAAGTAACCAGTGTAGTTAAAGAATGGTCGTGAAAGCAGAACTGTCGTCAAAGCTGATACTACCATGTGGATGCTGTTGTACAGGATCATCGGATAAAATCTGTTCTTGGCCGATAGTTGATCCACTGGCGCCTGCTCGGAATGGAGCAAAACGAGCAAAGATGACATGAATATGACTGCTAGCTGCGAGCCATCAAAATAGTGCGTAGTTAAATGCACCAATAATTGTAAGCATATTACGGTCGATATATTGCCAATCGAGTGGCGCCATGAATCTTCGTTGGGAGCTTTAGTATCAGTTCGGGTGCTTGCGGATCTTCGCCCTTGTTGACGACCCAGATGAGTAGTTTGAAGTTTAGTAATAACGCTAATGCCACCATTCATGACCATAAACGCTCCGTACAATACTAATTGATAGGTCTCTGCGTCTTCATAACCGTTAGTCGCGTGAGTACAGGCACATCCAATAACACACCTCGTTTTGAACTGTAGATATCATCGAGCAAGTAAATAAACGCAAATGAGGCACATAATATCGCGTATCTAAAGCAAGTTAGTTGTATGCTATGCATATCATTCGGACTTACATTGTTGGCATGCGATCTATTGTCTTCGGTGACGGCCAAATAGAGAACAGAACAAAGAAGCAGAACAACTGGCCCATAGTGATGTAACCTATCCAAAAGAGCGTTGCGTTGGCACGTACGTCAAGCCAGGCCATAATTAAGGTACTGTTATATTGCGTGAGTACATCAGCAAAAGCTGGTTTTTAGGTCCCTTCGTAACGTACCCGATCAATACGCCCTCGACAGATGCTACCATTAGTCTAATCAATGCGCTTCTTTGAACTGGTAATACTCTGCGAAGATGATTTTAGTGCTGGGGAGGAGTTAAATGGGTTAGTCCCTTACCTCGTCACTACGAGCAGTGGCACCAACAGAGCTAAGAACAATTGCAACAATTGAGCTAAGGGAAGCCATGAACCTTCTTGTTGGTCGTATTTTTGGTTCACAAGTCCATGAATTAGCATCAACAACGCACCCGATATCAGCAAAAAGATGTTCAGATTTCTCACGAAAACGCTCTTGTTTCTGAACTTGAATGACAAGGGCAACAAGGCCACACCGAGTACGAGCCAGTTTACCGACACTTCCATCGCGGGTGACTGCCAATGGTCAGTGAGAAGTTGACTCAACACGGGTTGAAGAAGTAGGGTTGATGAAGTTAGACCCAGAAGATACCCCAAATACTAACATAATCGATAAGTATGGTTAAACTAACGGTTAATGTGATTTTTTTTTTTTCGCTATTTACTTGTTTAGCCGAGATATTGTCGTTGATCGGTTTGAAGTAGAATAATTTGGTCGACGGAGCAAAGAACATTGAGGATAAAAACGGTTGCCAAGTCTTATTCCAGCCTTCGTAGTAGTGCGGAAACGCTACTAACGAGAGTTTTCCCAAGTACAAGCCCATAATTAACGCCGCCATGTTCTCGGTAATTTTATTTGACTTGTGCAATCTACTTGGAGGGTTAGCTGCAAAAACTATATGATATCTATTTTTACCTTATTGTGATGTATACGCCCAACATCGACGTGATTACAACCATCAGTTGGCTATATACGCCTTGATAATAGATTATGACTTCGGCGAACGCGAAGAACATTGCGTAAAGAAACGTCAAGAGCGAATTCATTTCGGTCCAACGATTCATCAACACAAGTGCTGGCAACAACAATGACACGCCGAAAATCGCAACGAGCAACAACGAAGCGAATTGCATCGAGAGATCCAACGTGAAGAATTTGTACCTAATTCACGCGTGAGTGGCGCGGAGTATTTTGAAAGTCATGAACTTACTCAACGAACCAAAAGCGCAGCTGCGTGTAGACAAACGCAGATACGATGGAGGCCCCAGAGAAGAATAAATAGTCCTAGAAGTATTAGAAAAGTGTTAAGGGGTATTATTTAGCGTGCCTTGAGGTGCTTGTGAAGGTAGAAGTTCACCAAGTAGTACGCAGCAGTGATCGGCAGTGGATAGAAGTACCAAGGAAATCCCACCAAAAATGATATGAAGATTGTCACGAGGGCGGCAAGAATGTGGAAAACACGCGGACTAGTGCTGTATAATAATATTAGTGAGAGCGATATATGTTAGTTAAGGTAGTACCTCAACTTGGGGTGAACTAACGATGCCACTCCGCTGCTCCTGAAGTGCAGGCCAAGACCTAATACCACAGACAAGATAGACAGTAATGTCAACGAGAGACTCCAATAGGGATGGTACCGAATATGCAACATTTCAGAGGTCAGTGGTGAGTAAAAGATGACGAGAAGCGAGATGGATACTGCACTCCACACTGTAGCAAAGAGAGCGGGATAATATAGTACTGTCGATGCCACATCTTCTGTAAACCCTTAGTGTTTTTAATAGTATTAGTGATATGATGGCTTTTCGGGAGCAGTTAATGGTGAGAATTTTACCTAGCCACCATAGAGGCTTCTTCGAGTTGATTAATAGCAAAAAAATGATGGGCAGTGCAATGACGAGAGTGAGACCCATGAAGTGCTTGAAAGTGAATAACACGCGGTGATAAACGAATATGTACAAAAGTGCAGATCCGATGAGCAAATGAATTGTGTGGAAGCCTCCTTCCCACGTGGAAGATATATAGCGTGCTAAAGGAGTATTTGGAAATTACAGTTGACCATATAAATAAAAATACGACTTACAACCAGCGGAGAGTTCCGTCAAGTATTTCTCAATGACGTCATCAGTCACATCGTCACCTTTTTTATTCTTCTCACTTGCATCATTATCACCGCCGTGTAATTTATTTCGTTCATCGCTCAACGAAGATACTCGAGGGAGTTGTATTCCGTAATAAGCCAAGGCGGAGGCTAGAAGATATATGAACGGTGCAGCGCCGATGCCGATCTGGTGCACCAGTGTCCACGTAGCAGTTGATATAAAAGGTATCGGCGTGTACGACATGACAATGCGTTCTACCATCTATATTTTAGCGTTGCATTAATATTTGAGTCGCACGTGTTGTTTAAAGTCAATTCCAGTGCGAATACTTACTGCAAAGGATTCTCTACCGTAAACCCATTTTAATTCCAATGTAACCCACGCACCTTTTGTATGATATTATGAAGTGCATTTCGACGATTTATTATAATGTAGTAAGTTACCAAAAATGAAGATAAACGCGCCATTGCCAAGCAGAAAAAATAGGTTCATTATTGAAAAGCTCCACGAAATATTAGAAAGGTGATTTATACATTCATGTTAAGTGACTTACTCGAACAAATATCCACCGTATATTATTTGAGTTATGTAAATTACGGCGGAGAAGATCCAAACGCTTCCCACAACGCTATTGTAATGGGTTAGTTTACGAATATACATCTTGTATTCACACATACTAGTCATATAATTTGAAGTTGTATAGCAAGTACGTTGCAGTAGCAGCTAAAATACTGAGCGACAGCATACTGAAACTGGGTTAAGGAAATACGGTCGATCGAATAAACGCAGCGATAATATTACAGTAAAGAGGATACACTTTGCCGCCTATATAAAGAGCTAAAATAAGGTTGGGAATCGCGAATGCTAAAAATTGTGTATTGTAAATAAAAGTCAATCGATCTGCTATTGCTTTCTCTGTCTTTCCGTCTTTAGTTTCGGCTCTATATTATAGAATTTTTAAAATTAGTTACGAGCAGATTTATGAACAAAATGGTCGATCGTGTCAATTTCATATGCGGGTGAAATAAATACCTGCTGGCATTCGCATCAGAGATATCTTTTGCTCGTTTCCTCAATTGCGGAAAGGCTCTTCGAGGTTCCATCATTGCTACAGAAAATATTTACAGAATATTACAGAAAAATGCACCATCTGATGGATGCTTCGTGATTGAGAATTAAAATATTACGTTTAAAGGATGATTTTATTTTTTTTTTTTGTGCGGAACCTTCGCCACGAAAAATTTGCCGACGAAAATTCGTCGTGTCAAAAATCGGAGCTTTGTATAGCAGCCCTCCAACATTATGCGATACTTTTCGCAAGGCAACAAATCGGATATTTGGAGTGCATCTTTTCCGCTGTAAGGAATCAAAGGTGGATCTTGTCCATACACTTGAGTTTCAGGTTAATCAATTGTCGCATTAGGCAGCCATTTTTTCATGATGCCAATAATGGAGTTCTTTGTTATTGGCTTGGGAAGGTAGTCGCTCATGCCCGCTTCAAAACACTTCTCTCGATCCCCACTCAATGCATTGGCAGTCACTGCGATTATAGGGATGTGTTGGCAGCCGGATCCAGTAAGTTTCGCGAACGATTTTCGATCGTAATTGTCCGTGAGCTCTTTTTCTCGAATGACCCGCGTGGCAGTGTAGCCGTCGATACCTGGCATGAAACAGTCCATGAACACCAGATCAAATGAGGCCTCATCGTTAGTCCAGAGGTCTATTGCCTCTTGGCCATCGTTGGCAACTTCTACATCGCAACCCAACTTGCGGAGTGTGGCCACCATGAGTGCTTGGTTCACAGGATGATCTTCTACAACCAGAATGCGAGGCTTCGAGGTTACTTTGCGGTTCACTAGAGATCGTTGAGTGAATGAAAAAGACTTTATGAATTTTTTGCGCATTTCGAACAGGTCCAGCAGTGGTGTTGCTGACGTGAGATTTCCCTGTAATTACAGCAACATTAATAACAATCGTTGCGACTAATTTTTCATTCACTTACTCTCGCACTGCTGTCACTTGCCGACCGATCTCTTGTGTCTACAACAGGCGAGCTGTAAGGAGAGATTGGATGCAGAGGAATAGTGAACCAAAATGTAGATCCTTTGTTGTCCTCGCTGTCAACACCAATCTCTCCGTGCATGAGTTTAACAAGCTTCTTACAAATCGAGAGACCGAGACCTATTATCAGTTAATAAAAGCTGGAAAGATCGGTCAAAACATACCTGTTCCACCGTACTTGCGTCTGGTAGAATTATTTGCCTGAATGAACGGTTGGAATAGCTTGCGCTGCGTTTCCAAGGGAATTCCAATGCCAGAATCGGCAACTACAAACATCACATCCATGGGCCCAGCGTGGTCTCGGGAAGCCTCTGATGAGGTTTCTATTTCTTGTGATCCTCCGGACTTCATGCCTGCCTTCGGTGAGGAGGTTGGTGTACTGGTAGTTGATACCGTAAGACGGCGCTTGAACGTTTGAAGAACGCTCAGTGAGATCTCTCCGTTTGGCGGGGTAAACTTGATCGCATTAGAGATGAGGTTGACTAATATTTGACCGATGCGTCCCTCGTCTCCTACAAATACTATTTGCTCGATTTTTTCATCTATATCGACGTTGAGTTTCAGCGACTTGTTCTTGAGACTTATCGAAAATATATCTAATTGTCTATTAACAAACTGTCTGATAGTGAACTGTGTTCTCTCTAGCTCCACTTTGCCCGCATCCATTTTGGACAAATCTAAAATATCGTTCACAAGCATAAGAAGGTTTGAGCTGCTCGTTTGAATAATGTCCAAATAACGGCGTTGTTCCTCGGTTAGAGTGGTATCCGACAGCAATTCTGACATTCCTAAATTTATGTTCAATTTAAATGGTGTAATTTTTAGTTTGGCAATCTTAAAGCAATCCAGAAATTGAATCATGAAAAATCGCTCACAAATCATAGGGAAGCAAATATTAAGATTAGATATCGTACGCACCAATTATGCCGTTTAACGGTGTGCGAATTTCATGACTCATAGTGGCCAAGAATTCGCTCTTCAATCGAGCAGCTTCCCGTGCACTTGCTTCGCTAATCGCCAACCGTGCAGCTTCCTTTCTAATGGTGACATCTTTGCCTAAAATGATAACGCCGGAATTATCCGGGGAGTGACCGATATTGAATGGAGCGAAGTGACAGTCGAGTATGTGATTATTGAATTCCATTTCTACGGACAATTGTTCTCCTCGCAGACCTCGTTCAAAATATCTGCATGGAGGTGAGTACATTAATAAAAAAAAATAGACTTATTATCAGAGCGAAGGTTCTTACTCGATGTATTCTGGTTTTCCGAGAGAAGACATCACTTCAACAGCCGACTTGCCTAAGAACGAGCTTGCATCGTAGCCGAGAATTGCCAAGCCGTGACCATCAGCAAGCGTAAAAACGCCATTCCGGTTCAGCACAATAACCAAAACAGGAAAGTGCTGAAAAATTTCGCTAAGATATAGTTCGGAGGCTTTTGCTTTTTCTTCAGCTTCATGCTAAAATAAGGTGCAGGTTAGTATTGTGAGATACTTGGACTTGATAAACCTACCTGATCGTGGATGTCAGTTGACGTACCAAGCCATTTCTTAATATTTCCATCATCTCCACGAACAGGAATTCCACGAACTAAATGCCACCGATATTGCCCGTCTTTAGCTCTCTTTAGACGGTGTTTGAAGTCAAAAACTTCGCCTACAAACGAAATTTAATGGAATGTCATGAAATGTAATCGCGGACCACATTAAAAAATTACATTATAGAAATTGATAATAGAGGGTAATTTACGATTGGATTCAATAACGGGTGTTACTGAACTCTATTCCATAAAAGGCAAATAAAAAGTAAACCCACCTGTTTTCACTGAATGGTTCCACATTTTTAGGGTGCTTTCAACATCATCGGGATGTATGGATATAATCCAGCCAAAGTCGCGAGTCTGATCGAAATTTGTACCGCAGTATTCGTGCCATCTGCTATTAAAATAATTTGCACGACCTTCAGCGGTTGTTGACCAAACCATCTGCGGCATTGCCTCAACTAAAACTTGGAATCCTTCTTCGGTCTCTCGTAATTCTTCGGTTTTGCGTTTAATTTCCTCATCTAGATTTGGTTTCACTTTTGTAATGTCTTGGATGGAGGCTTTAACTTTTGTAACTGTAATGATGTTCGGTGACAACATGGTGGTTTTTCTATTTGTTTCAGTTTCAACAAATTCGATTATTCCTCGGCAATGAATCCATTTCACTTTCGAGCCGATTAAAATTCGGTATTCAAATTCAAATGACGAATCTTCTTCAATTGTTACTAAATTTTGGTTGCCATTTTCTTCTTTTTGTCTGTTTAGGGTTCCCAGACGCGAATTAAACTTTAAGATTCTATTTGCAAATTCATTGAACACATCTCTATCATTCGGAACGCAAAATTGGATGAATTTAGTTATATCTAAATCTTCTGATTGTAAGTCATAAATAATTCCTGCTTGTTCGGTGCATCTAAATGTATTTTCTGGCAAGGTCCAGCACCATCCGCCAACTTGAGCAAGTAGATGCCAATCTTTTTCTTCGTCATCTTTAATAAATTGAGCCATGCCTAAAATTAAATGGTTAATGGATAATGAAATTGGGGGGCGGGCCAGTCAAGGGTAGGCTTACGCAAGATCAAAAGCAGTAAATACAAGGGAACATAGGGTGAAGATTGATTTGTGTTTTTCTTTTAACTGGTGAAAAATTAACTTGTTACGGCGAGACTAATTTTGCTTTTTTTTCACTAGAATTTTGCCAGCTGAAATCCACCGTAGCAGTCAATGAAAACAACAAACACAAGGTGGTTCTTCTAACATGACAGGTATACGAATATACATACATTAATGAATTTCTTTCGATTTTGGATGAGAAGTTGCGCTGCTCCTTTTCTAAAATAGTTTGCTATAAATTTTTTTTTTTTTTTTTTTTTTTTTTTCACGAAA
>Ga0209960_1004599_pt1 | contig 10392 bp, 12 predicted proteins | sample ThiBiot_500_plan_2_FD_183947 | JGI IMG/M metagenome (GOLD analysis project Ga0209960, IMG submission 183947) | Wastewater bioreactor microbial communities from Cape Town, South Africa - Thiocy_expt_500_plan (SPAdes) | ecosystem: Engineered > Bioreactor > Thiocyanate-remediating >... | reverse complement strand
ATTCTTTTGAGCGTACTAACTGTTCTAAATATAGTAGTTAACAAGTTATACTTCGCTGAGCAAGGAGGAGTGCATCAGTTGATAAATTTGATGAAAACAGAGACCGACCCAGATCTACAAACAGTTATCGGATCTGTTGTTTGGAACTTTGGCGAGAATTGTAAGTTTATATCGCCACTACATGTTATTACTCCCCATTAATATCTTTCCATTCTTTTTAGATGAAACTTTGCACATATTGTACGAATGTGGAGCACTAGAACCCATCAAAATGTTTTTATACAGTAATAGCACGAAGCTACAATACACAGGCGTTGGAGCTATTTGGGGCATGATGGAATATGAAGTTATACAAGAGACATCTGTTAAAGATGGAATTATGGAGAAATTAGTTAGTTTGTCAGTAGATGCGCTTAACATGGACGCGTACGCAATGTCCGAACGATATCGATGTTTTGGATGTCTGCAATGTAGTTCTACCAATGGTCTGTATTACGATCGTATTTTGCTTTTATTCAAAAGTACAAACTTTGCTCGAGTCAGTACAAATTGCGTTCAAATTAGACCTTAAATCTTCATATATACTTTAATTTGATTATTAAAACTTTGCTATGGATAATTATTTAACAACATTTGTAGCGAATTGCCGAAAAATAGTTTTTGATCTTGGAGCGGACGCTGTTTTAACAGTAGCAGACGTGAACAATTCATTTGACTTATTATCAGTATGGTTTGGTATTATTATATTAGCAAATTTGTTAGTTGATTGTAAGTATCCTGCTTCCAAAATGACTACCTAAATATTTTATTAATTTTATTTTGTAGCGCGGTTTACGCAGCCACTAATAGAAAAAGGAGCGTTACAAGTTATAGAAAGATTTTTAGACAAAGTACATACGGAGAGTATTCGTGCAGAAGAGAAAGAGAAAGGCATTGTTTGGTCATTTGTGGAACATTTTTTTAAGTGGGGAGATTCAGGAATTGCAGAATTAGAAGCATTGAGCCTATTCGCTTTAGCGGCTCTAAGTTACTTGGGTAAGCATAATTATCGATCAAGATTTGTCATATCTTTTTTTAAAACAAAAAATAATTGTACCACAAACATACTTTCTATGCCTAATTTCCTGTTCAGATCATAATCGAGCAGTCGTCGCCAAATTTAATATGACAGACCATTTGTTTTGCTACCAGTGGTTTAAAACGCCCAAAACAGAAGAGTATATGCCAATTATTTTCAAAAATTACGAGAAATACAATCCTCCGAGTCTGCGTAGCATGTGCGAAGTGTTTGTTAAACAGAATTATCAACGTATTGGATTTAATTCAAGGAAAGAGTTAGAAGAATTTCTTTGTAGTCAAAATATTCCAAATGTAATTCTCACAATTAATAAAAGTAATTAACCTCAACAACATATTATCTTTTTCAGGTAGAAACAATACTAGCATCTGCAACAAAAAAACAAAAATGTCCTTTAAAAGTAGCGTTACATTTGTAACAGCGGAACTATTGAAATTGTTTTATAGTCAAAAGGTGCTAAGTTAGTTTTGTTAGTAATTCTTATTCGCGTTGCACGTGTCCTTGGAATAGAAAGAATGTGGGTGTCCAAAAATGGTCTCGCCAAAAACTGGAGAGAAGTCCACCCACACGCTAGTAATTTATTATCAATCCATTAAATACAACAAACGGATACACGCATAAACCACCTTTACTTTATCGTTTTCGCATTATTTTATTGTTCGCCGTACTTCTGGAATCAGACCGATTTTGGAAATCAAAGAATGATTGGTCTTTGAAAAGAAATTCGGCACGCGTTACAATCATTTGATTTTTAAAAGTTTTTTTTGTAAAAGACCTTTTAATCACGCACAAAGGTAGATTGATAAAAATGTCGCACGACGGTGTTGTAAGTTTGTGCTATCTATCGAAGATAAGATAAGATCTAACTCAGAAACAGAAACTCAAATTTTCATTGGAGGAAGTCAATAAAATTGTCAAAGAGGTGCGATCAATATTAGTTGTCCGAATTTTAGGGAGTCATTGCTGAATGAAAATAAAAAAATAATTAATTATTTTTTTGTTTTCTTATTTGCCAATGAGAGCAATAAGCCGTTATACAAATTGGTTCATGCAAATTAAATAAAAGTAATTTTTTTGCTGACCCTTTTAATTAAATTTCAGAACGTAGAAACAGTGCTTGTCAACCAAACCTATCACCCAGGGAAGACCTCAGAATGGATCGATGAAATAAGCAACAAAATTCTTCAACAATTAGCTGAACAACAAAAGAGCTTTAAATATGTTGGTAAGTATTGGCGTGTGTCTAGGCCGCCGGGATCGAGCGTCGACACTCGCGTAACTAACTAGTTTATAGTGAATTGCGTACTCATGCAAAAGAAAGAATCTGTTAATAATGGGCTACACGTGAGCAGTGCGTGCTTATGGGACGTTACTACAGATGGTACGAACGAAATTGAACATATTTTTGGAGCAATCATCTAACATTACCAAACCTTTTAACATCAAAATCAACTATACACAAAGATAGCACCCAAGATCTATTTGAACTAACATTTGTTTTAATGTGACAGGCGTGTGCACATACCGATGGGAGAATAAGACAATTCTATGTATCACTAATGTATTTGGTTGTATGATATAACAATACAAAACTTTAAAATAACACTGTGCTTCATGAAAATGAAATACCTCATTACGCATCCGTTACACTAATCTTACTGCGACTAGCTTTGATATAGTTATTAATTCAAAAGTTGCGTTCAGTACACTACTATCGCACATATATATTTAATGATTTACAATAACTCTACGGCTTCTTTTTGCACTAATTTTCGGGTTTTGGCGGTTCGGTTCTTGTCACCGTAACCCCTGCAACCTAAACAATTGCACCCACGACAACCTTTTTTCCAAATATCCGATCGCTTCTCTCGAGGCACCGTAAGTATACATAGAACAGATTCTTCATCTTGAATTTGTTTCTCATCTGAATCTGACTCGTCTGAACTCGCTTCACCATCTGATAAGCTTTTTACGTTTCTATTTACGCCTTTTTTACCAGCTCTGCGCTTCTCTCGCACAAAAAATCCTTTTCTGTTCGTTCCGCTGACAACCGTTGGTTTTTCACCTTCCGTAGAAACAGCTTGCGGATACAGCTTTTTATCTAGTGTGCGCGTGTCAAACACTTCGTTATTATCCAAGATAACTATTCGCGTCTTAGTGTCTCCATCTGAAAAAAAAAATCAATTTGAAAATCAACACGGAATTCAAAAATATTAGGCAGTTAAATTTGCACAATAAGAGTATTTGAAGTATTTAAATAAATGATGCCTTACCATCAAATGATTTTTCGCTAATTTCCCAATTTTTTCTTTTTTTTAGGCTTACTTTTACGGATGCTGTAGAGTTCTTAACGAACCTCTGCATTTCACCCGTGAATGCTCTTTCTATTGATTCTTGTCCTATATTGTACTTAATTGAACCACGCGACTTGATTCCAAACCGCGTGCCTTTGTTTCTAGGATCTCTCTTCTGATCCAACTCAATCTCGTCGTGCTCCATTTCTCGTTCGAAAAGAATACTATGCGATGTAGTCTTTCTGTTGCGAACAAAAATATTTCTCCTCCATTCGCAACATTTGCGCCCACAAAATTTTAAGAAAGTTATTAGCAGACAGACTTTTTAAGAAAACCGATTGAATTTTACAGAGAGAGAAAGGGTCGGTTTGCCGTGCCCAAATTTGTAACTCTTTTTATCAACAGCAAATATCATGATTGCCATCCAGCGATAAAAACGCAAGTCCTTTGTACAGTATTATGACTACATTGTTTTGCAAATTAATTTCGTAGCAAAATTATTTGCTTAACCACTTAATCATCAATATACTCATCATAATCATTATCATCATCTTCTTCCGAATAATATTCGTCATTAGCACCGTACAACTTTCGTGGGGACGTATCTTCCTTTTCCTGTGTCCGCAAATCAATTAGTAAGTCCCTCAAAATAAACCCAAAAAAAGGAAATTAAAAATTATTGATAAAAAAAATTCAAAGCGAAAACAATAATTTGCTTTCCAAAGCTGTATTGTTCAGCAATTGTCATGATACTCTTGTCAATTACTAAATATGGGAAGCACAACTCGACGGAAGATTTTCTACTTACGATTGTGCGGCCACTCCAAAGAGCTTTCAAATCACAGTCAACGGCAAATAAATCTTTCATGAGGTTTTCAGGGTCAAACTGCCGTTCATTGACAAGATCGATCTTAATGCACTCTAAACGATCGATGATTTCGTTCACTGATTGGAGCGCGAACGGATCCGATGACTTCAAACTTTCATTTTTCAATTTGTATAATGCTTCGGCATTAGTCATTAATCGCATGACTTCTTGCGTAAAGAAACTAAAGTCAAGGCCTGACACGTCAAGTGCAACCTCTAGAGAGAGTTATTGTCAGTCGGTTTTAAAATGTCAAAAATTCAAGAACAAACCTTCTGGCTTCTTTTTTGGAGGTTCATCGAATATTTTTTCGTCGCTTGTACCATCAGCACGGAAATTGTAACGTACAGCATGAAATTCCATGTTGCACAACGGCTAGATCTTGTTAGTTTCTTGTAGTCACCTATGATTTCAACACTAACTTACGCAATTAATTTTTACACGTGCCCATTCTGCAATGCAATCAAAGCTAATTAATAATGGTGGGTTAGTATCGCTATTAATTTTAAAATAATAATTTGCATTTTTTTCCAGCTTCATATCCTACCAAAATTCGTGATTACATTCTACAATAATAGAATATTGACCAGGTTTAATAGTGCTAATGCAGATCGCACAGGTTTTGACGTTCTCCATTTTTTCCTTCTAGATTCTGCGATTCTCCCTCCAAACGGCAATAAAATTTTAATAAAAAAAATTATGTACCTTATTGATGCATAAATTAATGCGTTGCTAGAAATTAATAAGACAAGATCCAATCAATCTAACTTCAAGCGACAAATCCCAGGACAAATGAAATGAGCTAGTGTCCAAAGCAAATAAAGAATAATCAAGATGTAGGTGTCCAAACGAGGACAAAAAACGAATGTTTGTAACGTTTTTAAAATTTCGTTTTTTATTTCGAACCCCTCACTACTGACACTACACAACAATTGTTACACAAAACGAGGGTAAAAGGTTCAAGGGCAAATACGATGGCAGATACAAACCCTGGTTTTTTTGATTCAGATGAGGAAGATGACGATTTTGTGCCACAAGGTAAATAGAAATATTCACCTTTATTACAATCACAATTTTATTCCATTTACGTCTTTATACAAAAGAGTTTTTATTTTTTTCAAGCAAAAATAATAATGCGGTTTTTTTACAGAATATTGTTGTCATAATGGCGCAATTACTCGTTTATTCACTAATATATATTTTTATCGAATAAATAACTTAGTTTTTCCGTTGTAGATGAAAGTGATGACGCGATCGAGCCGGATGAGGAAGAGCAAAACAACGATTTTTCTAGCGCAAACAAAAAAGGCAAAAAGAATGCAAAAAATAATACATCAAGGTACGAAGTTAAAAGAGTACCAATTCTCCTTACAAAATCTTCACTAATTTTTCCGCTGTGTTACTCGGCTCTATTTGTGGCCCCCCCTTCTATCGATTCTTAACGTTAAGATAACACCCCAATGCTCACATTATACCAGGAGGAGGAAAGGCGGTTTGTATTTGAGCGATGAAGAACCTGCAGAAGATACTGAAAGTGCGAATATGGAGCCTAAAGAAGATACACAAGATCCGACGAGCACTGACGGCAAGTCGGATTTGCAACCTGCTACAAATACCGAAAACAACAGTAATAGCAATAATCCATTAACGACTTCAATCCCGGATCCGTCAAACGACGGATCTAACAACACCAAGGAGAATAATAATAATGCTACCGAAAATTCCAAGAAAAGAAAGTTAGATGATTTATGGGCCGAATTAAACAAGCCTGTTGCAAAGAAAAAGGCCCCACCGAAGACAGTGTTGCCTTGGTCTTTTGGTCCTGCCACGCCGAAAACAAATGACACTACGACAACGAACAGCGATAATAATAATATAGTATCGGGTATCGAAGGGCTCAGTGGATCAACAGAGAAAAAAGGGACGTTAAATGTTGGTGAAATTCTCAGTTTGAGCACATCAGAAGAGAAGAAAGTTACAATCACACAGACATTCAATTTTGCGGGAGAAGAAGTAAAGTAAGTAGTAGTCTAAACACATAGTATTAATATATGCCAATGATGATATTACCTGGATCAAATGGACGTAAATATAAATTTTAAAAGATCTAGATCGCAAAGCTGTTTGACATGTCACATACTTCTAAAGCGATACTCATATTGTATATATTACAGAATTACTAAGGAGGTAGATGCCAAGAATGTTCCTGTAGCTAAGGGCTCAAAAGGTCTCGAAAGCGTGTTGTCAAAGATTAAAGGTCAGAAAAAAATGACATCGACCCAGAAGTCAGCACTGGATTGGAACCAATTTAAGGAAAAAGAAGGTATCGAACAAGAGCTACAACATGCTGCCAAAGACGGTTATTTGGAGAAGGTTGCTTTTATGGAAAGGACAGATCTTAGACAATTTGAGAAGGAAAAAGAATTGCGAGACGAAATGCGAAAGATTAATGCCAAAAAACAAGCAAAGTAAATTGAGATATAATAAATTTGTAAATAGAGTTTTTAAATCCCGCGTGGATCCGCAAAAGCTTAGCCAGCCATTCTGTTGCACCCCTTTTGCACCTCTTCCTTGCTATAAAATTAGTTGTCCTCAATAGAATCTTCGAGAAGCCTTCTACCCAGTATTCTAAAGTCTCGCCTACTTTTTTTGTGACCGTTTTAGCGTGGCAAAAGCCTGACCCCCCGTTCGTCCTTTTCTGCGCACTATTCGGTACCACAATAGGTACGTTAATGCATGTCATATTAATATTCAGCAATTAATCGAATATTGTTTATGATCCAGCCATACAATGTCTAGACTAACTTCATTAGCCAAAGTTTGCGGTTCGTTGGTGTCCCGAACGGCTCCAGCACGATCTTCGTCAATCTTTAATGCACGAAATGGTAGTAGATCGATTAATTTTTGTGCTTTGTATTTAATGCCAATCTAATCTCGCTTTTCTCATCTAGTTTCGGCTAAAATTGCTCCCTCCGTAAAATTGGCTCAGGTAAATATATAACACTTCTCACTGTAGTTTATTATGTGATAGTAAATGCAAGCAAATCTTTCTTTTTATTTTTCATTAAAATATTTTTCCAATCTCGGGAGTTAATCAATGTTTCATTGTATTACAAACCAATTCTAATGCTGCATTAATAGTCCTCTTTTATTCAAAATAAAAACTCGTGTTTGTCAACGCGATCTTACTCGTCGGGCGTTTTTGAGTCCCTCGACAAGTTTACCAAGCGACATATTGGATCTGGCAAAGAAGAAGATCTCTCAACAATGTTGAACCAAATTGGATTGAAATCATTGGACGAACTTGCTGAAAAGACCGTTCCTTCTCAGATTAGAACTCAAAATCCGTTGCAAGTCGGTCCCGAGCGAGGTGAGACCGAATTGTTGAACGAATTGAAGGCCACCGCTCAAAAGAATAAGATGTTGAAGAATTTTATTGGCATGGGATACTATGGAACTATTACTCCAAACGGTAAGTTTTTTTTTTTTCTCCCGATTTATACCTGACCTCTCAAGCGGGATAAGACGCGAAAAGAATATTAAATGCATTTCCATGAATTAATGGTGCTCAATTACAGCACAATATCTTTTTTTTAATCATTGGACTATTTTTGCTATCGCGAACTCTCTCTTTTATCTTCAAACTTGCTAAAATTAATTTTAATAGTTATCTTACGTAACATTATTGAGAACCCTGCGTGGTACACTCCTTACACTCCCTACCAAGCCGAAATCTCACAAGGTCGTTTGGAATCCCTCTTGAACTACCAAACTATGATCTCAGATCTAACTGGTTTGCCCATGTCTAACGCCTCTTTGCTCGATGAGGCTACTGCTGCCGCTGAGGCTATGTTTTTGACTTACAACATTGCTGGCAAGAAGAAGGACGTTGTTTTCTTCGTCTCTGTAAGTATTTTGCTATTTGTCCATTTTGTAACCGACAATATTGCGATTATAGTTTTGATCGCATAGGTTTTATTTATTGACGAACAAAAGACTAAAAGTACTTCTTATCGATCTGGAAATTAGATATTAATTGAGGTAATATCCTTTTCTAGGAACTGTGCCATCCGCAAACCATTTCCGTGGTCAAGACTCGTGCTGAGTGGATGAATATCCAAGTTGTTGTGGGTGACCACAAGACTTTGGATCCCAGCAAGCATGAACTTTGCGGCGCTTTGATTCAAGTATGTAGTTACAACTGAATATTACTATATGCTATTCAATTACATCTTGTCGGCCTAACACTTAAAATAGTACCCTGCCACCGATGGTAGCATTAACGACTACAAATCGTTCGTCCAAAAGGTACATGCCACCAAGGGTCTCGTAGTCTGCGCCACTGACTTGTTGGCCTTGACTATGCTCACTCCCCCTGGCGAATTTGGAGTTGATATTGTTGTCGGTAACGCTCAACGCTTTGGTGTTCCTCTTGGCTATGGTGGTCCTCACGCTGCTTTCTTGTCTACTAAGGTAATACACTTAGCAACGTGGTCCTTTCAGCAGGTGAGCTGATCTATTTTGTAGGACGAATACAAGCGTATGATGCCTGGTCGTATTATTGGTGTTTCCAAGGACGTACGTGGTCAACCTGCCATGCGCCTTTCTTTGCAGACTCGTGAACAACACATTCGTCGTGAGAAGGCTACTAGCAACATTTGTACCGCTCAAGTACTCTTGGCTAACGTCAATGCAATGTAAGTCGTGTGAAGCATAAGTAAAGAGCACGCTCTAATGTTAAATCATAGGTATGCTGTCTACCACGGCCCTAAGGGTCTCCGTACTATTGCTGAACACGTTCACGGCAAGGCTAACGTGTTCTCAGCTCAAGTCAAAGAATTGGGCTACAAGACTGGTGATGCCCCTTACTTTGATACTGTTCGTGTCGAATTAGCTAAGGGCACTTCCGCTGAGTTCCAACAACTTGCTGTCAAGAACGGTGTCAACGTCCGTGCTTTGGACAATAAGACTGTTACCATCTCCGTCGATGAAACTACCACCAAGGACGATCTCGCTGCATTGTTGAACGTTTTCGCTCAAGCCAACGGAAAGAGCGCCAACTTGGCTGATAAGCTCGAAAAGGCACAAACCACCAACACCATTCCTGCCAACTTCCACAGAACGAGCGCTTACTTGACTCACCCCGTGTTCAACAGCTACCACTCTGAACACGAGATGCTGCGCTACATCTTCCGCTTGCACAACAAAGACTTGGGTCTCGTTCACTCTATGATTCCTTTGGGCTCGTGCACCATGAAATTGAACGCCACTGCTGAAATGATCCCTATCACTTGGCCTGAATTCAACAGCATTCACCCCTTCGTTCCTCTCAATCAAACTGAAGGTTACCAGAAGATGTTCAACGACCTCGAACGTCAATTAGCTGATATCACTGGCTTCCACTCTGTCTCATTGCAACCCAACGCCGGTTCACAAGGAGAGTACGCTGGTCTCTTGTCTATTCGAAAATACCAAAAGGCTCATAACCAAGGTCACCGTGACATTGTTTTAATTCCTGTCTCTGCACACGGTACCAACCCTGCTAGTGCAATGATGCTTGGTTTGCAAGTCGTCCCCGTAAACTGTGATGAGGAAGGAAATATCGAGGTTGCTGACCTTAAGGCAAAGGCCGAGAAACACAAGGACAAGTTGTCTTGCATTATGATTACTTATCCTTCCACCCACGGTGTCTTTGAGGGCAGTGTTAAAGAAATTTGCAAGATTGTTCACGATAATGGCGGTCAAGTTTATATGGACGGTGCAAACATGAACGCTCAAGTTGGTTTGACCAAGCCTGGTAAGCGTTAAACGTCGCCTTTCAGTCATACTTTGCTAACAATAAAATTAGGTGAGTTGGGCGCCGATGTTTGCCACTTGAACTTGCACAAGACCTTCTGTATTCCTCACGGAGGAGGCGGTCCTGGCATGGGTCCTATTTGCGTTGCCAAACAGTAAGTGACAAAAACAAGTATTTTGTTGGAGTTCGTCGTTGTTGAGTGGGATCAGTGGACCTGAAAAAATAGGTCATTTCATTTTAATACCGCGCTGCTTACGCAGCCCGTAGGTGAAAATTTTTATTTAACGTCAAGCAATACTATGTTTCCAATATCGAACCTAAGGGCGCCTTTTTCATTATACTTCGCGCTAAAACGCGC
>Ga0209960_1004597_pt1 | contig 10404 bp, 15 predicted proteins | sample ThiBiot_500_plan_2_FD_183947 | JGI IMG/M metagenome (GOLD analysis project Ga0209960, IMG submission 183947) | Wastewater bioreactor microbial communities from Cape Town, South Africa - Thiocy_expt_500_plan (SPAdes) | ecosystem: Engineered > Bioreactor > Thiocyanate-remediating >... | reverse complement strand
AGTTAAAAAAAAGTTGAAAAAAAAAAAAAAATCAATACATTATATCCAGCAAAGCGCAAAGAGAGTGTACAAATAATTAAAATTGAATAACTCCAACTGAGAAAATAAAATAACCTTGAACCTAAAAAAAAAAAAAAAAAAAAAAAAAAAAAAAAAAAAAAAAAAAAAAAAAAAAAAAAAAAAAAAAAAAAATAAAGAAATAAAATAAAAAGAGACCTTCATCAGAAAAATATCGAGAACGAAGTATTAATAAGTCAAAACTTTCATTCAAAATTGTAATCCATGCAAAAAAAAAAAAACATATATTTGGCAAAGAGTAATCAAACTCCCAGCTTCAGTCTCACTTATCATCAGATATCCTGGTCTTATAACAGATAAAGTCAACGCACATAAAAATAGTGCATAAGAAATGAACATAAAGATAAAGGATGTTCTGGCAAATCGCTTCCATTTTGTCTGTAATATATTCCGAAATGGTGTAACTTGTAATAAACTTTTATCATAACCCCTACCGACCTGAGCTGAATATGTGATTAACATGAGTGCAGTTGAGGGAGTAAGAAGTGAAGTTTTAAATGAATCAATTTCTTCAAGAGGATAAGCATAAGAAATGATTGGACCTGTATTGATTATTTAAAATGATAAATAAGAATGAAAATCATAAAAAGAGAAATATTACCATATCGCCAAAGTACCCTTCTCCTTCGATTGATTATTTCTTGAAGCATGTTTGGCTTTCCTAAAACTGCTGCATAATTCAATGGGGTTCGATTTTCGAGATTTTTGATTGTTTCCAAGTCAAACATCTTTTTTTCCTCTGGTTTACTTGCGTTGTCTTTTGAAGTGCCTTCAGATTTACTTTTGAATGAATCGTACAAATTTGAAAAACTAGCAGAAACTCTTTCCAATTTACTTTTGTTTTCATTTTCGTTTTCGGAGTCTTTCAATCTTTGTTCAACAATTTTGTCTTGATAAAGGTCTACTAAATCTAAAACATAGTTGTACATATCAGGCAATTCTTTTTCAACACAGAGGTGTAACAATGTATTTCCATATTTATCTTGAATGTCAAGTCTTGCACCATATCGAACCAATAAGCGAATCATTTCTTTTTTATTTTTCAACTCTGAACAAACTGCAAAAGCAAGTGCATAATCTCCAAGATAAATAGCCCCTTTGTCCTTGTCAAAAAAACTTCCTGTTACTTGTGTTTCAAGGAGCTTTCTTTGACGTGGTGTTGGGATGAAATCTTTTTTAGAATCAAAATCTTCATTATCTTCCTTTCCTAATATATCAAGTAGTCCTTTTGCAAGTTCAACATTTCCATTTACAACAACAATATGAAGAGCTGTTTCCCCTTTGTTGTTGGATTTATAATTGAGATGTTAATCTTTCATGTTTTCTTTGGAAGATGTAAAATGAGAAAATTGTACCTTCATGGATCCCTTTTTGTTGTTGAAAGATTAATTCTGGGTATTTTTGAGCAATATGAAGGGCAACAGGAGTATTTGAATATAAACATGCAACATGAAGAACAGTTTCTTTAAAATTTTCCCCAACTTCATCCATAATTTGTTGATCATCAACCAATTTTCCTTCTTTTGCCAATTCTTTTTTCTTGATCAAGACTGCATTGTCAAAGTCTTCTATCGTTCCAGATTCTGCTGCAGCCCAAATGGTTCCTGGTTTTGAAAGTCTGTTGTAAATTGTTTATATACTTATTTGCCTCAAAGATGGAAACTAAATAAAATACCGCTCGGCTTGTTCCGAAGCTGCTACAGCTCTCTTCTTCCCAACATATTTTATTTCTCCAAGAGCGAAACTAGTTGCATCAAAATCATCATCATCATAATCCTTTCTTGTTTTTGGGGGAATAACTTTATGTTCACTGGATTTGTTTGTTTTTGTTTCATCCTCATCTTCTTGATTTAAAATAAGTTGGGCTTCACTTTGCATTTCATTTTTTGTTTCCTGTCTCATCGACTTCATTTCATGTATTGTAGACGTTTGCTGGTCCTCTTCAGACATTTGTTTCGCTTTCACCTCTATGTAATGAATAAGAAAAAAAAGAAAAAGAAAAAGAAAAAGAAAAAGAAAAAAAAAAATACAATTAATTTCCTTGTTTTATTTTTTTCGGTAGGTCTCCTAGTTCTGATAGGAAAGAAGGTCAATTGTCCTTGCAAAAAACCACTCAAAGAAAAAGAAACAGGAATAAAAATCAGGATTAGTTGCAACTAAAGAATATGAAACTATTGGACTAAAGTTTTCAAACTAAATAAATGATAATTAAATAAATTACTCATCGAATTAATTGAAAAAGAAATCAGGAAAGAAAGAAAGATTTCAAGCTTTAATGTTTTAACAAACTACAGGAAATAAATAAATAAAATTTTAAAATTAAAAATTATACCATTTGGCTGAAAAGAAAAAAGAAATCCAACTGAGAGTTTCAATCGTTGGGAAATAGCGGATTCATCGCTTTCTCTCAATGAATCTTTGTTTGAGGTTTTGATCAAAATTGATAGAAAGCTATGAATGCGCTATTTTCTTTTTCTTTTTTCTGATAATTGTTTTAGTTCATGACAGTTATTTCAATTCATTTATATTTACAAGATTGATTCTATTATCTTGGATCAAGAAGAAGAAATCAAAATATAATTAATTTATTAGAAAGACATGAATTGATGACAAAATTACTATTCGTTTTTGCTTGAACTAGAAGAACAAAAGAAAAGAAAATTAGTAAATGAAATTTGTATTCCAAGAAGAAATAAACTTTACCTCATCTCTTCCAAGATTTTGAAGTTATTGAAGTTCGAGTTCTGTTTCGACATGTTCTGATGGTTTTCTTGGCATGCTAGACACTCGAGAAACAGAAAGTATTCTCTGCTTTACAGGGGGAAAAAACATTTGAAGCCTCTTTTTCTTTTCAGGTACCCAAGAGCCTTCCTCATTCACTACAAGATAATATTTCTCATCATTAGGTTTGTCATTAATTCCTATCTCCTTTCCTTGGAATCCAACTCTCAACCAAGAAGAAGAAGAATATTTCGGAAAACAAAATATTCCCACAAGAATCCTGAGCCTTCTCTCAGCAAATAAAATAACTGAGGCCCACTGAGAATTGAAAAGAAAATTTAGTGGTAAAAAAAAATGAAAAAGTGGGAAAAAAAAAGAAGAAAGGAAACCTCTAATTCCCATCTTCTCTCTGAATCTTTTTTAACTTGAGAATAAGTATCATTCATCATTGCAATCAACATATTCAACATCAACATTCCAGTGAGACAAGTGTAAGCTATCACTAAAAATATTGTAAATTTACTATTACTTGCATTGTCCACATCCAAAGTATCAAAATCAAAAAGCATTGCACGAAACAATGTGAACATACTCCATGGATAAGTAATAAATGCATAATCTCCAGTGTTTCTATAAACTTCAAAGAATACTTTTTTTTTTTGATAAGTTTGTTATTTAATAAATAGTTCCATTGAGTGAGAGTAATTGAATAAAAATATACCAAGTGTAAAACCAAATAAAAAGATAAAAAAAATAGCAAGAAATTTGACTACATCGGTTAAAATCATTTTTCTGAGAATTACAACATAATATCCAATACGGCTCTCCCCTCTTGTAAAATATAACACATAAATCCAAGCCAAAACTCCTGCACATGCAAGGGAAAGACCTTCTGGTCCCTTTTATTTATTTATTTATTTTGAGTTTGGGTGCAACCTTTCGAGAGGTTGAATTCAAATTGAAGAAAAGTTGGGAGAAAAAGAAGAAAAATCCTCGTACATTATATCCAGCAAAGCGCAAAGAGAGTGAACAAATAATTAAAATTGAATAACTCCAACTAAGAAAATAAAATAACCGTAAACCTAAAAGAAAAAGAAAAAAATTGAAAGAAATAGACCTAAAAGGAAAAAAAAATAGACCTTTATCAGAAAAATAATGAGACCGAAGTATTAGTAAATCAATACTTTCATTCAGAATCGTAATCCAGGCAAAAGAAAAAACATATGCTTGACAAAGGGTAATGAACCTTCCAGCTTCAGTCTCACTTATCATCATACCTTCTGGTTTTATAACAGATAAAGTCAAGGCACATAAAAACAGTGCATAAGAAATGAACATCACCAAAAATATATGTTTGGCAAATAGGTTCCATTTTTCATCTAATATATTCCGAAATGGTGTAACTTGTAATAAACTTTTATCATAACCCTTTCCAATTTTAGATGAATATGTGATTAACATGAGTGCGGTTGAGGGAGTAAGGAGCGAAGCTTTGAAGGAATCAATTTCTTCAAGAGGATAAGCATAAGAAATGATTGGGCCTATATTGATTATTTAAAATGATAAATAAGAATGAAAAATCAATCAACAAAAACAAGGAAGAAAAAGAGAGAAATATTACCATATCGCCAAAGTACCCTTCTCCTTCTATTGATAATTTCTTGGAGCATGTTTGGGTTTCCTAAAACTGCTGCATAAGTCAATGGAGTTCGATTTTCGAGATTTTTGATTGCTTCCAAGTTAATCTTCTCTTCATTTTTTTCACTATCTTCTTGTGAAATATCAGACAAGCTCATCCTTCTTTCAACTTTTTCAACAAAACTTTTAACACTTGGAAGTCTTTCCAATTTACTTTTGTTTTCTTTGTTTTCTATAGGACAGTCCATTTGTTGTTGAACAATTTTGTCTTGATAAAGATCGACTAAATCTAAGATATAATTATACATATCAGGCAAATTTTTTTCAACACAAAGATGTAATAATGTATTTCCATATTTATCCTGAAGATCAAGTCTTGCACCATATTGAAACAATAAGCGAATCATTTCTTTTTTGTTTGGGAAATCTGAGCAAACTGCAAAAGCAAGTGCATGATCTCCCAGATAAATAGCCCCTTTGTCCTTGTCAAAAAAATCTCCTGTTACTTTTTTTGCAAGAAGTTCTATCTGGCTTTGTGTTGGTGTGAAACTCTTTTCAGGATCAAAATTTGAATCATCTAGTTTTCCTAGTATATCAAGAAGTCCTTTTGCAAGTTCAATATCCCCATTGGTGACAACAATATGAAGAGCAGTTTCCCCTTTGTTTGTTGGATTATCATTTATAATTTAAGACATTGAAATCTTTCATTTTTCTTGAAAGGTGTAAAATGAGAAATTATACCTTCATGGATTCCTATTTGTTGTTTAAGGATTAAATCTGGATACTTTTGAGCAATATGAAGAGCAACAGGAGTATTTGAATATAAACATGCAACATGAAGAACAGTTTCACAAAAACTTTCCCCAGTCTCATTTACATTTTGACCTTTTTTCACTGCATTGTCAAAGTCTTCTATGGTTCCAGATTTTGCAGCAGACCAAATGGTCCCTGATTTTGAAAGTCTGTTATGAGTTGTTATTGACTTATTTGTCTCAAAAAGAAAACTAAATAGAATACCGATCAACTTGTTCCGAAGCTGCTACAGCTCTGTCCTCCCCAACATATTTTATTTCTCGACGAGGGACCCTCTTTGCATGTTTATCATCATCGTCGTCGTCACCCTTTCTTGGGGGAATAACTTTATGCTCACTTGACTTGTTTGTTTTTGTTTTATCCTCATCTACTTCTGGGAAAATAGGTTGGGTTTCATATCGCATTTCAGGTCTCATCGACGTCATTTCATATGGAGTTTGTTGGTCCATTTCAGACATTTTTCGTTGTCACCTCTAGGCAATGAATAAGAAAAAAGAATAGAACAGGTTCAGTGAAAACAGTTTGAAGAAAGATAAAAGTAAATAAATAAAAAAATAAAGAAAGAAAGAAATACAATACAATAATATCGAGTGTGTTGCTAAATCGTTTTGTTTCGTCCTTTTCAAAAGAAACGAATTTGAACATTTTTCTTTTTTTCTTTTTTGAAGACAAGCAAAAAATGTCCAAATTCAAAGAAAAGGGATCAGGAGCAGGAGCAGAATCAGTTGAAATCAGGATTCGTTGCAACAAAAGAGGAATGGTTTCAGTCCAATTCAAGAAACTTTTGAGAGATTTGCAAAAAAAAAAAAAGAATCCATAACAAAAAAGTTTTTGATGATGTGCATTTTTGATCAAAATTTGCAAACAAACAAAAGTGAATATGGATCAATAGGGGGTTTTGATTGAAAGGGAGAGAAAACTCCTCAAAAAATCCGCCATGTTTTTTTTGTTTTTCAGTTCCCATTTCCTTGAAATTTTCATGAATAGGTTTTTTTTTTTTTTTTGCTCAATAAATATCAAGAGAAATAAATAAATTCAAGAAAAGACATTCAAATTGCAAACATATTTATTCAAAAAAGATGTTCTACAGAAATGAGAAATTAAAGAACCTTGAATCCGAGTTCGAGGTTCTTTGCAAAAAAACTAAAAATTCGACTTTGAATTTGAAATTGTTCAGAACTGTAGCCCTTGTAATTGAAAACTTTAGTGCAATAAATAAGTTTCTAAGCAATTGCAAAGATGAGTCAATGGAAAAAAACTCAGAAAAAACAAACACGATATGACTTTCCTTTGGAAGTTTGGTCAATTCATTTCAATTTCAATTTCAATTTCAATCCCAAAAAAAAAAAAAAAAAAAAACTTTTTGACTTCGTATTCATAAATTCCAAAAAGAAAAAAAGAAAGAAAGAATTGCAACTATTACTTAATTTGATATCAAAATTTTTATAATTAATTTTTCTATACTTTATATTTTCAGTTCTGATAGATTGTATTACGAATAGTATTTATCTTCAGAAAGAATTGGGTTTGGGTTTGAGGTAAGAAAAAAGAAAAAAGAAAAAAGATGAGAAACATGGCGGGAGTAGTTCGTGTGCCATTCCGTGGTTTTGCTCTTATTCGAGCCCAAGTTGAGAGAGGAGAAGACAACTTACGCCGAGTGATTCCTATCAAAGAGACACCAGAGGAGAAAGTTGAACGACATATGAGGGATAGGGTTCGAAAGCTTCAAGGTGAAGGTGCAGATAATAATAAAAATATTGTTCAGAGGATTCATAAACTAGGCTTGCTTTTGACAGACAAGAAGTTAACCCCACAAGAGTTATGTTGTTTATTCTGGAGAGTCAGTCTTGCTGTGAGTCACTTACCACAACCACATAGAGCTAAAAAGGATGATGCTTTTCAACCCCTTCATCAATATCTTCCAACTCAACAGTTCCTTCTTTCTCCTGCTTTTGAAACAACAACTCGCTATTTTTATGATCGATTGGATGAACCTGAGTTTAGAAACTTGACCCCTTTGTCACATATTTTGGGAGGATTATCATATTTGACTCCACCTTATTACCCAACATCGATTGATCCAAGACATGTTGGTCCATCATTCATCAACCCTCCAACTATTCCTCTCCTTTCTCCTCGTCTTTCTACCGTTCTCAATTCAACTTTCACTTCAACTATTTCTATATTTAAAAATAGAACCTCTTCACCTTCAACTTTATCAAATCTTGAAACATCTATAAATTCATTTGTTAGAGTAGTTGAAAGTTTATCAAGCTTAGCTCCTTTTAATGAAGATTATGTCAAACTCTCATTAGATTCCATTGTTCCATTGATTCAAGAAATTTCACCATTTTTAGTTGATTCAATGGCCCCTTATCAACTCTCTTCTTATGCATTAAGTTTATCAAAACTTTCACCCACTACACCAATAGATAAAAATGTTTTCGAAAAAATTGAAGAAAAATCACTTTCTCTCATGCCCTCATTTTCCCCAAAACAAATGGAATCTCTTGCTTATTCTTTCGTAAAACTTTCTATTCCAACAGATAAAATTGATGAAGCAATTAAACAAAGACTTGCAACTTTATATGTTCAACTTGAAAATTATCAAATTTAGAAAAAGAAGAAAAAAATAATTGCTTTAAAGATGTAGAAATAAAACATAATAACATAATTCAACTTTTTTTTTTTTTGAAAGAAAGAGAAAAAAATTATTATTATTATTGATATTATTACGATTACTATTATTATTTAAATTAACATTACAATTTCACAAATACACTCTGAAAATTCCACTTACTCTTTCTCGACATAGATGACACCTTTCATTACTTTCTGCTTCATGAGCACAATCAGAACAATAGGAATGACCACAAGGAGTACAAGCAAATCGTGTTTCAATTTCTTCAAAACAAATTGCGCATTCAGGGGTCTGTACCAATTCATTTTGTCTTTTAGCTTGTTCTTCTTTCTCACTGAGGAGTTGTTCCTTTTCTTGTTTTAATTTTTCTTGTTCTTTTTCCATTTCCGAGATATCATGTCGAGTTTTTTGAATATCTGCTTCAAGGATTTGATTTCTCTGAGCAAATTCAATTGAATCTTTTGTCTTATTTTCTAAATCATTCCTTAATTTTAATTTCTCTTTTTCCATTTCTTGAAGTCTTTTGTGAAGTGTATCTTGTTCCTTTATTTAATTTTTTTTAAAAAAAAATTTAGGTTTTGATAACTTTGTGAAGATATCTTTTTTAAAAATAAACAAATAAATAAAATAAAATAAAATAAAATAAAATAAAATAAAATAAAATAAATAAACTTACAAATTTAAGGTTTGATTTCTGATTTTCAATAGAATTTATTTGATCCTGGAGATTGTTAATTTTCATTTTGAATTCTTCTAAAATTCTTTTTTGATCTTCATTTTGTTGTTTAGATTCTCGAAGTCTCGATAATATATCAGACTTTTCATTTTTTAGAGATTCACCATACTTAGCTTCAAAATATGGGAGGAGTTCATTGATAATGGAAGTTGAGTATTTCTTCAAGAGGGATTGGATAGAGTTTGAATTGGAAGGCTCTGATACTGGGAAAAAATTTTCTGAAGTAATGGTATGGATATATGATAATTTCTGTTGCAAAAACTGAATGACGGATCGATATTGTGCAGATGAGGGACTTGCGAGAGAGGAAGAAGAAAGATCAGAAGAAAAGGTATCCATTGGGTTTGTTAAACTAAGGCTCAAAGAGTATGCTATCTCAATGACACATCTTACTTCTGAATTTGGTCCTTTATTTTTTGCAAACTCAAAACTTTGATTTAGACATGTGTTGAACTCTTTATTAATTCCAAAAAATTCCTTTTCTTCAGAAATTAAATTTTGAATTGACTTAGTTACTTCCCAAATTTTTATGCTCGTTAAATCTTTAATTTGAGGTTGCCCTTCTCTCAAATTCTTTTCCAAAAGGTTATCTAATGTTACAATCCTTTCCAATTCCTTAGTTAATTTCTCCTCCTCTGATTCTTGACTTCCATTCCAATAATCCATCAAAGCAGAAGTCAAATCTGATGGAGCAAATTGCAAAGATAAAACATCATCAAATGGTACACCTGTTAAAGCTGAAATCTCAGATAATGTTGGAAGGTTTGAAGCAATGATTGATGCTTTATCCCAAACATAATAATAACTATGCGTCCAAATATTTCCATTCTCACATTCACGGACATTATTTTTAACAAACTCATACTCCTCCAATTCTTCATCTTTTTGACTCTGATTCTCAGAGGATTCATTTTCACGAACATCCTCAAAGCTATCCTCTCTCCACTTCCTTCCATAAATAATATACTGCTTTCCAACATAATCCTTCAAAAGAAAATACCCATTCTCAGCAACAATTGCCTCCTTCCTCTCCTTTTCCACCAAGAAACATTCATCAAACCCACTAATCTTCTTAATAGAACTCTCTTTTACAGGCACGGTAACATAATACTTTTGAACTTTCTTCTTCTCTTCTCCTTGCTTGGGTTCTATCACTAATAAGAGCTCAGCTCGATTGTTATTGTTATTGCTAGCAGAACGGGAAGCCATTCGCAACTTTTTTTTTTTTTTTTTTTGGGAAAGTTCACTTTTCCACCTTTTTATTAATTGTTCTAACTCAAAAAGATGGAAAAGTGACCTTCGATTTTTATAAACATTCACTTTTCCACCTTTTAATATAAAATTATAATAAAAAGGTGGAAAAGTGAATGTTTGTGACTTTCTTGCGTCATCAAATTTAATTGATTGATAGGAACACTCATTAATTAATTTTGTTGATAGAGTTCAAGTAAATGGGTTTGAAAAGTTTTTTGGCTGTAGTATTACAAAATATATATTTTGAGAATTACAATATAATATAATTATTTTGAAAAGAAATTTGATCTTTGATTGTCAATTCTTGCTTCCTACAGAGATCAATAATAATAATAAAAAATTAGATTTTGAAGGAAAAAAATGAAAGAAAGAAAGAAAATGTACTTCCATTGAAACCATAAAGTCTTCAAAAGTTTGAAAAAATAATGAATGTTCCATAAATTCTTCTTCTCCAAAGAATATTAAAGTTTGTTGATAAACTATTTTTTTTTTTTTTTTTTTTTTTTTTAATTTTTTTAAAAAA
>Ga0209960_1004592_pt1 | contig 10419 bp, 6 predicted proteins | sample ThiBiot_500_plan_2_FD_183947 | JGI IMG/M metagenome (GOLD analysis project Ga0209960, IMG submission 183947) | Wastewater bioreactor microbial communities from Cape Town, South Africa - Thiocy_expt_500_plan (SPAdes) | ecosystem: Engineered > Bioreactor > Thiocyanate-remediating >... | reverse complement strand
ACAATAAAGAACGAAGAGGTTAAAGTCAGTGTTTCAGAGAGGAGAGAAGATTAAAAAAAGGCGGGAAATTTTGTTTTTTTATTATAAATTTTTTTCGCCAATCAAAATTGGAATTTTTTTTTTTTTTGTAAACAATCTTCAAACATATTGAGTTGGAGTGGTGATCAATTTTCCATTGACAACTTTGGAAGTGAATTGATGAGGAACATTGTGTTCAACCTTTTTTTGTTTTATTTTGAAGTTTTTTTAAAAAAATAAATAAAATAAAAATAATAGAATTAAGACCTGATCTTCTCCATTGTAAGTAAAGACATTAACTTCAGAGATATTTGTAGTAATAATTGAAGCTTTTTCTGCAGTCTTAGAGAGAAAAACATTCACACCACTACTTTTATCAATCTAGATATTAAAAAAATCAAGAGTTTTTTTTTTTTTGAAATGATTTTATTTTTATTTTTGACATTTTGGAGAGAAAAAAGATTTACTTGAATTGCAGGGACTTCTCCTTGAATTTCAACATTAATACCAGAGCTATTGACAATATCCACAGAGCTGATAGCAGAGTGAACTAAAACTCCAACTTTGGTACAATTATCTTTTATGATTATTATGATTATTATTATGATTATTATTATTTTATTATTATTATTTGAACAAATATCAACTTTGTAAAAAACGAAAAGGAGAGAAATAGAGAAAATCAAAGTTTTTTAAAAAAAAACAAAAAACAAAAAACAAAATAAAAAATGAACCTATTAAGATTTCGTTGACCTTTCCTTTAATTGAAATGATTGAATCATGACACTTATAAATTTGAATAGCTTGTTTTTGATTCACCTCATCTTCTTCAAGAACAATTTCTTTGTTTCCTTTTTGGTGTTCCTATTAAATTGTTAAGTTATCATTCAGTTCAGAGTTATCACAAAAAACAAAAATAAACAAAAAACAGGGAAAAAAAGAAAAAGAAAAAAAAATGAAATAAAATAAAGATCTCAAGAGAAAAAAAATAAAAATAAAAAGTAATGTTGAAAAATTTTTGACCAATTTTAAAACAAATAAATGAAAGAAGAAGTTATGATTGAAGAAGTAGATAAAAGTATAAATATTGAATTCATACAATCTTCCAAGCTTTTCCTTCTCTTGCTTTCTTTGGTTCTGGAGTGGCCATGTTTGTTTTGTTTTTTATTTTATTTTTGTTTGCGAAAACGTACGAATTTCAATAAATAAACAAACATGGCTGCTTTAGTTCCAGCACGCAGAATCCTTTTACTTCCTTCCATTCGGCACACATTGAGATTCCTTTCAACTCAGATCTCTCCTCCATCTCCACCTTTACAACAACATCAACAACCACAACCAAATCAACAATCAAATGTGCAAAATTCATCAACAACATCATCTACTTCTTCACAGGTTTCTTTTTTTCTTTTTTCTTTCGTTCTTCTGAATTATATTTATTTACAAAAATATTGAAAATAAGGTAACTGGAGAAAATGAAGATGCATTTCAAAGTACTTTTTATTTTTAATTCAAAAATAATAAGAGTAATTTATTCCATTCTCATAATTTTTTTCAATAAATAAAAAGGATTTCTTGATAAAGATCTTCAAAGTTTCAATCAATCTCATAAAATGTTGATTTCTATTGAACAACAAAGAGATCTTCTCAAATCAATTATGAAGAAAACAAATGAACAATCTTCAGTTTCAAATTTAGAGAATGTTAATTCGGATGATTTATTTCTACTTGGGAATTTCATTTCAAAAAAATCTCAAAAACTTGAACCTTTAGCATTTAAATTACTTACAATGGCATCACAAAAAGGACATTCAAATGCACTTCTCACTTTGGCAGAATTTTATAAAGAAGGTTATAATTCCTATTCTTATTTTGATGGTAAAACAAATTTGATTGATGAAAAAAAAAAAAAAGGTAAAGGAGTTGAAAAAGATCTAGGAAAAGCTGTTGAAAGTTATGAAAAGCTTGCTCAAAATGGACATCCGTTTGCAAATGTATTATTTATTTTGAGTTTGAATTTTGATTTCAATAGAATTAAAAACTTTATTATTGTTATTATAGTTTAATCTTGCATTGCTTTATTATCAAGGAATATTTTATCAACAAGATAAAGAAAAAGCTGCAAAATTATTTGAATTGAGTTTTAGAAAAGGTTTTCTCGAATCAGGATTTAATTTAGGTTGATTTCTTTTCTTTTCTTTTCTTTTCTTTTATTTATTTATTTATATCCATTATTGAATCAATTCAATCTTTTCCTTATTAGCTGGAATGAATTTGTATGGTGATGGAATCCCACAAAATATTCCATTGGGATTATCTTATCTTCAAGAACTCGAACAAAAAGGTTTTTATTTCTACACTTGTTTTTGTAGTCAAAAAGTCAATCAACAAAAAAAAAAAATCTTTTTTTTTTTTTAATTAGAACATCCAGAATCATTATATTTTCTTGGCACATTATATAACAAAGGGGAGTTTCTTCAATTAGATCTTCAAAAAGCGTATGAATATTTTTTAAAAGCAGCAGAAAAAGGACTTGATAAAGCACAATATAATGTTGGACATTGTTATTTTGCTGGTATGGTTATAGTTAACTGAACTATTTATTTATTTATTTATAATTTTACTTATATTAATTCAATTTTAATTTTTAATTAGGGAAAGGTGTCTCTCCTAATCTTGAAGAGGCAGCAAAGTATTTCAAATTGGCTGCTGATCAAGGATTTACGATGGCTCAAGTTTTTTTTTTTCATTCATTTTTCTTTATTTATTTATTTATTGATTGATTTTTTTTCCTTTTTTTTTCAAAGGTTAACTTTGGAAATATGTGTAGTCAAGGATTAGGAGTGAAAAAAGATATTGAACTTGCGAAACATTATTTAAGACTTGCATCTGCTTTCAATCAACATGCTAAACTCACATTACAAGAGATTGAAGAAGATGAACTAAAAGAAAAAGAAGAAGAGAAAGAAAATAAAAAAGAAGAAAAACAAGAAGCAAAAACATCATCATCGTGTACCATTTTGTAAGTAGACAATAAAATATCAATAATTCCAATCAAAAAAGTTCAATATCATGATGAATCATGAAGAACAAATTCTTTCAAAATAACAAATAAAATAAAAGATTTCAGAACAATCAATAGAATTATTGGTGATGATTGAGAAGCAAGATTCTCTTCCAATGGATTACTTGATTCAATCAAGCCAACCTTCTTTTCAAAAAGAAATAATATTGCATATTTCTTTATATATTATTTCTTTAATGCTTATTGTTATTATTAAACATTATTTGCAACGAACCACAACGGAGATACTAGGTATAGAAGAACAGCTTGTGTTAGCTTGCTCAGAAGGGAACATTGAAGAAGTTGAAGGATTACTTATTAACAACCCTCAAAAGAACCTTAAAATTGATTCAATGAGTATTCAAATTGCTTGTGAAAAAGGATATATTGAAGTAGCGAAGTTATTATTAAATGATGAAAGGATTGATGTCAATACAGTAAGTGGTCGTAATGGTAAAACACTTCTTTATACTGCTTGCTTGAATGGAGATATATGCATTGAAATTGTGAAGTTATTATTTAATGATGAAAGAGTTGATATCAATAAACCAAATGATAATGGAGCAACACCTTTTATAATTGCTTGCTGGAATGGAGATATTGAAATTGTAAAGTTATTCTTAAATGATCCAAGAGTTGAATTAAGTGAAGGATTAAATAATATTGATGAAAGTGAAACACCTTTTTATGTCGCTTGTATAAATGGACATATTGAAATTGTGAAGTTATTATTAAATGATAATCGAGTTGAAGTAAATGAAGCAAATAAATTTGATTTCAAAACACCTTTTTTTGCTGCTTGTGAAAAAGGATATATTGGAATTGTGAAATTATTATTAAATGATAAAAGGATTGATATCAATAAACCAAGTAAATTTAATGAAACACCTTTTTTTATTGCTTGTGCAAAAGGACATATTGAAATTGTGAACTTATTGCTAAGTGATAAAAGAGTCGATATGAATAAGGCAGATAGCGATGGTGTAACACCATTTTTTATTGCTTATCGATATGGACATATTGAAATCGTAAAGTTATTATTCAATGATCAAAGAGTTGATATAAATATAGTAGATAGCGATGGAGAGACACCTCTCTCTATTGCTTGTTATAGTGGAGATATTGAAATTGTAAAGTTATTATTAAGTGATGAAAGAATTGATATAAATATTGAAAATGGTATTGAAGAGACTCCTCTTCAGATTGCTTGTCAACTCGGACATATTGGAATTGTGGAATACATATTAGCAAATGGAAGGGAAGTTGACTTGAATCCTCAACTGAGAACCTGGAGTGCAAAAAAAAGACAACAAATAGAACAGGAGGATTTGGAATTAAAAGAAAGTTATCAAAATATTGTCAATATTGTTAAAGTTTTAGAATTATTTGAAAGTAATCCAATTGAAACAAGAACGAAATTGAAAATTAAATTTAGATTAACAGGTAAACAATCTATAATTTATTTATTTTTTGAACATATCTTTTATTTATGGAAATTCATTTTTCAATAATAATTCTTTAATTAATTCATAAAAGATGCTGCTTCTCAGTTTATGATGATGGTTCTCCTTTCAGATGGTTATTTGAAGTTCAAAATCATTTCCCAATTTTCTGAATAAAGTCAAGGTTTTTCTTTTTTTTTTTTTTTGGTTTTTTTGATTTTTTTTTTTTTTTTTTTTTTTTTTTTTTTTTTTTTGGCTTTTTTGATATTTTATTTTATTTTATTTTATTTGATCTTATTTTTATCATTACATTTCTTGGAGCGTAATTTAATTGAGGATTCCTTGAAAAGCCTGACCCTGTGCTTCGAATCCTTACTATTTCCATTCATATTAGTGTTTCAAAAAAAAAAAAAGCAAAGGACTTCTTTTTCATTAGTTCTAAAATCAGATGTGGATTGTTGTGCATAAAGATTCGTTTGTTCAACAATATTCAAGAGTAACGTGTGAGCGAATAAGAGCAATTATGCTTGTAGCTTGTTTAACTGAGAAATTTTCAAACATTATGGGCGACTGATATTTTGCTTTTAGGAATCCTTTAAATTTTTAGAGATCTGATACTTTGTAAAATGATGGAAATTAAATTAATCAAAATATCCTGGATCTTGATTTTTTATTATTATTTATTTTATTATTATTATCTTTATGAATCTTGAAATATAAGTCGAATGAAGTAAAGTGATGGTTTGATTGTATGAAAGGAATAGAAAATAAGAAAAAAGATGTCGAAGCTGCCTGTTCCGTCCGGGAAACTGAAAGTCGGTGACTCTGTGACTGTCGAAGGGAATAGACCTGGAACTATCCGTTTCATCGGTGAAACAAAGGTTTTTATGAATTTTATCATTTTTTTGGTTTTCATATTCAGATTCTTTGTGAAATTTCGTATTGATAGTGTTTTTGTTGGGTTGATTTTGAAGAAGAATTGAAGATTTTTTCGATTTCTGAATTTTTTTTTTTTTTTTTTTTTTTTTTTTTTTTTTTTTTTTTTTTTTTTTTTTTTTTTTTTTTTTTTTTTTTTTTTTTTTTTTTTTTTTTTTTTTGAATAAGAGATCTCTCTCTCTTCTTTCAATAAGTTAATTTGGGATCAGTGAATGAAATAGATATGAGATCTATGAATTTTTTTTTAATTGTTTCTTACTTTAAATTTTTTATAATTGTTTATTTCTCTTATCATTTTTTATTTTTTATTTTCCTTCTTCATTTGCATTCCAATGAATATTTGTTGATGAATAAGTGAAGATTGTTTAATTGATTTGATTGATGATTCTTCTTCTTATTATTCATGACATCTTATACTTAATTAGTTTGCAGCAGGTCAATGGGTTGGAATTGAATTGAAAGAACCAACTGGTAAAAATGATGGAACTGTTCAAGGGTATGTCTTTTCATTTCTTGCTCTCTCTTTTTTTTAAAAAAATCCAATATAGAGTCCGTTATTTTGATTGTCAACCAAACTTTGGAATATTTGTTGCACCAGCCAAAGTAACAGTTGCAAAAAAATCACCTCTTCCTCCATCTCAAACATCATCTCCATCCCCATCTTCATCTTCAACTTCAATATCATCAACAACTTCATCAATTGGGAAAGGAAAAGAACCAATAAAATCAATGATTCCAGTTCCTAGTCCCTCAAAAACAAAAATTGGAGGTATAATAATTCAAATCTAACTATTAATGATTTCTAATTTATTGATTTATCTCTATTCATTTTCTTTGAATTTTCAACTTTTTTATTAAAAAAAAGTAAATTTGAATTTAAATTAAATACAAATCTATAGGAAGTCAACCAACAACTCCATCAAAACTTGCTCAAATTAAATCTGATATTGCAACATTTGATGAATCTGAATCAATAAGTCGAACTGAACTTGAGGAACTTGCAGGAATAAGTTCCCCTTCAAAGGCAAATGAAAGTGAATCAACAACTAATCAACAAGGTTTGATTTTTTTTTTTTTATCTTTTTTTTTTATCTTTCCTTCTTTCCTTTTTTTTTTTTTTCATTTTCTTACTATTTTAGAAATTCAAAAGAATGAAGAACTTGAAAATGAATTAAACCAAATGAGAGAAAAATATAATCAACTTCAAAAAGATTTTGAAAATCTTCAAAAAACAACATCAGAATCAAATTCAAATCAAAAAGAAATTGAAAATTTAACAAATGAGAAAGAACAACTAGCTTCCTTAGTTCAAAACCTCGAACAACAATTAGAACTCTCAAATACTCAAATCAAAGAAGTCAATGAAGGCTATCAAGTTAAATTTCAAAGTTTTGAAGGAATGATTGCAACTTTGGAAAAAGAAAAACTCGAACTCGTAGAAAAAGCAACCCAAGATGCACAATTACTCGTCAATATGTCTGATCTTACCCTTCAACTTGAAAATAGTGTTCATTTAAATAAGGAAAATGAAAGGTTAATTGAGGAACAAAAAAATAAAATCAATTCACTTGAACAAGAGATCACAAAAAGTCAACAAGCCCTTCATGATCAAAAAAGTGATGAAGAAAATTCATTATCCCAAGAGAATCAAAGGCTTCTTCAAAAAATTGAGACTCTAGAAAAAACTATCACTGAAAATGAAAAAGAGAAATCAGTCGTCAATGATGAGAAAAATAATATTCAACTTGAACTCCAAAAACATCAATCAGCTTTACAAGAGAAAGAAAAGGAATTAGAAACTTTAACAGCTCAACTTCAATCTCAAACAGATAATCTTGAAACTGGTTTCCAAGAGACTCAAAAAGAAAAGCAAATTTTGCAAGAGCAACTTTCAAGTTTAAAAGACGATCTCACTAACACATCTGAAGAACTTCAAACACAAAAATCAGAATCAAAACAATTCCAGGAAACAATTCAACAATTATCAAGTTCAAATGAAAATCAAAAAGCTGAAATCTCATCTCTAACAAAATCGAAAGATGAGACACAAAAACAACTTGAGGAATTGAAACAAACTTATGAAAATCATTTATCAGGTCAATCAAATGAAAAAGGTCAAGCAGAAAAGCAAATTTTTGATCTTACAAATGAGTTAAATCAATTAAAAACTGAAATAATTGCTCAAAAAGAAAAAGAATCAAAACTACATGAGACAATTCAAGGGATAGAGACACAACTCTCAAGTGAAAAACAACAACTAGAAGTTCTAGAAAAAGAAAAACTTGAACAAGTTTCAACACTTCAACAAAAACATGACTTACTTCAAGCTGAATATGAAGAAATGAAAAAGGAGCAACTTGAAAAATTCACTGTCTTAGAAAAAGAAAAACTTGAAGAAACATCTACTTTACAACAAGAAAATACTTCATTACAAGAACAAATTGGTAAATTGACTTTAGATCTCAATTCCTTAAAAGAACAAGTTGAAAGTAAAGGAAAAAATGTTGATGAAAAAGAAAATCAAGTACTTCAACAGAATCAAACAATAGAGAAATTGAATCAAGTTATTGAGACTTTGAAAATAGAAAAACAAACTCAAGATCAAGAACATTCTGTTGAAATAGAGAAAAAAAATTCTAAAATTGAAGAAGATTCAAAAGAACTTTCAACCCTTAAAGAACAAATTAAGAGTACCACCAATAAAATTCAAGAATTAACTTTTACTTTAGAATCAAATGAAAATCAAAAATCAGCTTTAGATCAACTATCCAATCAAACAATTCAAGAAAAAGAATCCTTAATTTTAAATCAAGTTCAAAAAATTGATGACCTAACTCATGAAAATCAAAAACTTGAATCATTATCAAATCAAAAAATGAAGGAACTTCAAGATATTGAACAGAAATTCAATGAAGCAACTGAGCTAGGAACATCTATGAAGGAACAACTCAAACAACAATCAGAAAAAATCAAAGAGTTAGAGTTATTACAAGCTACCAAAGAAAACAATTTACAAGAAAAGGATACTCGGATTCAAGGCCTTCTAAATGATCTTGAAAAAGCAACTCAAGAAAGTACTAAATTGAGTGCCCTTGCTTCTGAAAGTGACTCAAAGACTTTGGCTACAATTCAAGAAAAAGATGGTCTACTGAATCAATATTCAACTGAACTCACTAAATTGAAAGAGGAATTAAAAGTTCTTGAAGAATTAAAGGCATCCTTGGAATCTCAAAGAAAAGAAGCTGAAGAGAAAAATCAATCAGATCAACAAACAATTGAAAGCTTATCTAGAGAAAAAGAACAATTAAATTCTTTAATCCAAGAAAAAGAAACGGAACACCTCAATAAAATGAATGAAAAGGATCAAACAACTCAACAAGAGATCTCATCACTCAATGATCAATTAAACAAGGCTCTTATTCAAATAGAAGAATTAACTAAATCTCAATCTTCAAGTCAAACTTCTTCACAACAAATTATTCGTGAGCATGAAGCCTTAATTGAAAACCTCAAGAATGAAAAAGCTCAATTTGAAAAATTAGTTCAAGAAAAAGAAAATCAACTTAGCTCTTTAATTCAAGAGAAAGAGGCATTAGAAAAGAACCTAGGCCAAGTCACAAATAACAATCAACAATTTGGGGATCAATTAAAAGAGTATGAAGAGAAAATTAATACATTAACTTCATCTTTGAATTCTCAAGAAAAATTAGTTCAAGAAAAAGATGCTGCTATTGAAAGTTTAGCTAAAGAGAAAGAAACATTTTTATCTCAAAAAGAAAAGGAATATAACGAACAATTATCAGATAGAAACAAAAATATTGAAGATCATCAAAATCAAGTAGCTTCATTAAACCAAGTATTAAGCAAATCTCAACAAAAAATTGAGGAATTAACTTCACTGTTACAAGAAAAAGAAGTTCTTAGTCAAAGTTTAACTCAAGAAAAAGAAACACTTTTATCTCAAAGAGATGAAAAAGAAAAAGGATATAATGAACAATTATTAGATAGAAATAAGAATATTGAAGATCATCAAAACCAAATTGCTTCATTAAATCAAGTATTAAGCAAATCTCAACAAAAAGTTGACGAACTAACTTTATTGTTACAAGAAAAAGATAAATCAATAGAAGAAGGAGTTGCCACTATTTCAAATCAAAAGGAACAAATAGAAAAAATCCAACATTTAGAAAATCAAAAATCAGAATTAAAGAATGAAAATGATTTATTATCCAAACAAATTGAAGAATTAAAGAAACAACATCAAGAATTTCAATCAGGATTGCAATCCTCAACAAGTGAACAAGAAAAAGTTAGTTTTTTATTTTTATTTTTTCTGTAAAATTACATTCCATTTGAAGAATTGGTTATTTATTTTATTTTGTTTTATTTATTTAGGTAAAAGTAGAACTTTCTAAGTTAAAAGAAGAAATAACTCAGAAAAATAATGAGCTTGAAAAATCTGAACATGAAAAGAATGATTTACAACAAAAATGTCAAGCCCTTGAATCAAAATATTCAGAAGTTGAAAATAAAAATAGTGAAGAACTCAAACATTTATTTGAAGAAATCTCCCATTTAAAGGAATTTAATGAAGAACTTACAAAAGAGTTATCTAATAATGAGAATGAAACTCAAAAAAATCAAGCTTTAGGAGAAGAATTAGATAAAATGGAAGAAGAAAATGTTTTTTTTTTTCTTTTTCTTTTTCTTTTTTTAAAAAAAAACAACTTAAATGAATAAACAAAAATTTAGAAAAAACTTAAAAAAGAATTGGAAGATACCAAAAAAATGTTAAGTTCTTCAACTATTTCTGAAGTGAAACCGACAAATGGTAATAGTGCTGAATTAGCTGAAGCACAAAAGACTATTTCAGAGTTAAAGTCAAAACTTTCATTTTTAGAAAACTCAGATTCTCAGTTTGCTTTATTTGTTTTTTAACTTTTTTTTTTTTTAAAAATA
>Ga0209960_1004591_pt1 | contig 10423 bp, 7 predicted proteins | sample ThiBiot_500_plan_2_FD_183947 | JGI IMG/M metagenome (GOLD analysis project Ga0209960, IMG submission 183947) | Wastewater bioreactor microbial communities from Cape Town, South Africa - Thiocy_expt_500_plan (SPAdes) | ecosystem: Engineered > Bioreactor > Thiocyanate-remediating >... | reverse complement strand
CGTCGAAATTATTTATAAAATATTAGATCATCTGCACGACAAAACAGTGCTTTTTCTCAATATGGCTAACATATCTGTGCGACTTAATCAAATATTAAATTCGTACCAGAGATTTCGCGTAAGCACATGTCAATACTTATCAGTTGTAATTTATCATAATGTTGTATTTTTTTTTGTTCACCATGTACTCTCCTTGTTTTGTGTCCGACAAATTATTCTAAACTTAATTCGTCTTCTCACATAGATGTCATAATACCGATACACCAGGTATCGACACTCGAACGTCACAATACCCTACTAAATCATTCTCACAACTAAAATACAAATTCATATCACCCATTACACCACACGCGTAACGACCTCATTACCCATTACGCACAATATCTTGAATATCTGAGGGATGAGTGGATTTGGTGTAACGACCTCGTTACCCACTGGTGTAATCACTCCATTACCCATCTCCCATCCGCCAAGATAAAAATAGAAATGGGTAATGAAGTGGTTACGTCAAGCGGGTAATGACTCGATGATAGTGCGTGTATCGTATTGATTGTCAGTTTGAGGACGATACCCGGTGTAATGGGATTATGACACCACTCTCTTCTCATAGGAAATTACTGAATTTAAACCTATCTACGTATCCAATAAAGTTGAAAATGCTCGACATTTTGGCCAAATATTGCAATGGAACGAAGTAACATTATGTTAATTTTTTTATATCTATCGAACACAAATATTCTTTATTTTCATAGACGCTTACACAACTCGACCTTAGCTCTACCAAGATTGAAGAAAAAGGCGCTGCACATCTTGTTGAAGGTCTTAAGCAGAACAGAGTAATATCGTATAAATCTTTCCTTTCTATCAAACACAAATATTCTTTATTTTTATAGTCACACGATTGATACTTAATTTTAATGAGATCGGAGATGAAGGTGCGAGATATTTAGGTGAAGCATTGCAATGGAACAAAGTAACATTATGACAGTTTATTTTATTTCTTTCAATCATCATCACTATTCATATTATTTTATAGGCACTTATACAACTCGATCTTGGCTACAACAAGATCGGAGATGAAGGTGCAAAATATTTAGGTGAAGCATTGAAATGTAATAAAGTTAGTTTATATTGATTCTTTTATATTCATTAATTACTGCTATTTCTTTGCATAGACACTAAGAAAACTCGATCTTCACGAGAATAAGATTGAAGATGCAGGCGCTCGAGAACTTATTGAAGCATTGCAACACAGCATCGTAACTTGACACGAAATCTTTCGTTTCAATTAAATATTTTTACTCTTTTTTTTTAAGACACTTACGACACTCAATGTTTCTAATAACAAGATTGGAAGATCAGTTAAATCTGATTTACGGGCTCTGGAAAAAATAAGGACTAACCTGCATGTTTCCTGTTCGGATTGGTAGTCGTGGCTGATGATTACTGATATTTAATCTTATAATTGTGACCTTGTTTCTTTCCAATTTCGTTTCTGTGTGTTTGACATTCACGCTAACTATTCTCTAAACATATACACAGTGTGCGCCAACAATGGACATCTTTCCCATTTACAAATTCTGTTTCCGTTCGTTTGAGGGCGTTCGCTCTTTGATCTCTGCAATCGATAAAGTATACTGAACATTGGCGTTAATGCAATAGCAGATACTGATCTGAAATAATTACTTTTCTCGATTTATTTTCGAATGAAACTATCATTTAATTATACTTTATACTCTGTTTTTTTTCAAGATCATAAACACTTTACATAAAAAATGCCGCACAATGATGATGATAAGCCCACTAAGGTGCCGTGTCCCCCGCTGGAAGACGTCAAATCTAGTGATCAAGATCAAACACATGCAGAATATTTGCAAATTGAAAACAAAATCTGTTCTCGTAAGTAAACTAAAAATATGAATACAACATAATTTTGTTGATTTTAGCTTCCGGATCGCTGATATCGACTACTGATGAGGACTCCGAAATATCTTCATCGATTTGCGATGATAACAATTTACCACTGTTATCACCAGTATGTGAAACAGTAGCTAAAACTTCGGATGAAAGGAAGAAACGAGTTGCCAGTCCATGTGAAATAAGGAAAAATGTGTCAAGTAAGATTTATTTGAAACTAATTCAATGATTGATTATAATACTAATTAGAAAAAGAGAAGAAGGAAAAACTAAATATAAAAGCCTTGTTACAATGGATATCTGAACTGAAAAATTCTGTGTAAGACATAATTATCAATAAGAAAAAATAATTTCTTTTTAATTTCTTCTAGACCAGAAATAGTTCTCAATGAAGAGGATATAAGTCCTTATGTACACCCTCAACACCCGTGTGTTGTTGAAGATTTACTCTTCGGTCAACGCTTAGGTACAGGTGGATCTGGTGAAGTATTCAAATGCATTGATAAAAACACAAATCTTCATATGGCATGTAAAGTACGTACATATCGATCTTACTATTATTACGTATTTCTCTTCTCACATTCTACTTTCTAGCGTATGAAAATGACAAAATATGAAGAAGGTCAAATAGGTAAACATGAATTAGAAACAATTAAAAAAATTGGCAACAAAGAAATAAATCAATATATAGTGGAATACTATTATGCAGCGATGACTCGTCGGAGTGTATGAAAGTTTTTGCTTCTTCTTTCGTATATATCTATGTATTTTCAAGGATCACGTTGAATTTCATATTTTTATGGAGTATATGGATACTACAGTAACAGCATTTTACAAGGAATTACATAAGGAAGCTAGATTTAATCCTGACGAACGAAACAGAATCATATATCGTTTAATTCAGAATGTAAAATTCATTTTTATCAGATAATTAGTTCAATATTTTTCTTTGTAGCTCGCTTCTGCACTTGCCTTTCTTGAAGAAAACGATATTGTTCATCGAGATATCAAACCTGATAATATGCTTGTTAACAAGGAAGGACAATTTAAATTGTGCGATTTGGGATTGTGCACTAGTCGTACGAAGTTGAAAAACGAAAGCAAATGTGTAGTTGGTACTGTTTGCTATAAACCACCACGACCTGCAGAAGACCCGATTCATGATGATATGTGGCGATTTGGTGTTAGCTTGTTAGAAATCTGTAATGGCAAACACCCATATGCCGATCGCTATGGAGATTCAACTAATGAAATAGTTGCATTTGAAAACGAATGGAAACCTACGTTCGAAACAGAAATTTCACCTACTATAAGGAAAATTATTTTACGATTGTAAGACGGTCTAATTCAAATGATTGATTGTCAAATGATTATAATTTTGTTTCTAGACTGGAAAAGGAACCTTCACATCGGTTTAATTCCTTTCGTGATATTTTGGAAAAGAAAGGCATTCGTAAATTCGATTGTCTGCCATCAGAAAACGAACTTAACATCATTCATAGCATTATCAACAGTTAGAAAAACAGAATATTATGTATCATAAACACCATTTGTCTTTCTCTCTAAACTAACTCTCATCTTTTTTCTTCTTTTTCATCCACCCCTAGTTATTACAACATAAAAAAAATCATTTATTTAACGGTACAAGCAAGGTGACGAACAAATCGAAAAAAAATGTTTCAATGTATAACTGTGTTTAAATGAGTTTTGGTCAGTTGTCTATTTTGTCGTGTGACTGTGATAATACTCATATCTCCTTCAGATACATGCCATCGTTGTCGAAAATGTCGAGGTAATATGCTAATCAATGTTTTTCGAAATGTTTTTCGAAATAATTGAGACGTTATTATAGAAATATAAAATGATTTGACATTATTTAAATAGAAACAACTATTTGAAAGTCGATAAACGAAACTAACAATTGTTTGTTGTTCAGGAGTTCTTGTACTTGCAGATGAAAGAGAAAAATATGCATACATAATCATCCATTGTAATGAAACGAAAGCTGTTGCTAATACTTGTGTAAAGATCATTGTCATAAACTGTCGACGAGATTGACGAAAATTTGTTGTTGTTGTTCCGCCCTCAAAAGAAAAATCATCGTTATTTTTGAGATCAATCACAAAATGAACTTACAACTCGTCGGCGACTATTCCGAACATTTCGATAAGTAAGTAGAACAAAAATAAGCATTGTCAATGGATGTCCAATACCATTGAAAGTAATATATAAAATACTATTAATCAATGGTTGTATTAGTGTACATCCAACATTGTTTACATAAGCGTAGAGAGTTAGAGCTCGTATTGAAAAAAGACAACTGATGAGAATTGTGAGAAGAATTAATAGTGGGACCATTTTTAATCGATGTAGACGACCGATAAATGATGTTGGTTGACATGTGCATGCAAATCGATCAATAATAGACATTAACAAAAAATTTATTGATAAATGAGGAAAATATGCAAGAGTAAAGTAGAAAAATTTGCAGAAATTGGGTAATCGGATCCATGGAATATAGATTTGAAATGTTCCGCCGAGATAAATTGGTAAAAGATCAAATAGAAGATAGATAATATCGACAATTGAACCACAAAATGAATAAATACAACATGTATTCGATCGAAGATCAGGATGAAGATATGTTAAAGCATTACCAAGAAATCCAATCGAACCAAAAACAACGAATACGAGTGGAAGATGTTGTACAAAATTTCTCGATAGAAGAGTGATAATAAGAACCGTATTTGATACTTGTGTTGTAGTAACTATACTTGTCGTTGTATTGTCGAATGACATGTTAATATTATTGAGTAAATGTAACAAAGATACATACTACAGCTTTCCTTTATATACCATTTAGTCTTTAATTAATGTAAGAGAAGAATTGTTGACGTCAAAGATCATTCAGGGGGATGTTAATCTGCGAAATAACTGTCCCTTTTTAGTCTCATTTACTAAAAGCATTCTTTTCTCTTTCCTAGGAGAAAGAAAATTAATTAATTAATTAATTAATTTCTTAAGCATGACTATTTTCAATGTAAAGCAAAAACTGGTCTACTTTTGTCTTGGGTAATTTTTTGGCATCATAGGAAGTACACGATTGGAAAATAGTTGAGCAAATCTTAAGATGAGCGTTACTTATAACAATCCAGATCTATCGATACGACTGTCCGTATTGTTTGACATGGGAAGTGATTTCAGTTAACTTCTTTTAAAATAGATTTAATATATGATCAACGCTAGGAATATTTTTTTTATTGTTAAACTAAAATCATGTGAACATGTGTTCCGATGAATTATATAACATGGAGATATCTGATGGATATATACTGCTTAAGTCACCACCAGCAATCAAGACGTTTCCATTATGTAACACTGATGCTGTATGGCCTACTCGAGCATCGTGCATAGGATTCACCGTTGTCCACTCATCTTGTACTGGATGATATACTTCAGCATCAGCCATACCGGTGTATTGGTGGTGATCTAAGCTTCCACCGGTAACTAATACTTTTCCATTTGGCAACTTCTTATTTTCAATATATTTTTATCTTTATATGAGAAAAGAAAAAGTATGAAGAAGAATGTATACGAATGCTCTACTTTTATTTTGATATCGAAGGGTGTCCCATTTTTTTATAATCAAATAAAATGTTCTACAAATACAATGAATTTATTCTGATTCATGTTATCGACAGTGAATTAAGTATTAAAGAATTTAAAAGTCAATTGATATGTACTTCAAATAATAAATAAATATTTCAATCTTCACCAGAAAACACTTCCAGTTACCGAAGGAAAATCGGATGCTCAAATTGGGAAAAAATCATAAGGTGTCACTTCTTGATTAACCTAGAAATACTCTACAAAAAAAAATGATAGTACAAACTAATATGACGTTATCGTATACAAGGATAAAAGGAGATGAAAAGAAAAGAAAATATACGTATAACACAGTCGTATTCAATCAAGCGCGTACTTGATTAAAAGACTTTTTCGATTTTTCGGATGCATTGTTAATATTGTCGAAATTGGCTATAAAAGGCTGTTGAACGTGAGCTGCATCACTATTCATTTCCAGTATTAACTCTGTCATAAAAAAATGAAGCGCTCTTGGTGTTGGAATTTTATTCACAATTTCAGCAATTCTTTCATCCGAATAATTCACCAGATTCTTGAAAGATGGAATGGGTTTGCAGCGAGAAGAGGCAGACAAACTCCTTAGTTTTTCAAGGATATAATCAGCGTAGTTTAATAATGATTTAGTGTTCCAAGTGACAGTATATATGGGAAATTTATCTTTTCTAATTATCACATCTGATAGCTCGACTCCATTCGCGGCTACATAAAACATTGCCAAATCGAAATGATTAGCCATTGTCATCACAACAATCTCTTGAGAAACTGAAGATTGATAAAATCTGTTTAATTGCGGTACATTTACTCCATTAGCACTAAAAAAGTTCTGGTTTTCATCAATTCCATCAATAATGAATACCACCTTCTTTCCCATATGCTTTTTCATAAATGATGAGAACTTAACTAAATCTTGAAATACGGTCTCATGCATTTGTTTGCTTTTAGCATTGTGCTGATATTTTTCACCTTCAACAATTGCCAGTAATAGATGCAGTTTACTATTTTGATTCAAATCGAGAATTTTGAAGTTTCGAATATCATTTTTGAATTGAATAAGGAGTACTTTATCTTCATAACGATTGTTTTCTTTTGTTTGTGTGATTGCATCTTGTTCTTTGTATGGCGATGCAAAGAAGCCTGTTTTTTTAAACAAAGAATTCGCAAAGTTTTCAAGTTCGATTGTTGCATGTCCGTCAAAATAATAACAAGCAATAAAAATTAAGTTCATTTTTTCGTCCATCGACATATTTGCTAGGTCAATCCATCTGTCATTGAACTGCGAAAGAAACTGTGTAACTAGAACAGAAAGTAATATTTGTGCGAAATCTTTTGATTCCCAGTTTTCTAAGCTATTTTCGAGGCTATTGTTCTTTCCATTTGCACTAACAAATCGTTGTATATATTCAGAAAGATGTGTATTGAGTAATATCACCTTAAAATAGCGTTTATCTAAATTCTGATCAAATGCACATCTTAACATAGTTTTCCCTGTTCCATATGGTGCTAATATTACAAATGTACTTGAAGAATGATCTGGTTTTATAACTGCTTGGGGTAATGCTGGTCTGTAGAGATAATCAATGTTACATTCGTCTGCAGTTCGTGTCATGAAATGGTTCTGTGCAACGGTGAGACCGAAGTATTTGTTAAAATCCCTATTACTAGGATTATCCATATTACAAGATTCGGGATAAAACACTAGTTTAATAAAGATTCCAACAGCAAGAATTACGACTGGAACCATAAACCATTTAAGCATTTCTATGTTTGTGAAACCTTAACAAAAAGAAACATTTTCATAGTTTATTTCTTATAATGTGTGTTGTCGTACGCGATAGTCTTGATTCATTTGAAGTGACACGATATCGACGATTTGATAATCCTTCCCGCGTATTTTAGGTAGCCGTCGAATTCAAATCTTGAAAAAATGTATATTGATTAAAAAACTCACGATATCTATTCGATAAATGTGCTGTTGGATACTGAAAATTGTCCTATAGAGGAATTTTTAATTCTTCTAAATTTAAATTAATCCTGTGGCATCAATATCAAGAACGGGAATATTTCGAATAGCAAATTACGGATTTGTGTGTTCTTTACGACAACGGGGAAAAGGCGCATTCAGTACTCTCGGAATTTCCCAGATTCCTAATAGATTTTAACGGATTCGGAATCCCATGAATCTGCTGTTTCTTCGTTGCCTAAAACCAGTTTCCAATGCGCATATAATTTCAATGAAAAACAGTTTTTGAAAAGGATCATTATAACATAATGAAGAAACACGAACTCGAAATTTTACGTACTTTTTTTCGTTGATAAAACTTTATTGAGAACTATTACCTTTGAAGTATACTCATTTATTTGTCGAAAGTATGTCAATACTTGAGGGTAGTAATAAAACCCCGAACGAGCCGAATACGCTAATCGGTTGGCTCATTTTTTTCGTTCTGAATTACCGAGGACAAAGAATCTGAATCTAAGATCTGACCAGATCCGACAGTCGGAAAGCTAAGGAAACATTCGGATCCAATAAATTTTTGCATACTGTTAATAGTTCAGTTCTCCTCTATTTTAGTAATGAAAGTCTTATTTACATGAGTTTGTTTGAGGGTGAGGGTGATGATATTGAGGGTATGATGGCATGAAAAAAGTTGCCCAAATAATGACACACATAGTTTGATTTTTATTTATCGATGTGAAGCTACCACCACGAACGCTACCACCACCAAAAATTTCGACCAATCAGAAATCGTCCAGATTTTACCCACCAATAGACACATAACCAATCACAGTTCCTTAGTTACCGAACTCAGAAGAGTTTAGATGAGCAAAAACCGATTTCAAACCCAGAAAAGCAAAATCAACCATAAAAAACACCAGCTACCAACACCAAAAATTATTTTCCAACAAACTTTTAAAAAATTTCCTACAGACTTTCAACCTAATCAGGTTTTTCAAAGTGTTCTCCATCTTGCACATATTGCCGGGCAGTAGCTCACGATGTATTCGATAGAGAATTGAAAACTCTATCGGTTACAACCTCTTCCAACTCCCGGCAATATTTCTAAAGAAAAAAAAATCAATTTTTGAAATAAAAAATCGAAAAAAAGATGGCATTCACCTGATAAATCAACTCCTAGCCATTCACTTGAACATTGCCGGACAGTTGGTCGAGATGTATTCGATAGAGAATCGAAAACTCTATCGATCACAACCTCTTCCAACTCCCGGCAATATTTCTAAATGAAAAAAAATCAATTTTTCAATGAAAAAATCGAAAAAACAGATGCTACTCACCTGATTGATCAACTTGTTGACGTTCACCTGAACATTGCCGGACAGTTGGTCGAGATGTATTCGATAGAGAATTGAAAACTCTATCGATCACAACATCTTCCAACTCCCGGCAATATTTCTAAATGAAAAAAAAAATCAATTTTTCAATGAAAAAATCGAAAAAAACAGCTACTCACCTGATTGATCAACTTGTTGAGATTCACCTGAACATTGCCGGATAGTTGGTCGAGATGTTTTCGATAGAGAATTGAAAACTCTATCGATCACAACCTCTTCCAACTCCCGGCAATATTTCTAAATGAAAAAAAAAATCAATTTTTCAATGAAAAAATCGAAAAAAACAGCTACTCACCTGATTGATCAACTTGTTGACATGCACCTGAACATTGCCGGATAGTTGGTCGAGATGTATTCGATAGAGAATTGAAAACTCTATCGATCACAACCTCTTCCAACTCCCGGCAATATTTCTAAAGAAAAAAAAATCAATTTTTGAAATAAAAAATCGAAAAAAACAGCTACTCACCTGATTGATCAACTTGTTGAGATTCACCTGAACATTGCCGGATAGTTGGTCGAGATGTTTTCGATAGAGAATTGAAAACTCTATCGATCACAACCTCTTCCAACTCCCGGCAATATTTCTAAAGAAAAAAAAATCAATTTTTGAAATAAAAAATCGAAAAAAAGATGGCATTCACCTGATAAATCAACTCCTAGCCATTCACTTGAACATTGCCGGACAGTTGGTCGAGATGTATTCGATAGAGAATCGAAAACTCTATCGATCACAACCTCTTCCAACTCCCGGCAATATTTCTAAATGAAAAAAAATCAATTTTTCAATGAAAAAATCGAAAAAACAGATGCTACTCACCTGATTGATCAACTTGTTGACGTTCACCTGAACATTGCCGGACAGTTGGTCGAGATGTATTCGATAGAGAATTGAAAACTCTATCGATCACAACATCTTCCAACTCCCGGCAATATTTCTAAATGAAAAAAAAATCAATTTTTCAGATAAAAAATCGAAAAAAAGATGGCATTCACCTGATAAATCAACTCCTAGCCATTCACTTGAACATTGCCGGACAGTTGGTCGAGATGTATTCGATAGAGAATCGAAAACTCTATCGATTACAACATCTTCCAACTCCCGGCAATATTTCTGAATAAAATAAAATCAATTTTTGAAATAAAAAATCGAAAAAAACATGCTACTCACCTGATTGATCAACTCCGTGACATGCACCTGAACATTGCCGGACAGTTGGTCGTGATGTATTCGATAGAGAATTGAAAACTCTATCGATTACAACCTCTTCCAACTCCCGGCAATATTTCTAAATGAAAAAAAAAATCAATTTTTCAATGAAAAAATCGAAAAAAACAGCTACTCACCTGATTGATCAACTTGTTGAGATTCACCTGAACATTGCCGGATAGTTGGTCGAGATGTTTTCGATAGAGAATTGAAAACTCTATCGATCACAACCTCTTCCAACTCCCGGCAATATTTCTAAAGAAAAAAAAATCAATTTTTGAAATAAAAAATCGAAAAAAA
>Ga0209960_1004589_pt1 | contig 10433 bp, 17 predicted proteins | sample ThiBiot_500_plan_2_FD_183947 | JGI IMG/M metagenome (GOLD analysis project Ga0209960, IMG submission 183947) | Wastewater bioreactor microbial communities from Cape Town, South Africa - Thiocy_expt_500_plan (SPAdes) | ecosystem: Engineered > Bioreactor > Thiocyanate-remediating >... | reverse complement strand
TTTTTCGTTGAGCCATCTGCTTTTTTCTACCTCTTCCCTCAACATCTCTCTTTAACTCAAAACCCAAGTTTTACACAATATTTTATTAATCAATTCATTATATTTGAGTTCAGAATTGAATTCTACAGAGTTTTTTGATATAAAAAACCTTTTTTTCCCTCTTCTTTTTGAACTGAAATACATGTTTCTTTCATTTTTTGTTTCTCTTTTTCTCTTATCTATTTACATTGCTATAATTAAGTAATTAATTACTTTTGAATGGAATAGCAATGAATGTAAGAATGAAATGAATAACATAGTTGTATTTTTTGAGTAAAAATGTTGGATATGTATTAAGAGATATTGTATTGAAAAAATTGATGAAAAAGAGAAGGAAATGAAAACGAGGAAATGGATATAGGAAATTCTACTGATTCAGCTTATTAGATAAGTAATTGAACCCAGAATTCCTCATTATAAATGTTATTAGAACAATTCATAATCACAATATCATATAACCAACTCATTGCAATTACATTTCTCTTAATTTTGACTTAATTCGAGTTTTTAATTCTTGACCTGCAATTTACCTTGAGTCAGCTAATTATTTCAAAGCCATTTGAATTGAACTTGACATAATTCATATCATTTAATAATTAATTTTTTCTTCTTGTTATCAATCTAGTTTGAACAAGCTGAATCGAAAGTAAGTGAAAAGGAAAGTTTATCAAAACAAAATGGCTGAGGAATTGCTCGATAGTGCCTCTTCTTCAAAGGTAAAACACAATTTTTTCTTTCTATAATTATAAAATTTAAAATTAAATAATATGAATCCATAATATAATGATAGTCATTTGAGATAAAACCTACCATTGGAAAGACAATGAGTGGAGTTGGTTTCGTGGTCCCAGAAACTCATGACTTTTTAATAAATATGGGAAAAAAGCCATTAAATACTTTAGAAAAAATGATTATAGGAGTAATTGCATTTCAAGTAAGAATTAGATTATTTAATTTTTTTGATTTAATTTAATTTAAAATTTATTTTTCTTAATTGAAAAAAAAAATAAAAAAAAGATTTTAATTTTTTTCTTCACATCAACTCCAAGCTGGGTTTATATCCTTTTATTTGCATTTTGGAGAGCATCTTATAATCTTGGACTTGGATATCTTCTTCGGAGCCAGTCCAAGAGAACACTCATTGTCAAAAAATTTTCTCCATTCTTTGAAAAAGGAACTTGGACATATGATTTTTTGAAAAGAAACTTTGAATTGAAAATGGGAGATGATTATGATTTCGAGGTTTAATTTCTATTGAATTTAAAACATGAAAATCCCTCTGATTACTTTCTAATCTTTTTTAAAAAAAATTAATTTTTTTTTAGAAAGTTCCAGTTGAATACAACTGTTGGCTTCTTTTTAGATCTCTTGTCGATCTCATTTTACTCAATGATTTCGTTTCTTATTTCATTTGCGTTTTTGCATTCATGAATTATCCTCAAAGCCTTGATTTCCTTGATGTTTTTAGATTTATTCTTGGAATTAGTCTTTGTGTCTTCAATTGGTTCATCAAAGTTGATGCTCTGAGAGTTGTGAAAGATTTTGCTTGGTGTTAGTTTTTCTTCTTCTTTTTTTTTTTTTTTTTTTTTTTTTTTTTTTTTTTTTTTTTTTATTTTTTTTTTTAAATTTTTTTTTTTTTTAAATGATTCAATAATATTATTATAATTAGATTGGGGTGACTTCTTTTTCTTAATTGATTCAGAGTTAACTTTCGATGGTGTGTTTCAAATGGCTCCTCACCCTATGTATAGTATTGGGTAATTCTTTATTTATTATTTTTAAAAAAATTCATTTTGATTTGGTTTTGAATTTCTTTTTTTTTTTCAAGTTATATGGGTTATTATGGAATGTCTCTCATTTCAGGGAGTTATGTTGTTTTATATATAAGTCTTGCAGCACACTTTTGTCAATTCCTTTTCCTTGCCTTAGTTGAAAATCCTCGTAATTTTTTTTTTTTTTGAGAATTTTTTTTTTTAGGCCAAAACTATGAAAATAAAAATAAAAAATAAAATATTAAATTTAATATTAGATATTGATAAAATTTATAATACAATGGTTGAGGAACACCCTATTTTAAAGAAACAAAGGGCAATGCTTTATGAAGGACCCACTGCATATTTTAGAAGAGATTTAATTGTATTTAAAAATTTTGATATTTTCCGTTCTGCAGATATTTTTACAATCATGATTCTTAGTTCAACAGTTATTACATATTTGATGAATCTTCCAACTTGGTTTTATATTGTGTATTTTTTATTTATTTATTTATTTTTATACATCCCTTTTATTATTTTAATTTCCTTTAATTATAGACAATGTATTGCTTGGAGGCTTTTTCATTCTTTAATTTTAGGATTAGTTTTAAAGTATCAAAGCAAAGATAAATTTTTTACGAAACATTATATTAAATATGGTTTTACTGTTCAGGATGCATTTTCAAATTGGAAGAGGTTTTTATTCTTTTCTTTTCTTTGCTTTATTTATGATTGAAAAATTAAATCAATAACAATAAAATAATTCAAATCACTAGTGTATATAATCTATCATTAACAATGACTCATACAACATTATTTTTCTGTGCTTTACAATTATATCAAGCTCCTGAAACATTTTTCAGTGGAACCTTTTTATTAAAACATACACTTGGAGTAGTTTTAATTGGATTACATATTTGGACTTCAACTGAAGTTTATGAAGTAATTGGAGATTTTGGATGGTTTTAATTCATTTTCATTTTCATTTTCATTTTTTTTCTTTTATTTTATGTTGAAATGTTATTCTTTTTCTTCTAGGTTTTATGGAGACTTTTTCATTCAACCTCCAGGAACAACTCCTGAATATACAGGAATTTATAGGTTTTTTTTTTTTTTTTTTTTCATATTTTTTAAAAAAATTAAAGGAATAAATTTTTATTTTTCATCAAAAGATTTCTCAATAACCCTGAAAAAGTTATGGGTCATGCAGGTCAATATGGTATGGCTTTAATTGCTGATAACTGGATTGTCTTTGCAATTGCCTTATTTTCACAATTCATGACTTTTTCATTTATTCATTATGTTGAAAAGTAATTTATTTTTCAATTGTTTGATAAAACCATGAAACTTATTTATTCTTATTCTTAGTGTTCATATGAAAAAATTATATGGATCTCGAGTTCGAAAATCATCAGGACTCACTTCTGCTCTATCAGATAAAATCAAACCATATGGAATCGTTAGAAAAGTTTCAAAATTTACTGATAAAGCAGAAATTCAATTAGAATCACTTAAAAATGAAGTTAAACAACCTTTGGAACAATTGGTTGATAAAGGTGTCTTTCTTTTTTTATGTTATTATTTTTCTTTTCTTTCTCCAAATAATGAAATATTTTTACTTAATTTCTTTGTCCTTTATTGTTAAACAGCAAAAACTGAATTCTTCCCCACTTTGGTCGATAATTTATCAGAAACTACAACCAAAATTGCTCGTCCAATTGTTATTCGAGATATTGATTCAAGTCAATATGAAATTTCTTGTGCTACTTCCGCTACATTGGGACAATCTATTTCTGTAACTTGGAAAGCACCTGAAGATCATTCTGAAAGAGATTGGATTGGAATTTATTTAATATCTGGAAAGAGTAGCAAAGAGGGAATGACAATTAGTTCATCAAGAGGAAAATGGAGTCTTGTGGGTCCTGGAACTTCAGGAGTTATTAGATTTAGTTCAGATAAATTACCTTGGAAACCTGGAACATATGAATTTAGATATCATCATGATTATGGCTATGCCATTGTTGCAACTTCAAAACCTGTTGTTATTTCATGTACTTTTTATTTCATTCTCAATTCATTTTAACAAAAAATTATCATATCCAATTCCAACAATTTCACATTTTTTTTTTCTTCTGCCATTTAGTGGGTGATGGTCTAGAGGAATTAAGTGTTCAAAAAGGAATTACTGCAGAAGAAATCCAAAAACAACTTCTTGTTATTTGGAAGAGATTATTAGAAAAGGATGAAATTACAATTAATGATTCATTTAAAACTTTTTCTGGAAATGAAACTTCTACAAAAAGAAAAGGTTTGATTGAATTCTTTTTTTAAAAAAAAAAACAAAACAAAAAACAAAAACACTCAACATTTTATTATATTAGCACTTGCCTTGATGACATTTATCAAGAATGTATATGGTGTTGAATTTTCCATAGAGATTTTAGATGCTTATCCTTCAATTTTGTTATTATCTCAAAAGTTGCAAGAAGGGATTGAAGCACTCATCATAATAGAAGCTCCCTTTCAAAGTGAAGAACTTGAAGATAAAAAGAATCAATAAACAAAAATTTTTTATTTTTTTCATATTTTTTTCATTTTCATTTTCATTTTCATTTTCTAATCTTCATTCCTTTCTGATGCATGAATCATGATAAATTGTCCACCACAACTTACTTTATAAACGGTTCTTCCTTTAGTTGCAACATGGAAAGGGGATAAAACACTTTCATCTTCTCCTGTTGCAAGTTGTCCACACATATTGTTTCCCCAAGTATAGAGCTTTTTGAATTGTAATATGTCAAAAAAAAAAAAAAAAAAAAAAATATAGAAATACTTTTCCATCTTTTGTGATAGCAGTACTATATTGAGAACCACATGAAATTTGAGCAACTGGATTATGTGGACCAAATTCTTTGATTTGTGTTGGTTCAAAAACAGGTTTTTCTTCTTCAGCATCATGTCCGAGTTGCCCATCTCTTCCTTGACCAAAACTATAAACAGAACCATCTCTAGATAATGCAAGAGAATGGAATGAGCCTGCTGCCATTTCTACAATATCAAGCTTTGTTAAAGCAGGAATTAGTTGTGGGCTATCAACATTTTTATCATGTCCAAGTCCAAGTTGTCCAAAACTGTTTAATCCCCATCCATAAACTTCTCCTTTCTCTGAAATAGCAAAATTATGAAATCTAATCATTTTGGGGAAGCAAATTGGATTTCAAAGAAGGAAAAAGAAAAAAAAAAAGGAAAAAAGGAAAAGAAAAAAGGAAAAGAAAAAAGAAAAGAAAAGTAAAAGATTTTACGTTCCACAAGAGATTTTTGTAATTTTTCCAACTTTCTTTTTTGGTCCAAAATTAAGGGCAGCAGCATTTAATGTTCTTCCTCTTCCTCTATCAAAATAGAAGTCAATATTTGAAAGTCTGGAGTTTTTTGGAAAAAAAAAGAAAAAAAAAAAAAACCTTAAAACTCTTGATCTTCCAAGACTAGAAACTGATTGTTTTCCTTCTTCTTCATTTCCAGTTTGTTGAACTCCACAACCAAAAGTATAAACATTTCCATCTGTACTTAAAACTGAACAAATGTTAGGTCCTGCAGCGATACCAATAATTTTCATGGTTTTTAATGTTTGAATTTCAGTCATGGTGGCTTGATTTCTAACCCCTTCAGAAAATCCCATTACTCCATTATCATCCTTTTTGAAAAAGAGATTCAAAAAAAATAAATTTTTTTTTTTTTTTTTTTTTTTTTGAATTGAAAGAGGAAAAAAATGAATGGAAAATCGAAAATAGAAAAATACTCTAAAAGTTCCACATCCAAATACACGTCCATCAGTGGTAATACCAAAAGTAGCAGAATCAGAACAAGATACAACAGCAAATTCAAGATCTTCTAATCCTTCCATCAAACTTGGTTCATATTCAACTCCTCCTCTTCCAAGAGCTTTTTCATCATTATTTCCCCAAGAATAAAGCTTTAATTATTATTTTGTTTTAACTTAATATCAATAAAAAAAAAGGAAGAAAAAAAGAAATGATTACAGCTCCATCTTTAGTAATAGCAACTGTATGCATTCCTCCACAAACAACATCAACAATATCTTTATCATCAAGAGTCTTCATGGCCATTGGTCTCAATCTTTGTTGAACTTCATCAGGGTGTGCACCTAGTTCTCCAGTTGGGTTACTTCCTACTCCAAAAACAACTCCAACAGTTGTCTTCTTTTCTAAAATTGTATGTCTTCTTGATTTTTTTGCTTTAGGTTTTTCTTCTTTTTTTTCCTCTTTTTCCTCTTCATCTTTTTTTTCTTCTTCCTTTTTCTCTTCCTCTTTTTTCTCTTCTTCTTCTTTTTTCTCTTCTTCTTCTTTTTTCTCTTCTTCTTCTTTCTTCTCTTCTTTTGCAGCTTTTCCTTTTCCTCTTTTTCCTCTTCCTTTAGGTTCTTCTTTTTCTTCTTTGTTCTCTTCTCCAACTTTTTCTTCAACTTTATCAATAGGTTCTACATTTTCTTCTTTTTTTTCTACTTTTTCATTCTCTTGATTATTTTCTATTGGAACATCATTAATTTTATCTATAGGTTCCTCAGATTTTTCTTCTAATTTTTGTTTTTTAGCATTTGCAGATTGTTTTGTACTATTTGCTCTCTTGGGAGGCATCTTATTTCTCTTTTATTCAAATCAAACAGAAATCTATGTCCTAAAATTATTTTGTTTTGGGAAATTTAAATTTAAAATTTTGAAAGAAAAAACTAATAATCATCATTTTCTCTTCAAAAGAGATCTTCAAATATCAAAAAAATCTGGGGGAAAAAAATTATATTCAATGTATTCATTCTATAGTTTCTTTCATTTACTCCAATTTGATTCCTTCATTCATTACACATGTCCAATCCTATTTGATGACATACTCTTCATATGATATGATATGAACTATTCGAATTTTAAAAATTGAGATCTCAAATTCCACACACAATAGAAAAACTAAGTCGAAAAAAACTAAGCCACAATAGAAAAACAATTGAAATGGATCTTGTTATTCCTATTTGAATAAAAAAAGAACTTAGTAGTATTCAAATGTTAAGGTTAAGAATTGAATAATGAATGAATGTTGTGTTTGAATAGCTGAACATGTGGCGGGAAATCATTTCAAAAAAAATACTTTCCAAAATCATTCAATTATCACTAAAGAAATATATCAATCGATAGAGGAGATCAATAAGAATCATAATTACTCTTCCAAAATTCAACTTTAGAGCTTTAAAACATCAATGCTATATGATATTTGAAATGAGATCTTATTATAATGATTCAATGAGTTTATTAGAAATTCAAAAGAGGAAAAAGTTGGGATCTTTACAGAAACAAAACGAGCCCATAAACGAAAAAATCAATCATACAAAAAATATATCATTCGATAGAGGAGATTCTCTACTTTCTATCTAACAGAAAATCAAGAGTGGCTATATTATTATTAAAGATGATAATTCAATTCAAAATGATCAAGATGTGGAATAGAGAATAAGAACAAAAAAAACCGTCAAAAGTGGAATTTTGAGTTCAAAAACAACACAAGTTGAATAATAAATTATAATTGACTTGTGACCTTTTTGAAATTGAAAACTTGAAAAACAAGATTTTTTTGTCTGGATTTTTTGTCCACTATTTTTCTATTACCGCCATTTTTTGAAAAACAAACAAAATAGAACAAACATGGTGTTGCCTCACACTTTGAGAACCATCCTTCGGGCGATGCGCAATAAGAATGGCAAGGTCCACCCAGACGACTTGATCAAGAAGTGGAAGGTCCTTAAAGGAGATAAAGTAAGCTCTTCTTCTTCTTGTATTTCTCTATTTTCTCTTTTTCTTCATAATCACTTTATTCTTTTTCTTTTTTTCTTTTTTTTCTTTTTCTTTCTTTTTCTTTCTTTTTTTGCCATACAATTTCAATGATTTTTGTCTAATAATTAATTATGCGATATTATTGAGATTTTGGTGAGATTCTTAAAATAAAAATAATCTTTGTGTGGAGTGGATTTTGGAGATGTTTTGTTGAAATCAAAGAAAAAACAAAAGAAATCAAGAAAAGTTATTATTGAAAAAATATGATGTTGGATAAAGAAATTGATTTGATGTTTTTTAGTTTTCAAATCTCTTAAAAAAAAATAAAAGGTTCAAATTATGGATGGAAAGGATAAAGGAAAAGTAGGGGAGGTTATGAGAGTTCTCAGAAAAGATAATAGAGTTCTTGTTACAGGATTAAATTTGGTAATCTTCTCAGAAAAACTTTTTTCTTTGACTTTCAATTTAATGAGATTTCTTTTAATTTCTTTTTTTGAATAGGTAAAAAAACATATCAGATCAACAGAAGAACAAGAAGGAGGAATTTTTTTAAGAGAAGCTCCAATCCATGTTTCAAAAGTATCATTATTAGACCCTTCTGATGGGTAAAATCTTTTTTTTATTTGGAAAATAAAAAATCTTTTTTTTATTTGGAAAATAATAATGGTCTTTGGAAATTGGCTTTAATAACCATTAATTTAACACACAAAAATAGGAAACCAGCAAAAGTCAGTTTTGGATATCTTCAAAATTCAGTAGATGGAAAAGAAACAAAAGTTAGATATTCTAGAAGGTCCGGAATGATTATAGAAAGACCTGCTTCTTTACTACGACCCCATGGACAAGGAAAAAAAGGTATTTTCTTTCCCTTTTCTTTTTTCTTTCTTTTCTTTTCTTTCATTTTTCACTTCATTCAAATCTCAAAAATTTCAATATTTTCTTGTAAAAAAATTAAATAGAAGGAATTAAAGATACAAAACCAGAACATGTTTTTGGAAATTATGTTCCAACAGGAAATCCTTTCGAATATTGGCAAGATATGATGAGACAATATGGAAAATCTGAAAAACTCCCCAAAAGATCACTTTAAAAATATAACAATATTATCAAATAGAATAAAGAAAAAGAAAAGACAAAAAGAAGAAAAAGAAAAAAGAAATTATGACAAATTTTATATTTTTTTCAAAAATCGGTTAGTTATAAATTATTTTTCTTTGGAAATTTAAAAGTCCAATTTCTTTGGTTTTTCCCAAGTGAATTGTTCTCTACCAAAGTGTCCATAACAAGCGGTTTCTGAGTAAACAGGTTTCCATAATTCTAATTCTTTAGCGATCATACCTGGTCTCAAATCAAAGTTCTTTTTGACAATGTTCAATAATTCAGCATTTGATTTGCTTCCAGTTCCATAGGTATCAACCTAAATTCAGAAAAGAAAAGAAAAAATTAAGAATAAAAAGGAAGCATAAAAAAGGAGGGAAAAATCAAAAGTAAAATGATAGAAAAAGAAAAGAAAAGAAAAAATACATAGACGGATAATGGTTCAGCAACTCCAATAGCATAAGAGAATTGAACCAAACAACGGCGACAAAGTCCAGCATTGACAAGTGATTTGGCAACCCATCTAGCGGTGTATGCAGCTGAACGATCGACCTTTTTTTTAAATAAAAAAATTTCATTGAATTTTATTTATTTTATTTTTTTGCTTGTTTTTTATAAAAAAAAAAATCAAAAAAGAATATAAGAGAGAAAAAAAATTACTTTAGACCAATCTTTTCCAGAGAAAGCTCCTCCTCCGTGAGCTCCCCAACCTCCATAAGTATCAACAATGATTTTACGTCCAGTAACTCCAGCATCTCCCTTTTTGTTAAAAGAAAAAAAGAAAAAATTAATTTTTTTTTTCTTATTAAAAATGAAAAAAAAAAAGTTTACTTGAGGTCCTCCAATAATGAATTTTCCTGAAGATTGAATGTGATAAACTGTTTTATCATCTAAATATTTGGCAGGGATAACAGCTTGAACAACTTTTTCTTTTAATAATCTTCTTTGATCTTCAAGAGAGATTTCTGGGGCATGTTGGGTAGAAATAACAACAGTGTGAACTCTTTTTGGGATGGTAACTCCATTTTCTAAATCGTATTCAACTGTGACTTGGGTTTTGGAATCTGGGCGAAGCCAACCGAGTTCTCCATTTCTTCTAAGTTCAGCCATTTTGAAGTTTAATTTGTGGGCGAGTGATAAAGTTAATGGCATTAATTCTGGGGTTTCGTCAGTAGCATATCTAATAATTTTTTTATTTTCATTTAGTTTTCTTTTTCTTTTTGGTAAAGAAAAAAAAATATCGAAAAATGAAAATGAAAAAAAATGCGAACCCAAACATAATTCCTTGATCTCCAGCACCAACATCTTCTATTTTTCTTTCAACGTGAACTCCTTGAGCGATATCTGGACTTTGTTCTTCAATGGCAACTAAAACATTGCAAGTTTTGTAGTCGAAACCTTTTTATTTTAAAGAAAAAAGAAAAATTGTTAATTATTGGTTTTTATTTATTATTTTTTTGGAGTAACTTTCTTTGAGAATTAAAGTTTTTTTTTAAAAAAAAGAAAAGAAGGAAAATAAACCTTTGTCTGAAGAGTCATAACCAATCTTTTTGATGGCATCTCTAATAACTCTTTGGTAATCAACAGTGGCTGAAGTGGTGATTTCTCCAAAGACCATGATCATACCAGTTTTGGTTGCAGTTTCACAAGCAACTTTGCTGAATTTATCTTCTTTTAAACAAGCATCAAGGATAGCATCAGAGACTTGATC
>Ga0209960_1004588_pt1 | contig 10434 bp, 11 predicted proteins | sample ThiBiot_500_plan_2_FD_183947 | JGI IMG/M metagenome (GOLD analysis project Ga0209960, IMG submission 183947) | Wastewater bioreactor microbial communities from Cape Town, South Africa - Thiocy_expt_500_plan (SPAdes) | ecosystem: Engineered > Bioreactor > Thiocyanate-remediating >... | reverse complement strand
AAGAATGGATGAAATTTTCAAAGATCTATTTCCATGAGGATTAATCCAATCAATGTCTCCAATCAATTATTTCTCAATTTCAATTTTGTTTCTGAAGGAAAACAAATAAATGTGTCAATGGAAAAAAACAATTCTTTCACTTTTGTCACTTCAATTAATTAGGATATTTACTTTTCTCAAAATTAAGAGCAATTTAAATTTAGGATATTTCAATTGAAAGTTGGAATTTGTGTTTCAGTTTCAACAACCAAAAAAGGTAAATTTTCAAACTTCAAAAATGAAAGATCAAAAAAAAATTTTTCAATATTTGGAAACTGAAATTGAAACTGAAACGTGAAGTTCCTTGACTCCCTGCAAAAGTAATGAAAAAAAGTCTTATCTAGGAATGAATCAGGTTTTTTTTTTTTTTTCTGATTTCATTTTTGTTAAAAAACCAAATTTTCAAATTTTCAAATTTTCAATTTTCCTGCAATTTAGGTTGTCAAAAAACTCAAGGAATTGAAGATAACCATCTCCTTTGATTGCACTTATCTTTGTATCATATTCAATTCTTTCATTAATTCTTATTTTTATTTTTGATTGTTAGATTTCATTTTTACTGTCAAAACGATAAAAAATTTCTTGTTGAAAGGTAATTCTTTCAATAGCTTTTTTTAAATTTTCTTTTTCTTAATTCTTTCAATATTTTTATCCATTCTTTTTTCAATCAAAAAAGTATATAAGATCATCAATTTCTTGATTTCATTTTCTTTTCTTTTTCTTTTTTTTTTAAAAAAAAACACATCAATTAACCAATCAACCAATTAACACCTTTTTCATTGAACAATGAAGTTATTGACTTTCTTTGCACTTTGCCTTTTCTTTGCACAAGTGTACTCGAATTGTGTACCTGAATGTAAAAATGGAGGAACTTGTAATCTTCATAATGGAGTTTGGCGCTGTAAATGTACTCCCAATTGGACTGGAGATGCTTGTCAAAGTAACTTTTTTTCTGCTTTTCTCTTCATTTGATTTTTTTTTTTTGATCAAAATCTTGATTTTTTTATTAATCTACTAGCTCGTGATCCTTGTGCATCAAATCCTTGTGCTAATGGAGGAACTTGTATTGCAGAAGGAAATAGCTTCCGATGTGAATGACGTGGTGGATTTGGTGGACCAAGATGTCAAGCTGGTTTAATTTCTTTCCTCAAATTATTATTTTTTCTTTTTTTTTTCTTGTGATTACTTTTGATTTCGTTGTATTAAATTAAATTAATTAAATAATTAATTAATTAGCTAATCCTTGTGAATCAAGACCTTGCCAAAATGGTGGTATCTGTGTTCAAGATGGTGATAGTTTTACTTGCAACTGTATCAATCGTTTCCATGGAAGATTCTGTCAAAATAGTATTATTTTATTTCTTCTTTCTTCTTTTCTTCTTTTTTTCTTTTTTTCAATCCTTTTTTTTTTTTTTGAACTATTAGAATTCAATGCATGTGAATCAAGCCCATGTCAAAATGGTGGAAGATGTATCGTTCAAGACAGTGGTAACTCATGGAGATGTCAATGCCAAGATGGATTTACTGGACCAAGATGTCAAAATAGTAAACTATTTTTTTTCAAATGTTGTTAATGAAGAAACAAACAAATATTTTAATAAAAACAACTAGCCAACCCATGTGCATCAAATCCTTGTGCTAATGGAGGAACTTGTGTCCAAAATGGAGATAGTTTTACTTGTCAATGCAGAGGTGGTTTCAGTGGACCAAGATGCCAAGGATGTATAATTTGATTTCCTTTTTTTTTTCCTTTTTTTTTTTCTTTCTTTTTTTTTAAAAAAAATTATAAATAGCTAACCCTTGCGCCTCAAGACCATGTTTGAATGGTGGAACTTGTGTCCAAACTGGAAATTCAAATGACTTTACTTGTCGATGCACATCCTCTTTCTTTGGAAAATATTGTCAAAACAGTAATTTTTTTAAAAAAAAATTGCATTCATCCTTTTTCGAGATATATAATAACTTAAAATCAATTCAAAAGAGTACCAACCCTGTGCATCAAACCCATGTTCAAATGGAGGAACTTGTGTTCCAGATGGAGACAGTTTCACTTGTCAATGCCGTGGTGGATTTAGTGGACCAAGATGTCAAGCTTGTATTATTTCTTTTTTTTTCATTTCTTTCATTCAAAATCAAAACTTAATCATCATTCAAATAGCTAACCCATGTGCTTCAAGACCATGTCAAAACGGAGGAACCTGTAATCAAGTTGGAAATTCTGACAACTTTATTTGTGATTGCACACCAAATTGGAAAGGAAAGTTCTGTCAAAACCCTGTGGTTACTTGTGATCCAGCTTGTGATTGTGGAGGAACATGTATTGAGAGAAATATTTGTGCTTACCCTTCAAGATACAATTGCTATCTCCCACTTGTTTGCAATGGGGACTCTGGTCGATAATCGAAGAAAAACTAATTTGCTTTCAATGATTTCAAATGATTAACGAATGACAATAAAAAAAACAACAAAATGATTTCTTTTTTCTTTTTTTTTTTTTCAAAAGTTTTTTCCAACAACAAAATTTCTTCTTCTTTTTGAAAGAGTTTGAATACAACTTGTTTTGTTCCGTGTTTCCATAAAGAAACTGGAAACTAGATTTCAAAGGTTTTTGGGAAAGGGAATTGACTCTAACTCTAAAGAAAACTCCTATGTGAAGCCAAAAGCAAAAAAACTTCGGCGTGTTGGCTCATTAGTTGAAAGAAAATCTTTCTGGGCTTAACTTGGGTCAATTTTCTCTGGAAAAAATCAAGAGCCTCAAGACTGAATGTAATTCTTGATCCTGTCTTTCGAACCCATGGATCTATGAAGCAAAAATTAACTCAGGTCAATAAAAAAACTTTACAGTAAATTGCAAGATTTGGAGAGTGCTCAAGCCCTTGTTGAGCAAGAAGTAAAGAGTGATGAATTTCCAGACATGGAATCTCTTTGCATGATTCTGAAATGAACTTAAGTAAGGAATGGGCGCAACAACAGGTTCACATTTCACAAGAAAGAAGATCTTGATCTTTGTCAAAATGACCGAGAATGTCCTCAAAATAAGACCGAAGAGTCTTTTCCATCAGAAGTTTCATAAGGAAACATTTTAAAAGGTGGTGTTAAGGAAGAAGGTTCGAATAAACTTTATTCAATTGAATAAATATAAAGGGTGGTTGGGTTGGAAGGTGAAGCAGAGCGGAGCAAGCCAAAGGAAAAGAAAAAACATTATGCATGTTTTTTAAAAGAAAAAAAAATGAAAAATCAGTTTGAAGATCTCGTTTACCGTCTTACAGGATTACAGTGTCCATTTGTAAGAGATTCAGTCACAGAGGAAGACTTTTTCCTTCCAAATAATGAATATAGAATCAAAGTGATTGAGTGGTTGATTGAATGGTTTAACTTTCTTTAAAATTCATTTTCTTTTTTTTCCAAAATAATAATAATAATGATAAACTCAAATCAAATCAAGCTGCGATAAACAATTGATACAACCAAAGGATGGAGATGGAATTATTGATATTGAGAGACAAGTTCAAAGTATTTCTTCTTTTATTTTATTTTATTTTCTTCTTCATTGATCTCAAAAAAAAATTTTTTTATTTTTTTTAAAAAATCAATAGGAGTGACAAAATCTCTATCGATTTTAGGTCTTTGTAAAGAAACTGATTTTGAGTTAATCAAGGTATAAAAACATTTTTTATTCCAAAACATCAAGGAATATAATATTCTTGATGATAAGGAAAAAAAAAATAGGGAAATAAAGAAAAACAAGGACAATATAGATATATTTTTCCATTAGTTGAATTAGCTGAAATTTCAAAAGATATCTCTTCTCAAGATTTTTTTACCGAAAGGTTTGAGTCTTTTTTTTTTAAAAAAAAAGCATTTTTCATTCTCTAATGTAGACTCATTCTTTATTTTTAGTACCCTTGAAGAGTTATGTCAAGAAGAATTAAAGAAATTCGAAAAACTCTTTTCAGGAAAACATATTGACTCAATTTGTTCGACATCTTCTCAATTATTTTCAACTAGCAAACAATTAAACATTTTAGAAACAAAAGAAAAGTAATTCATTTTTGAAACTATTATCAATTTATCATCAACCAAGTTTTCTAATTAATGAAATTTAAAATTTAAATTAGTATTCCAACAACGAATGAATTAGAAAATATGATTCAACAACTTCAAGAGTCAACTTCAAAACTTGAAAAAGAATTAGAAGATCTTCAAAAATTGGTATTAATTTAAAATTTAAAATAAGCATAATTAATAAAATAATAATAATAAAATATAAAAATAATTAAAGAATCCAAATCCATCAAATTATGAACCAAAAGAAGAGCAAGTTAATGATTTTTGCACTTCTGTACGAGATCTTTCTGGTTTAGTCGAACAATTTTCTCAACTATTCAAGGAAGAGTTTGAAATTTGGCTTTTAAAAGATTTTAGTAAACCAACAGGTAAATTCAATTCTCAATATTATTATTTTTTAAAATCGTCAATTGATGTTTTTTTTTTTTCCTCCTCTCTGGGTTTAGAGATAGGTTCAACTTGTCAAGATGTTTATCAGCATCAACAAAAAGTTCAACAAGTATTCTTATTTTCTTGATATCAACTCTAAACTTCAATTCTCAAACAAACAAACAAACAAACAAACAAAAAATATAGATTTTAGATATAATAGGAAAAATTCATTCTCTATCAAAAGAAATGGAAGTAACGAAAATCAAAAGTTCGAAAACCTTTCAAGAAGAGATAAAATTTTTAAAAGATTCAATTGTAAATTTAAATCCTTCATAATAAAAATGATTTCAATTGCCTTCTTTATTTTCAAGGATTTGAATGTGATAATCTTTTAATATTGAGGGTGAAACATTAGAAGGTGAGTCAACCATTAATTCATTTCCTCCTATAGATTTTGGAAAAGCAATCACATCTCTTAAACTTTTTTCTTCACATTAATAAAACCATTAAACGATCAAATCCTTTAATTTAATTTAATTTCATTTTTTTTTTTTGAAAAGAAGAAAATAAAATAAAATATAATAATAAAAAACCTAGAGCAATTCCTCCATGTGGTGGACAACCAAATTTTAATGCATCCAATAAATGATTAAATCTATTTATCTCTTTTTCTGGTAACTAAAACAAATTTTTTTTTTGGATTTGAAATAATTTTTGAAGAAAAAAAAAGAAAAAAACCTTTAGTATTTCTTTTAATATAAACAATTGGAGTTGAGGAGAATGAATTCGAATTGATCCTCCTCCGATTTCACTCCCATTTAAAACTAAATCGTAATGAAGACCTGAAATTTTCATAATACTTTCTAATTTTTCTTCAGGTGATTTATCTTGAAATTGAATTAAATGCTCAATATCTTCTGGTTTAGGACTTGTGAATGGGTGATGTGTTGATTCAATTCCGAAATGTTCAACAATTTTATTTTCTGGGTCATCAAACTTTCTATTTTGATTTTTCTCGATTGGAGTAAAGAGTGGGAAATTTTCAACCCAAAGAAAATTTAATTGTGTTGGATCCAATGTTAACTTTCCTGAAAAAACAAAGAAGGAAAGAAAGAAAGAAAAAAAAGAAAATTGAAAACAAATAAGGAATATATAAAATAAAATGAAATACCTAAAGATTGAAGGAGCTCCGAAGTAAATAATCTCAATTTTCCCATTCCAGTTGAACTTGGCTAAATTTTTAATAACAAATAAATAAATTCTAATTCGAAAATAAAAATTGCAAATTAAAATTAAAATTACGTTGTAAGCTTTCTCTTCTCCAAGGAAGAAAAGGATATCCTCTGGTTTGAAATCAGCCCTTTTTTCAATTTCTTGGAGTGTTTTTTTATCTTCAAAAGCAAATGGGTTATTCCATTCGAAATCTTTCGTTAATTTTGCAACTTTGAAATGATTCTAAATTAAAATTTTATTTTTTTTAAAAAAAAAAATCCCAATAAAATTATAAAATTTGTTTTACCTTTGGAATAGATACTTCCCCAAGAAAATTTTGGATTTTTTCGAAACTTTTATTTGTCAAGAAAGTCCTTCCTTGAGGAATTTTGATAAAATTAACTTTTCCTCCTCTTTGAGTAAGTTTTTTAAATTCGGATTCAATATTAGATGAATTAAATAGGTCAGTAACATCTTGAATCTTATTATGGTAAATAATAAAAATTTCTGATTTATTCGAAAGAAAGAAAAAGAAAAAGAAGAAAAAGAAAAAACCTCAAGACCAAATCTTGTATCAGGTTTATCTGATCCATACTAGAAGTTGAGAATTAGTTTTATAAGAATTTTTTTTACTTTTCTTTCTGAAAAAGTATAAAGAGAAAAACCTTTGAAATAGCAGTTGCATAATCCATTTTTGGAAATGGAAGAACCAAATCTATATTCTATTGAAAAAAAAAAAAAAAAAAAGGTCAATAGAAAGAAAAATAAAAACGATAAACTTTTTTTTAAAACCTTTGTAGCTTTCCAGATCGCTTTAACTAGTCCCTCAATAAGATTTTGAATTTCCTCTTGAGTTACAAATGACATTTCAAGATCAATCTAGAAGAATGATTTTGAGAAAACAGAGGAATAAATTTTTGAACTGAGGAAATATAAACTTGAGTGAATTCAGGTTGTCTATCAGCTCTAGAGTCTTCATCTCGATAGCATTTTGCTAGTTGAAAATATCTATCAATTCCTCCTGACATCAGTAATTGTTTATACTTTGTATTTTTTTTAAAAAAAATTAGTAAGAACCCTTTTTTTCTTTTTTAAAAAACAAGATAAAAAAAAAGAAAATTATACTTGTTGAGGACTTTGAGGAAGAGCATAAAATTTATTGTGGTTCCGAGTGGGAACAATAAATTCTCTTGCACCTTCAGGTGTATGTTTGAAAAGAGTAGGGGTTTCAATTTCAAGAAAATCTATTGTTATTTAAGAAGATGGAATAGGGATAATTTGAAAATAAGAAAATCAATAAATAAAATTATAAACCATTTTGAATTAAATATTCTCGAGTAGCATGAGCTGCTATTGATCTCATTTTTAAATTTCTATACATTTGTTTTCTTCTCAAATCTAAATAACGATACTTCAATCTGAGACTTTCATTCGACTGAATTTCGAATTTAAATTGTTTTTGAAAATTTGATTTGAATTAGAATTTAAATTTGAATTAATAATTATTACTAAAGTAGATTTCTCATTAATTTGAAATGGAAGATTTTCTGCTCTATTTAAAATATCTAAAGATTCAATTTCTACTTCAATCTCTCCTGTTTCCATTTCCTGTATTTTTTAATTTTTTATTTTTGTTTCAATATTTTAGAATCAGAATTTCTAAAGTCGTAATAAGAAGAGTAATACATTATTATTCATGACATCTGGTCTAGCTCTCACTTTTCCTTTCACATTTACAACTGTCTCACTTGAAATTGATTCAATCTTTGAAAAAAGTTCAGATTTTGACTTTCTAAATTGAATTTCAATGGTTTCAGAAAAAAAGAAAAATTCATTGTCAAAAGATGAAAGTATCAACGAGTCATTGAGAAAAACGAGTTGAACAACACCAGATCTATCTCTGATTGGTAAGAAAATTAAAGAATCACCAAGTCTCCTAAAAATGTGATCATCAAAAGAAATTAGTATGCATTCAAAAAAGATGATAATAATAATAACCTTGGTCTTAAAGCCCAACCACTCAAGACAACTTCCTCTCCAACATTCTCCTTCCTCAATACTCCACAATAATGAGTTCTAGCATGAAATGGTTCTTGTTTCAATGAGTTCAATGGTCCTAATATAAAACTATTAAAGTCAACAATATTCTCACACAACAAATATTATCAAATATCATAATTCAAACCAAACCAATACCTTCTGTAAAATTCCTCAAGAATACAGGTTGGAATAGGTCTTTTGAACGAGTTGATTTAAAGAAACGAAACCTATTGCATAAAAATTTTTTTTTAATTTTCAATCAAAGAAAACTAAAGAAAATCAATAATATAGAATCTCAAATAAAAAGAGTGAAAAGCTTACATCTCGTTCCAAGATCTCTCTCCAACAAAGGCAGCACAACAATTAATTGCTTTTCAGTTTTTGCCAAAAGAAAAAAGAAAAAATGAAATTGGGGAAGACTTTTCTCTTTGATGTGTTTCCTTCTGATGTTCGTTATGAATCTATAGCTAATTATTAATATCTAAATGTTAGTTGAAGAGAGTTGGTTCTATAATAAGTGCCTCAATGGATTCGAAGCAAAAGTTTGATTTTTAATAGGATTTTAATAGTATTTTAATGATGTTTTAATAGTAAATTTGCTGTTAATCTGTTGTTTTTGATCGGCTTAATGATGTTTTAATGATACGTTGATGGTATTTTCATGATCCCTGTGGTTTTTTGACGATTAAAAAAACAGAAAAAGTGATCAATCACGTGATAGTTAACAGTTTTTCTTCTATTGAAACCGAATCAAAGAAATAAGTGCTGAAACAAACTTAAACAATAAGAAAGGAAAGAGTTTATAGATACAAATAGATAAGATTAGAAAGCTTTGATGTCAACTGAAGTCGGAACAGGCAAGGGAACGACGGTGAGGTTTGCGGAGGATAACCCACAGAAGAAGTCAAAGGGCAAGTTTAAGACAAGTGTGGAGATTGTTTCAAATTTACCAGCAAGTGGACCCCTTAGACCAAGTGATGAAGAAAAGCTTTTAGTATGTTTCATTTTGAAATATTTATTTTATTTTATTTTATTTTATTTTATGTTTTGTTTTATTTGTTTTTTGTTTGGAGGTAATTAATCAATGAATTTCTTTGTTAATGTAATCTTTGTTCTTTGTGATTAATTAATTAGTTTTACGCATTGTATAAACAAGCAACAATTGGACCATGTAATACACAACAACCTGCGTTCTATGAAGTGGTTTCAAGAGCAAAATGGTACTTTTTATTTCTGAAAAAAAAAAACAAAAAACTAATTAATCAAAAATCAATATCTATTATTGTTATTGATATTATATAGGGATAGTTGGAAGAACTTAAAAAATATTTCAAAATCTGAAGCTATGCAACAATATACAACAAATCTTCTTAAAGTAATTATTAGATTCATTTCTTTTTTTTTTCTGTTTTGAAAATTAAAATAATAAAATAAATAAATAAATAAAAACAGGTTTTAAATCGTAATATTAATCTTCCTGAAGCAAAAAGAATGCTCCAACAGTTAGGTGTAGAAGTTCCAACTATTGAATCTGAAAGTTCTGAAACTCCATTAAGTAATGAAAATAGTTTAAGTTCTGAAACTACTGAAAACCCCTTATTTTTGAAATCAAGCCAAGAAACATTGATAACTAAACAAAATGGAACTCAAAAAAAACTAAATGGTTCAACTGAAAATGGAAATGAAGACGAAAATGAAAATGAAAATGAACCTGAAAATGAAAGTAAAGATGGAAATGAAGATGTTGATCCAGATGCAGAAGAACTTGATAATGAAGGAGTTAGTAAATCAATTTCCCAAACATTAGTTCAAACTCAAAATGAAAATCAAGGAGTTGAAAAAAGAAGAATAGATACAAAAAAATCGGAACCTGAATCTTCACAAGGTTGTTTTTTAAAAAAAAAAACTTTTTTCAAAAAAGAATGAAAAAAAACAAAACCCAAAATTTATGATTTTAATAACAAAATAAAATTATAAAGAACTTCGAGAAATTTCATCATTAATTACTTCAGTGGAAGGTGATGTTGCAAAGCTGGTTGGAAGAGTTGAAAAGATTCAAAAAGAGAATTCGGTTTTTCTTTTTCTTTTTCTTTTTCTTTTCTATTTCTTTTTTCATTTTTTTCATTTTTTCATTTTTTCATTTCATTTTTTTTTTAAAAAAACTAATTGAATTTAATAATAAAGATTTGGACAAGAGCTAGAGTTAGAAATTTGATCATTGCAATCATTCCTCTGATTTTATATATTATTCGAACATTTTTCCAAAGGAGATATTGATCAAATAAACTTTATTTATAAATTCACCAAACCAAAAAATTGTTCATTTAAATTTTAGATTGTCTTCACAAACAAAATCTCACTTTTCAATCTAACTATTTACAGTTCTAAAAATTTTGGACAAACTCGAAATTTTGATTTCAAAACCTGGAACTTCGAACCAACTCAAAGAACAAACGAAAAAAAAAAAAAAAAAAAAAAAAAAAAAAAAAAAAAAAATTGGTTTGAGCGCCAATCATTCATATATCCATTCTAAATAAAACACAACCTTTGTTCATTTCTACTATTATAATATGACCAATAATTTTAAAAAATATATATCTTTCACAAAACAAAAAAGAAATTGGTTTGAATGCATTAATTTCCTTTTTTTTTTATTATTGTTTCATTAACAATTTTTTTTTTTTTTTTTCTAATTATTAATAA
>Ga0209960_1004586_pt1 | contig 10440 bp, 15 predicted proteins | sample ThiBiot_500_plan_2_FD_183947 | JGI IMG/M metagenome (GOLD analysis project Ga0209960, IMG submission 183947) | Wastewater bioreactor microbial communities from Cape Town, South Africa - Thiocy_expt_500_plan (SPAdes) | ecosystem: Engineered > Bioreactor > Thiocyanate-remediating >... | reverse complement strand
AAAAAAAAAAAAAAAAAAAAAAAAAAAGAAAAAAAACGAAAAAAAGGAAAAAAATGGCGGGGTTGAAGTTGATCTTGGGTGGTTTGTTGTTGTTTGTGGCTTGGTTCTCGATTTCCGATTCCTATTCCGTCTTGAATGACTGGTATCGTTCTATGTTGGATGTGGACCAAGATGGAGTTGTAACACAAGAGGAGCTTGTTAGATTCGTTGGTTTGTTGGATGAAGGTTTTTTTTTTTTTTTTTTTTTTTTTTTTTTTTTTTTTTTTTTTTTTTTTTTTTTTTTTTTTTTTTTTTTTTTTTTGTTTGTTTGTTGTGTTGTTTTACCGATTTTTTGAGATTTTTTTGTGATTTTTTGACTTCTTCAAAACATTGATTCCAATTTGAATTGAAATCAATTGGAATTGAATGAATGGATTGAAATGTAAGTTGGTGTTGATAATTCTTTTCTTATTTATTTTATTTTTTATTTTTTTTATTTTAGGAGATGAAGAAATGCTTCGAAGAGAAGTCAGCGTTCTCTGGAAAATGTTGAACATTGATGGGAATGAAGGTTTGTTATTCTATTAGATTTCATTTTTTAAATATCCAAAATTTATTAAGAAGAAATAAAAATCAAAAGTCATTGAAGAATGGGAATTACAAAAACTTCTTGGAGAAACTTATGATTCACCTTCAAGATACATTGATGATGCGACACCAGAACAAGTTCATCTTTCATTAACATCTAAACCAAGCGAAATGGTTGTTGTTTGGGTGACATGGAGTAAGACCATTTTGAATTTTATTCTATTTTAAAAATTCCAAGTTTATAAAAATATAATTTGTTTTTTTTCAAAAAAAAAAAAGCTCAAACTAATTCTTCACTTGTTACATATGGAACTCAGTCAGGTAACTATGGATCTACACAATCTGGTGAAATATATACTTATGATGCTGGATTTTTTGGTAATTATTATTGCTTTTTTAAAAAAATTAAAAAACTTTGGGATTTTTATCTTAATTCTTAAAAAACAAATTTATAGGATGGGATGGATGGCTTCATAAAGTGAGACTCGTTAACCTTAATCCTGGAACTGTTTATTATTACAAAGTTGGAGATGGAAGTACTTGGAGTCCTGAATTTCATTTTACAACTGCCCCTGGAGGGTTTGTTGATGGATTGAGGTACAATGTTTTTGGTGATATGGGAACTTTTATGCCTTTTGGATTTGTTGTAACCAATGCCATGGTTGAAACTCACAATCAAAATAATTATGACATGACTTTACATCTTGGAGATATTTCTTGTTTGATTCTTATTTCGCTCCTTTTTTTTTTATTTTTTCAATCCAAATGAACTCAACTAATTTTTTTTTTCTTTCTTTCGTTCTTAATTGTCTAGATGCTGGAACTAGTTCAACAAGAGAATGGCAAATCATTTGGGATATTTGGGGTAGACAAGTTGAACGCCTTGCTGCATATATGCCATATATGACTACAGTAAAATTTAACTTTTGTTTTGTTTTTTCTTTACAATAATACAATAATAATAAATAAATAAATAATAAAAGCTTGGAAATCATGAAAAATATTTTAATTTCACCTCATTCAAAGCTCGTCTCCCAATGCAAGGAGAAGAAAGTGGAGGACTTGACAATTACTATTATAGCTTTGATTATGGAGGTGTTCATTTTGTTCAAACTTGTTCAGAAGCATATGCTGCACCTTATGAAACAGGCTCTGTTCAATATGAATGGCTTAGAAATGTTTTATTTTTTATTTTTTCTTTTTTTCTTTCTATAATCTCCATTATTCAATTTGATCAATTTTAGGATTTGGCCAAGGCTGTTTTAAATCGAGAGAATGTCCCATGGATCATTGTTACTGGACATCGCCCAATGTATGGATCTACAACTGATGGAGGTTTCTAATTTCTTTGATTTTTTTTATTTCTTTCTAATTCTGTTTTTTTTTAAAAAAAACAAAAGCATGGGAAGATATTCGAGCTCATCTTGAACCTCTGCTAAAAGAGTTTAATGTTGACATGTTCCTTTGTGGGCATATTCATGCTTATGAAAGGTTTATTTTTCTTCTTTATTTTTTAAATTTAATTTAATCCAATAAATAAATTAAAATTAAAATTAAATAAAATTAGAACTCATCCAGTGTATGATCATAATGTTGTCCAATATGAAACACCAATTATTTCAAAACCACCTCATCCTGTTCATGTTACAATTGGAACTGCTGGAGCAATGGTTTGGGAAAAATGGACATTCCCAAAACCTGAATGGTCTGCATTTAGACAAGCTCGATATGGTTATGCACATTTTGAAGTTACGAACAAAACAACTCTTCATTTTCAATATTTCAATGGTTATGTTCGAGGAGAAGGAGAACTTGCTGATGAATTTTGGATTGTTAAATAAATGAAAAAGAACAATTAACCATAATAAAATCAAGTCCAATAATTATTTTTTCTTTTTTTCCCTTTCTGTCTAAAACAAACTAATTTATTGATACAATTACAATTAATTACAATTATGATTTATCTACAAAGGGGTTTAACTCATATTCTTCATCTGAATTGTGGTTTAATTGTCCAAGTTGATCATATTTTGGTTGTGATTTTGAATTCAAGCCCAAGTTTCTTGTTTTTCTTGTCCTCTTTAAATAAAAGCAACCACCTAAACCAACAACAAGAATAATAATTACAAATACGATGATAAAAACGGTTGGTGATGATTTTGGTTTTAAAGTTGGGGTTGGTGTTGGAGTTGAAGTAGGAGTTGATGTTGGGGTTGAGGTAGGTGATGGAGTAGGTGTAGGTGTTGGAGTAGGTGTAGATGTTGGTATAATTGTTGTTGTAGTTATTTCAGTTGTTGATGTAGTTGTTTCAGTTTCAATTGTTGTTGTCGTCATTGTAGTTGTAGTTGTCGTTGCATTTGTTTCGAGTTCCAAAATTGTAATATTAACAATAACTTGACTCCCAAAATCAGTTGGAGAAACTGGGACCTCAGTAAGATTCACTAAAATCACAGTTGGTTCAACTGGTACTCCATGAATAGTTGGAGCTTGAGAAAACTGGATCCATTCAGGGAACTCTTGCTCACCAATAGGGGTAAAATAAAAATCAGGAGGAGAGCTATGATGAAAACAATTCCCATAGTCAATATAAAGGTAAGTATGAAGATATCCTACAACATTGAGTTCAGAGTCATCACATATCCAAACCGAAGTGGATGGTTGCAAAAGGAGAGATAAGAAAAACAAGATGAAACAAGCAACAAAGTTCTTCTTCTCCGCCATTTTTTTTTTTTTCTTGATTTTTTTCTGATTTTCTCACAATTTTTCCTTTTTTTCTAATAAAATTTTCATCAATCTCCTCCAAAAATCTTCAAATTATCATTCAAAAAAACATCTTTATCATAAAAAATTAACACAAATGTTAACAAAAATGAATAGCTATTAGAATTTATGAATGAATTTTTGATATTTTATGAAAAAAATGATTATTTTGAGGTTGAAAAGTTTAAAAAAAGACGAAAATAACGGTAGTTGCACATGGACTGTTTGTTCAACATTTCTTAACTTATTAACTTCTTAATTTTCTTAACTTTAGTTCCAATTTTCTAATAATTTCTTTCTTTTCATAGTTCTAATAGATATCTCTATATCTTTGGTTGATTCCTTTTCATTTTGGTCCTTGGAGTTGGCTTGGCTCGACTTGGCGAAACTTTGTGTTTGTTTTTGGATTTGTGATTGTATTTTTATTCTTAATTATTGATTGGATTGATATTGGAAGTGAAGTGAAGATTTAGAAGGAGATGGATGAACATATTTCTTCAATTAATTGCTCTCAACCTTTGATTAAAGCATTTTGTGCATTTCAGTTCGCGATTGATTCGAAAACTGAGAACCCAAATCATTCAGAGACGGCATCATTGTCTTCAGCAAGTGAATTTTCATTGAAGAGCATCGAAGTGGATCTATTACCTAATAAAAAAATTGAGATTCTGAGGTTAATTAATCTTCCACAAACTCATGAATGGAGGAATTTATTACAATTTGCTGTCATTTCTTCAGAACAATTGGAAATTACAGGTGTCCATTTTCATGATTTTGTTCTTACAGATACTCAAGCATCAAAAAGGTTTCTTTCTTTTTTTTTTTTCATTTCTTTTCGTTATCCATTTGGATATATTTTTTGAAATTGTCAAAATTACAATTTTTTATTCATCCAATTAAATAATTTAAATAATTTAAATAGCTATTGCAGTTGTATGCAAGTTCCAGGTTATGTACTTTATGATCAAGATTCACCTCCTGGATCTATCGATTTATCAAAGAAATATTTAGCAGTCTTTTGTTTTGTTTCTCCTAGACCTATCCACTTCACATTGAGAAAATGTTTAAGAGAATTATATGCTCGATCTTTTGAAAAAACTGGAAGTTGTGGACCCGAATTTATCTGGAATTTATTTCATAATGTTCATTTTTCTTCTTCTTCTTCTTCTTCTTTTCATTTTTCTTTCTGTTCTTTTTTTTTGATCATTATTTGTTTATTTCCTTTTGAAAGTTTTTTTTTTCAAAAAATATCATCCATTTAAATAGGTCTTACTTCCACCTCCAGGAAATACTTCAATATCATTTCATTTAGAAAAAATTAATCATCACGTAACATTAACTTATTATGGAGATAATGGCCCACTTGGATTATTATTTTATTGTTTAGGTATCGGAAATATAGTCTATATTGTAAATTCTTTGCTCCTTGAAAAATCAATCATCCTTGTTTCTTCAAATATCTCGAGATTGACAATTTTTTTTGAGGCCTTATTCACATTAATTCGTCCATTAGAATGGCAACATGTTTATCTTCCAATTCTTCTCCCATCACTTGTTGAAATGCTTGAAGCACCAACTCCATTCTTAGCTGGTGCAACTAGAGAACTCATTCAAGAAGTAAATTTAACTGCTGGTACAATTGTAGTTGATATTGATAATGATTCCATTTTATTTGGAGAGTTGATTCCCCTCATTCCACATCAATCAATACTTATCAAGAAGTTAAAAGAAATTGTATACCCGATATTAGGACAATTTTTTGTTCCTGAAAATAATAATCAACCTCAAGAAGTCATCAATGGAATCCTTCTGGAAAGTGATTCAACAGCTTTGAATATTCCTAACTTACCTCCAAACATTGAAGCAGACTTTTCAAATAAAATCCGTAAAGTTTTTCATGAAACTATAGGTTATTGTCTTCAAAGAAGTAAATTAAGTGCACTTTTTGAAGAGAGTGAAAATCTTATGGAGACCATTGCAAATTATGTTTCAAAATTTTCTCAAGAAAGTCAAGAATTCTTGAAAGTATACTTTTTTTCCTCTTTTTTTTTTTTTTTTTTTTTTTTTTTTTTTTTTTTTTTTTTTTTCTTTCTTTCTTTTTCCATTTCTTTTCTAAATAAATTTTCTTTAGGCATTCGCAATGACGAATTCTCTTGATCTTTTCGTTCAAGTTGAAAAACGATTACAACTTTCCCAAAAACCTCATAATCAAATTCAATTTCAATTACAAAAATTACCTGATCCAATAAAAAATAACACTGTCTTCGATCCACTTTCAGATGGAGCACAAATGTTTATTTCTGATGAATATATTTCAAAACAATTAACTGGAACTCAAAGTCCTTATACTTCTCTTCTTCAATTCTTTGATAAGATGTCAATTCATAACTTAGACTTAAACTTAATGAAAGTAACCTCTTTATTTTTATGTGGTAATAACTTATCTGCTCTTAAACAACTATCTCATATTGAAAGGTTTTCTTTTTTTTCTTTCATTCTTTTTTTTTTTTTGAAACAAACAATAAAATAAATAAAATAAAATAAAAAAGTGAAACTTTATCTCAAGCAAAACAAATAATTGATGTCATTCCATCTAATGACCTTCAAGCATTACAAAATGAAAAACTTTCTTCAAATATTCAATCATACATCAAAGAAAGAATTGCTAAATTTGAACAGATCTTAAATAATACAGAGAAAGAATTTGGAGTTGATATTTCTGGTGACTCTGATGCCCCACTCTTAGTGAATGCTCCCCTTGCTAGTGTTCCTTTAACAAAATCTTGTTTGAATCCAACACCAAAGGATCGTTTCCTTGTGACTGATCCTGTTGAATTATCTCAATTACTCGTTTCTACTCTAATTCAAATCCTAATTGACAAAAGTTTGTTTTTTTTTTTCCTTCTTTTTTTTTTTTCCTTCTCTTTTTTTTTTTTTTTTTTTTTTTTTTTTTTTTTTTTTTCCTTCTTTTTTTTTTTTCCTTCTCTCTTTTTTTTCTTTTTCTTTCTTTTTCTTTCTTTTGTTTCACATATTCACCACTTTTTAGCTCCCCAAGAACACATCCATAGAACAAAACAAGGGGTTAGAATTATCAATTCATCTATTTTGAAGCATAAATCTAAATCAGCTTTATACCAAGAGTATTGTGATCTAGCTTGTAATTTACAAAATGTAGACCTTAAAATGCTTTTAAAAGATGTTGATGCAAGGATTTGCTTTTTCTTGAATGTACGAAATTCATTAAGGTTTGTTTTCTTTATTACCAAAAACCCAAAAAAAAAACACAACAACTTTTCTGATTTCTTTTTTTTTAAAAAAAAGTTTACATATCATATTAAAACATGGACTCCCTCTAACTTATGCAGAAAAAGTATTTCAAGTAAATAATTCTTATGGATATTCTATTGGTGGTCACTTTTTTACTCTCTCTGATATAACCTATGGAATTTTAAGAGCATCAATGCATATGCCAAATGTTGGATTTGGTGTTTTTAGACAAGTTCTCTTTAGTAAATTTAGTTCTCATGATCCAAGGTATCTTTTTTTTTTAAAAAAAAAAATAGTTTGTTTTTATTTGAATTTAAAACGTTTCTTTAATCTTTTTCTTTCATTTTTATTTGTTTATTTATTTTTTAAATTCAATTTAGAGCTGAATATGGAATTCCAATTCCAATCCCTTTAATAACATTCACTCTATTCGATTATTCCTCAACGGGTCCACGATTTAGATGTTTCTCAACTGATAATCTTCGTGAACAAATGAAAGAAGAAGCAATTTTTTATTTAAGTTCTGGAGAAAAAGTTGTAATAGATACAAAATCCAAAAAAGTTAAATTAACAAGTACATTTCAATGGTAACTTTTCTTTTTTCTTTTTTGATATGCATCAAAAGATTTTGACAAAATTTCCTTTTTTTTTTTTTTCCCCCAGGTTATTAAAGGACTTTGATGAAGCAAAAACTGCAACTGAACTAGTTTTATATTTCTTTTCTCATTTCCCTGAAAGTATTCTATCAAAATATCTTCAACAAAATGGTCAAACTACTCAATCAAAACGCCTTGAAGGAAAAGTTACTGTTGAGTTTGTAAATTTGGACCTTTCTTTTCTTATTGAAATGCCTAATCAAGATGTTCAACATCTCTTAGAAGCATATGATTTAGAGAATGAGCTTTCAAATTTCTTTTAGAAGACTACAGAAAAAATTTTGAATAACAATTGACAATTTAATGACAAAAAACTTTTTTTTTTTTTTTTCAAAAATTTTTTCAAGGACGAAAAAAACATCAAAGAAAAGAAAATAATTCAATTATTCTGTTTTGTTGGCAAAATAAGAGTCCATTTCAGCATCAAGTTCTTCTTGGGTCATTGCTTCTCTTTCCTAATTGAAAAGAAAGAAAGAAAAAAAAGGATATTTAAAAAACAAAAAATTTTTTAAAAAAATGAAAGCAAATGAGGAAATAGAACCACTTTCTTTGTTCTTGGGGGTCTATTGGATTGTTTGTTTCCAAAATTGTTATTTCCTCTTCTAAAATTGTTATTATTGTTATTATTGTTATTATAATTGTCTCTTCTTCTTCCGAAATTATTTGATCTTTGGTCATTATATCCACGATTTGGAATTCTTTCAATTGAATTTCTCCTGAAAAAAAAAAAAAAAATTTTTTTTTTTGGTTTATTTTTGGTTTATTTTTGGTTTTTTTAAATAAAAAAATGATTATTATAAAAGAAGTACCTAATTGGAGGGGCAGAGGAAGAAAGAGGAGACACAATTTGAAGTTTCATTTCTCTGTCTAAAAGGAGTGAGTTTTTTTTTAAATAAAAAAATCAAAATGAAAAGAAATGAAAAATTTCAAGTTCTACCATCTAAAAGAGTGCCATTATATTTTTGAATTGCGGTCTCAGCATCGTTGATACTAAAGAAGATAATTTCTGCTTGTCCAGTTGAATTTCCTTCTCTATTGTAAAACAATGAAACTTTCTTTGCCTCTCCAAAAAGTTCCTAATTGATTTTTCATTGTTTCTCCTTGAATCAATTTGACTCCAAGATAATTTTTTTATAATTTCTTGGGGTTTGTTGTTGTTGTTTGTAAAACAAGAATGAATGAATGCAAACGTTCAAATCTTCTTCAGTAACTCCGAAATCTAAATTACTGATTCTAACAAGAGCAGTAGATTGGGAATTTCTTCTTTGAGGCTACAAAAAAAATGAGTTCCAATTGGAGGTTTGTTAAAAAAGAAAAGAAAAGTAAATGAGAAGAGACAATTGTTTGTGCACTTTGACTGGCTCTATTATTATGGATTGTTTTTTGAAATAGTCCTCCTCTACCTCCAAAGTTTTGTTTCTTTTGATTGAAATTTCTTGAACTTGAGTTCTAATAGTTAATAATAATAAGAAAAATTCAACATTTTAAATAAATATTGAAAATATATATGAAAATTACTCTAATTTTTGATTTTGAAACTAATTCATCTAAAGAAAGATCGACTTTTGGATTCATTGTTCTTTTGTAACCTAATTATTTATTGTTATAGATTGTTGTTTTTTGTAAACGTATTAGTAAAATAAGTTTTAGATTCCAAGATGAAGGGTGATAACTACAAAAACAAAAACTTTGAATTTGGAGGGATAATTTGTGTTTCAAATCAAATGTTTGTATTGTATTTCCAACAATATCATATTTGTCTTCTTTTCGATGTATTCAAGTTCAATTCGAAAGATTAAAGTCGATAACATTTTGATAACATTCAGCTCTTAATCATCGTTTTTTTTAAAAAAAAGTTGAATCATTTTAAATTTTTCTCAAAAGATTTCAATTTTTTTTTTTTTTGACTCAAATGAAAATAAAATAAATAAATGAGTTTTAAAAAGATTCTTAATTCTTAATTCTTAATTCTTTTATTTGATGAGTTGATGAGTTGATGAATTGAATTGTTTGATTATGGATGTTGTTGGATTTTTTTTTTTTTTTTTTGAATTTTTCTCAATTTTTTTGAAAATAAAATGAACTTTTGTTTCAACTTTTGCCTTTCTTTTCTTCTCTTTTCGCTTTTCTTTTTTCTCTGTGAAATACAAAGAATCAAAATCAAAACAGAGAAAAGAAAGAAGCAAAAATAAAATCGAAGTTTTTCTAAATGAGTTTTTATTGATTGAAAGTTTTTTATATTTTTTCTGTTTGGTTGATGTGATGCTTATTTGCTTTTAAACTACAAGAAGTAAAACCAAGAAACTGAGAGCAACAATAAGTTGAATTCCAATTTTTACATTATTTGCACTTGAGTGTGTTGGTGTTGGTGTTGTACCAGGTAAAGCTTGACAAACTCCAGTTCCATGAGTTGGACCCCAAGTTGCGGTTGAACCAGTTTGAATACATGGTCTTTGGATAAAAGTAGTATCATCCATAGCATAACCACTCACACATTCTCCAAAGATGTACTCTCCATCAGCAACTTTACCTTTCCAGATGATGTTATTTTCATTAGCAATGGTTGTACAACTAGGAACTGCAGCTTTTATGGGAGAAAAAAGAAAAGAAAAAATGTTAAATTCAAGCAAAAAAAAAAAAAAAAAAAAAAAAAAAAAAAAAAAAAAAAAAAAAAAAAAAAAAAAAAAAAATAAAATTAATTTTTTTTTTTTTTTTGTTTCAATAACTTCAAGTTCTTCAAAAATTGCTTATTTACCGCAATCAGCTTTTGTATCAAAATAATCAGGAACATATGTAGCAGTATAAAAAGGAATTGGACAATCCCAATCATTATTTTTTAAAGATCTATTTCATTTTAAATGATTCAACATCTTTTTTTTTTTAAAAAAAAATCGTTCAAAATGAAAATTTTCTTACATAATATATGCACTTACATCTGAAATAAATGCTGGAATGGGTCCTGAAAGGCGATTAGTTCGGAGGGATCTATGCAAATTATAAATGTTAGGAAGCACTACAATAAAAAGAAAGAAAGAAAGAAAACAAAGCGGCGTTAGCTGTAAGATTGAATATGTTTCCTATTTGTGTTGGAAATGTACCAGTAAGTTGATTAGTTCCAAGGGATCTTTTTTTGTTTTGTTTTGTTTTTGACTTTTGTTTTTTTTTTTTTTTTTTAAAAAAAAGGGCGAAT
>Ga0209960_1004584_pt1 | contig 10442 bp, 16 predicted proteins | sample ThiBiot_500_plan_2_FD_183947 | JGI IMG/M metagenome (GOLD analysis project Ga0209960, IMG submission 183947) | Wastewater bioreactor microbial communities from Cape Town, South Africa - Thiocy_expt_500_plan (SPAdes) | ecosystem: Engineered > Bioreactor > Thiocyanate-remediating >... | reverse complement strand
ATTTTCATTTATTTGGCGTGGAATGCTGTATTTCTATAAATATATGAGAACATTGTCACTGAGTCTGAATAGTCTAGAGTCTTATCACCGCTAAGAGTTGCCTTTTTATAAAATTTGTAGAGATCGTCGTATCTATTTGATATTTTTGAGTATTTCTCTGCATCATTTTGTCCTTCAATAGCCTTGAATATCCTATCTAGTACTAACTTGATTTTCGTACAAATCGAATTGAAAATCCTTTTTAATTGCTTCTGTTGTTGTATCTGTTTCAAAAGACAAGTACTTTTGGCGGGTCCCTCTATTATGCACATGGCGGGAAAAATGGAATAAAAAGAAGAAATTAACTTATAAAGCTCCCATACTTCAATATGAAGTGCTTTAAATAATGGCACTAGGCTTGGGCTTTTTCTTTTCCATAATTAAGAGCGGATTTACTTCAACTGAATCAGGCAAACTGGCAACAGGGCAATTATCTAGTCAACTGTGATTATTCTCATCGTTACACAATGGATAAGATTACAGACGAAAGAATTTAGCCACCTGATCTTGGAGCGGAAAATTGCTTTCGCCACGAATTAAAGTAGGTGCATAGGCTTCCTCACTACACGGGCATAAGTTTCTAGTAGAATTACGTGTATTCGTGAAAAGCACAATTATTATTATTTGTTTTTTATGGTAATGATAACCAGTTTACCATTTTTATCATTATTTACAAGCGTCATGATTAAATAATGGCGTTAATTGCGCTTTTATCCGGTTCGTCGGCGGAGGTTTGCCGACAGATTTATCAATATTGTTTTCATCACCTCGAAATTAGTTTCATAGTGTCTTTGCAATACCAACTCAGAAAAAGAGTTAACACCAAGGGATATTATAGTAAGTTAATTTGAAGTGTAATGTCAAAAATAAAAATTTTGTTGGGAGATTTGTTCGAGATTTGCTCACCGAAATACTAAATCTTTTTTATTTTTTCAACAATGACAATAGCAATTACCGTCCTGTTCGTGATCGCTTTATTTGTTGCTGGAAGCGAAGAATGTTTCGGCAAGCCGAAAGACTTAAAATCCCCAGCTCTTAGTCAATACTCTTCTGGAAAAGTCCCTACAAATTTATTTGTTACAGCCAAAGGTGTCTCCTACAATGGGACAATATCGAACTATGTCGAACCAAGTGTATTATTCTCTGATAATGGTCTCTCAATTATTTTGAAAATTCAATTGCCTAAATTAAGAAAATTTACTTTTGTGAGTCAATGTTCATGTCATGAACGGCTTTACGCAACAGTATTGTAACCAAAATACCAAAATTTTACTTTTTTACGCTCTATCGATCTATCCAACTCCGGTCAAAATCCGCGACAAAATTTTTTTGTCTTGACACAATGATTTCATCCTGACATGACAATGTTTTCATTGTGATCTGTGGAACGTAACATTGCAACGTAATTTGATTTTTTAGAATTTAACTTCCGGACCAAAATAGATCATATTCGCATTATATTTCGCACCTAATTCCAAAAGTTTGTTATGAAAAAAATAAAATTTATTATTTTACGTAATACAGTTTTTAAATTGGGGTTTGCTAAGCCCTGCTCTCCCTCACTATACTTAGGAGCTTATACTGCGAAAGATTTCCCGGAACTCCTGCTGAACCCAAGCGCATACCTGGAAAACGGTGGTCCTGTTGATCCTTCAGCCTTTACAACTTACAGCATAATGGGTCACGTAATTGTAGACAACGACATTTACTTAGTCATTGGAATTGCACAATACGGTGTTGGGGCTAATAACATCAATATTTCAAATGGAATTTATGTCAGAGTTTGCAACTTAAGTAAGGATGTTTGTTTAACACTAACGGCAGATGTTTCGCTGTAACAACCGAAAAGGAATTCTCATTGTCATAACTAGAGCCACATGTTCCTCCTACTTAGAAATAAAGTTGTTCGCTAGTTCTATTACATTGCTACCCCCTTTTTTGACTGAAGCATCCTCATTCTTGCTTAGGCTTTCCTTGCTTACCAATTTTGGCTTTGAATAAATCTTCCACTGCATCACTATAATAGCTAAGCCTTCTGTTAACTTCGCTTCTCGTTCGCAATGTTACTGGATCTGTGATGAAGTTCCTCTTGCTTGCAAGTTGTCCAAGTACGCATATGCTTTTTGGTGTACGCGGACAAGCTTTATTACAGATCATAAGGCTCCAAAGGTGTCTGCTTTGTTCAAGTCTGGTAGTGCCCCCTCTAGTTCGTCAAGCATAATCTTCACAGCCCCTCTTGTTTTCAAAGTAAATGAATCGACTGCAGCTTTGTTCAAATCTTCCAGCGCACCTTTTATGTCTCCAAGCAGTCTCTTTACATCTCCTCTTTGTTGTAATGTAATCGAGTCATTTGGCCTACATTGACAAGCTTTGTTAAGATCATACAATGCTTCTTTTAATCTCTTCAGTTTTTTATTCACGATTCTCTTTCTCTCCACGCAAATACGTCATTTGGTTTAAGTTCAATGCTCCTGTTAAATCACCAAGCATACTTTTTACTTTGCCCCTGTAACTTAACGTAAAACTATCTTCTTCAGAGAGTTGGTCTGCTTTGTTTAGGTCTTTCAAAGCTCCTGTAAAATCGCCGAGGTCTATTCTCACTACTCCACGTACTTTAAGTCCATACATCGTTTGGTGTGTTCATATGCTTTGTTCATATCTTCAAGCGCTCCTTGGTTGTCACCAAGCATTCGTTTTGTTTCACCTCGTTGTTTGAGAGCATATGCATCACTTGGAATGAGTGTGTCTGCTTTGTTAAGATCTTCAAGTGCTCCTTAGTAGTCACCAAGCATTTGTTTTGTTACTCCTCTATTCTTAAGAGTAAATGCATCATTTGGTTTGAGTGTATAACAACTGACGTATCTAATCTTCTTGGTTGTCAATGCTTTTTCGTAATAGTACTGCATAGCTTGCTCGACCTGTCGACAATTTGTTAATGCCAAGCAGAAGTACTAAATAAGGCACGTACTCACCTCGATCATCAGATTTTTAAATCTCAAGTAAAATTTGCCGTCTTTGTCCTCAGTTTGTGGTTTGCACCAGACAATGTCAAATATCAAAATAGACCACCAATTACATTGGTTTTCATTTGAGAAGATCGCTTCACAATTACCACGTGTTATAAACGAACAGCTATATGCGTGCTTTAATTGGTACAAATGCTCCATAGTTTCTGCTCGGAATTAACGATAGTGCTAAAAAAAGACGCGCTTACCCTTAACGTATTCCTTGGGTACATTTTTGAGCAAAAAAGGCATGCAAAAAGCAGCTGCTGTGTTTGAAGCGAATCCATACTCCAGCCTTGGATAGCTGTACACGCAGATATTTCGATAGGAAGCTAGATTAATGGCGACATTAATTCCTATAATGCCCGCTCCGACCACGGCGATTTCATCCGTTGTCTTGGACCGAATTATTACGTGTTCTAACTATTATTATCCACCGTTAGTGCTACCGTCTTCTTAACAGAATGTCGACTACCTGGAGCCTGCTGTAAGCTAAGTGTAGCAGGATGTGATAGTTCAGTGAACTGGGTCACATGATCCGTCAAATTTTTCGATAGTAAAACCGCTTCGGAAACGCAGAACTTAAGCGCAGACAAAGCATTGTAGTAAGGCGCGATATAATTAGAAAATTTGTGCATAAAGCCAGCCCAAAACACATCTCCTGAGCTCGTTGTTAGTATAACATTAATGACGATATCTTTACTTACGCGGTAAGCCATTAATGTGATTTTTCATACATTTAATAAACTCCGCTTTTTTAGCGTTTAATCGACCAATAAAAGGCCTCGATTTACCGCAACGATCAACCATCGCTGTATCTTCCATGAGGCTCTCGAACAGTAGGTTTCAGCCACGTTATAAAAATCTTCAGGTAGTTGTTCGGCCAACTTTTGCCATTTGGCATTTGTTTCTAGCGCAGGCAATACACCACTGAAGAGGCTCTCATCCGTCCGCAGAGTCGATGTGGATTCTCGCATTGCTAAGATGATCTTCTGACTAGATGAATCCAAAAAGATAGGTATTTCCTTGTTAGAAGTAGCAACGAAGTAGGCGAGGAAATGATCATTCTGCGGATATTTATCACGGTCTATATATACAGAGTCGTCTACTTTAACTGCTCGCAAAGACTGGTTGGAAACGGTGGATTTCAATGCACGCTGAAGTACCCTTCCTTGGCTTTGATCGTCTGCTTGAAATTAACGTCCGTCTGTATTATGCTATTTGTCTTACCCTGCGAGAATACAATCCGTGGTGTCTAGATTGGTGATTGTACGTAAATAGTTGAGTTCGTCCTCACGCACACAAGTAATAAATCCAAACTGGTTGTCGGGATAGATCTTCGTAGCAATTACAGCCGATCGAGTGCTGCTCGCGCTCAATGAAAGCTGGTGAGCTGTTGCATTTGCTACGCCCCATGAAGCGCCCATAAATAAACAGGAGGGTTGAGCCATGGTTGATTGTTTTGAATAAAAATTCTTTTGCGTAAATACTTTTATGCATATCGTTCGAACAAAGTCAGCCAGAATACCTTCCAGAATTCTGCTGTCACGGTCGACTAATAATTTACGCTTTGAAATGCTGTAACAGATCCATTGTCACATTTAAGCGAATCCTGTAATGGGTTTCATTGTCAGCGAAGCGCAATACATTGTCCACGCTGTACTGCAAACGGCGTGCCAATTGAAGATATCGAGTCTGCTCTTGATCTCTGGGTACAGCTCTGCATGGCACTGACATCAGACTCGCTCGAGCCGTAGTTGGCGTCACCGAACATCTTATTCTTGGCAATAAGATCCGAGGTCTTGAGGTCTTTGTGTATCAAAAAATCGATGAGTTACTAACAGAGAAGAATGGGATTGATAGCAAGTCAAGGGCCGCACTCTAGACATGTCTACGAATGACTTTGGAAGCGCGCTTGGTGATGCTCTTAGGAAGAACGATTGCGATCCGGAGGGAAATAATTCCTTTTTATTAGCTGCAATGATTCGCTCGAATCAGCCCTTTGATTGGTTGGAATGGCAACGCTACCAGAAGAGAGTTAATATTCAAAATTTAGGAGTATAAAAAGAAGCTCAGGTGCTGCAGCATAGTGAATAAGTGTACAGCCTGAATCGAACCAGGTCTTGAAAACGTGAGAATTCTCGGCTACGTAGTGGTAGCACAGTTGCAACTGCTGCTTAGTTCCGAAACACATTACTCGGGTATGCACTCGAATGAGTGCACTTTATTGCTGTCTTTGATAAGCTGCACTTCTTGGCTTGCATAAAACAGAAGGGCGATTGGCGGCTGATTCAACAAATTGTATAAAATGTAAATAAAAGCCCCGGTGATTAACATAGTATCATGATTTTATTAAACATAAGATACATGAAGTACAATACGGATTAATGCAGATCGCTTGGAGTACAGATGCTTGATTCAGCTAGTTGAAGTGATCATTGCCAACTGTTCGTTGCGTGCGGTATCGCCAATATTATAGAAAAGTGATTTAATGCTTCGACATCATCAGTGGGCGTCCACCACGTCGTAAGAACTCTATTTGAAGTTGATAAACCAGGAATTGTAACATCCGCCAGTGGATTTAGGTCCCCCGTGATAAGTTCCTTCTGCTTTGTTACATACCACAACAACAACAATCCAGTAGGCGTATTTAGGGACTGTGGCTGCAACTCCTTGTATTTGAGAAATTATTGATTGCATCTGAGTAACCATTGATTGCATTTGATTAACCATAGCTAAGCATGCTTCCTTAGAATAGAAAATGGTTTAATTACGAAACTCAAAAACTACAGTAACAACATCGCAAACCCTATGTTCAACTAGGAAGAGAAAGAATTGATGCGCCAAGCAAGGATCGGCTGGAAAGGATAAAGGAAAAAACACAGAATACTTCATATTCTACTTTGTCAATATTACGCTTGTTTTTTCGTTTAGGAATATAATAAATTCTTTTGCAGGTAAACCGAGACTATAAAGTCTCACTAGATTCGGCTGGTGATAGTCCTTTTTTGTTCAAGAACCCGATTTTCTGCTTGCTTTCACTTCAGCAATCTTTACGTCATAAGTCAATCTATTTAGAGTAAAGTACATTTATTCAATAGTGCTATGACGCCAACCAATTTATTTATTCTGATTATCGATAAACTCTCGAATCATGCTTTTCAGGGTATGTGAGGGCGTTAAGTTCTTATGTGGCAATGGTTGATTAGTCATGGGTGAAGTGTTGTGATTGATTAACCACACTTCAAGCGCCACCCGTTCGTAAGTGTGTCCGTCAGCGGCAACGACTGGATCTTGCATGATGTCTTGTGTGATAGGGCAGTAAAATGCTTCGGGTGCTCTTTGTTTCAAATCTTTTAATCTTTCGTTCAATTCCTGGTTCACGAGCTTCAATTCTAGCATTTTTGCTTCAAGCTCCTGGGCCTGATTGGAAAGATTTTGATCTTTCGCTTCAATGGCCATTTGCTTCTGAATGATATTCTCCGCAAAAAATGATTGTTGTAACTCTTTGATCAATTTGTCGAGTTTAACGGAGTCACCCAAAGCTTTGATACTTAAATGTTGAATTAGGTCATTTTTATCTAAAAACGCTAACTCCCCACCAGTTATCTGTTCAGTTATTCATTGTTAGTGCAAATAAGTTTGTAATACTATATTTATAGTGGTTTACCTGATATTCACGAAATGCATCCGTTAAATGAGGCAATTTGTTATCTTCTAGCCATGCACACACTGTGTCTGTATTCCATTGCAGAACACCAGGAGGGGTCGTATAAATGTCCCTGTACTTTTGAGCAAGAAAAGTACTTTTCAACAATTGTTTGGCTTCCTTAAATGTCAACCCCAACGATTGCATAAACTCCTGTGTTGTCAAAGCTGCGAGCACATTTCCATCGATTCTATTCTCCTCGAAGATCTTAATATACTTGCTTAAGCCAATTTCATTCAATAACATTGTAACATCCTCACTGATCCATTGAGTTATATCAACTTGAATACGCTCTTTCCATTGCTTTAATTGTGGCTCGTACTTGCTGACAGTTGCCTCTACCTTAGTGTAATGTTCTTTCACTCGGTCAAATTGAGCAGTCTCTTCATTTAGCCTCTTTTCGGTAACCTCATGCTCATTCTTCACCTCAAGTATTTTTGATCTGAGCATTTTGAGTTGTTCTTCTAGTTCACGCTCTTCATTTTGAAGACTATTGAGGTGCTCGTTTAGTTCATTGAGCTTCACCGGTAATTTGAGCTTGTTTTTAGTTGATTGATCTACAACTTGTTTCAATGTATGAAGGGTGATTTGATTGACAAATGTTCTTGTGTACAAATTATGATCATTGGTTAGCAAGTTATCGTTAATTGAAATTGCTGGGTGTTCAAGGATAAATGATGCCAAAGCCTCCCAATTGTTTACCCGAATAGCAGCAAGAAGCTGGTCACGGGAACAATTTCTGAGGATGTTGTCTAGTCATGTTAGTAATATCATTCAACTGTGTAATTTTACCTTTTTTCATCATGTTTTTTTCTAGGAGCAAGTTAATATTGATTTTTACTTCTTCTCCTATGACATCTATTTCTACAAATATTACCAAAGTTCAGTCATGATACTATTATGTTAATTATATTATCACAGTCTTACGATCAAGAAGAATAGTATGGAGAGAGGTGTTTTTCTTGAGTGCTGAAGCAAGATACTTCTCTCCTTCTATTACTGCGGTACCTAGTATACCGTTCCATATTAGTTATTTATAATTTTTATATTAATATATTTTATATGAAATTACATCATTGTTCTTACTATTAAGATAGAGTGTTGTGATAGAGGTGTTTTTCTCAAGCGCTAAAGCAAGATGCTTCACTCCTTCTACTCCTATTTTCGTGTCTAAAATATTACAATAGAATATTGGTTATTATAATACCAGCGTTATTGTATTGTATCATTGTTCTTACCCCGAAGATCAAGTAAAGTGAGAGAGCTGTTTTTCTCGAGCGCTGAAGCAAGATACGTCATTCCTTTTGCTCCTATTTTGAAACCTACAAAATTATATCGAATAGCATTTATTATGCCGTAAAATAGGTCAAATAATATTAGCGTTCTACCTTGAAGATTAAGTGATGTGATAGAAGGGTCAATAAGAAAATTAATCCCGTCAGAAATTGCCAGATGGATACTAAAAAAAACGTATTGATCATTAGTGCCATTATACGAACCAAATAATTAATCGTGTAATTTGTTATTTAATTGATTAGCTATAATATTTACGATATTTTTGCGGTCAAGATGCAGTAACTTACGCGTTGGCGGTATTGAGCGGTTGATTGGCCATACGATTGGTGAATATTAATTTAGAATGAAGGGACTCTTGTATTATAATTTGTTTGGGAATGTTTTAGACAGAACATACTGTCAGCTAGCCTTTACCGAAATGAGAAGCCAAAAAAAAGCCTCACCAAATTTTCTGGCGACATGTCCTTTTTCAATTAAGTCACGATTTTTTAAGTCATTTCCTACCTATTATTCTTCCACGACTACATTTTGCTAGGTGACCGCTAAAAAATGGACGACCAGTTCGCCAGGGCCGGTTCAGGCTCGGTCAAATTTGCTCGATCTGGTAGTTTTTTTTAGTACTAAAAACAATAGAATAGAAAGCACGGGAGAGAGTTTCAGATGCGATAAAACAAAGATTTTTGAAGGAGGCGATTCAAATCCCAGAAGAAATTTATTTTAACAGGTAATTAAATGACCGTTAATATAATAGGAAATAAATAAATTAAATTATGAAAAGGGGTTAAAAATTTAATAGTTTTTTTTGCCGCGGATTTCGGCCAACGACGGATAAATGGCGCGCAATCAATTCGACCAGTAAAATTCAAATATTCAGTTATTCAAATCTCGCGAACTACGCTCTCTCTTACTGAGGATTCGAGGAATTTATTGATGATTATTGGCATTCAGAGATGATAACGAGACTGAAATGGAGACTATTAATGCGACTCAATGACAGATTATTCATTTTCATTACGCAGATCAGAGAAGATCAACCATGGATTCGCAACTGTCGAACTCTGGATCATCGCATGGTGACTCTGAAGCACTCTCAACTGACAGTTACGAAGTTTTTCCATACTCTTAACCCACTAAGTTTTGTGACGCATCTAATTATTTTAATTACAGTGCCTTCAGATCAGTGTTGGTTCCCACAAAAAATACCCACATACAGTGCTTCAAGCAAGGGCTATTGGACACCAGAAGAAAGGTTTGGTAAATTTCCTGATAGTACCAAATCTCGAGAGGCTGTTCGCCGGATTGGTATGACTCATGTTGCTAAATTGCTCTTTAATGGAATTCATATTCACCAACGCAATCCCACTACTGGTGATTACCAATTCTATCCTGGTGTGCCAAGATGTGCGCTGGATTTGTCGCATCTTTGACACAATAACGGATGTCTCAACCCAAATCATTTAATATTTGAACCCCATGTTATTAATATGAATATAAATGTATGCAAGCGTCCAGGACATTTACGCATTAGTAGATCACGAAACAGTAAACAGTCATACAGAGCGTTCTTCGAATTATTATTAGAATTAGCCATAATTACTATTTATATAGGAAATATTCATCGCTGTATTCACGATCATTTTATTGGCGGCGATTACAACATCCAACTACCAGATTGCCATCCTGAATCGGATATTGAAGTTATTGATCGTGTAACAATTACCAAACCTCCACAATACCGATCGCAGAACAAAGCTTAAATCATTTGTTACTTCTTACTACCAACACATTAAGCCGCCAACACTGCATCTGGCTGATCCACCAACTCCCCAGGAAAGGCCAAACCGTTTTAGAGTGTAGGAGCAGAAGACGAATTCAAATTGAAATGTACGGTGAGGATAATGGCGAACAATAAATAAACTGCACGCTTTTCTCGTTGTACAACGAACTCAATCGGGCATAATACAACACATTCCTCCAGTCGTAATGCATTTGGCGATTTTCCATCGTCGAATAATGCGATGATAACCGAGCAACTTTGCTATGTAAAATAAGAGTTTCGTTGGGCAACGAAACAGAGCGCGAAAGGATTTGCGAATCAGAATCCAAGATCAGATATTTGTTTTCACGTTAATAGGTAATTAAATGATAGGCGATAATGAGGAGTAATTAAAATTATCTATTTTAAGGAAACACTTCAAAAATGATACGATTTTATTTTTGCCGGAATTTGCCAGAATTCCACATCTAAAGTCGTGAGTTTGCTTTTAGAGTGACTCCCCAATTTTGTCCCAAAACCCCGATTTTGTCCCAAACCTTGTGTGGACTATTGGAGTGCAATTCATTCACAGTACTTAACATAATGTTGAAGTACCATGTGAGGGTACTATAATGGC
>Ga0209960_1004582_pt1 | contig 10443 bp, 14 predicted proteins | sample ThiBiot_500_plan_2_FD_183947 | JGI IMG/M metagenome (GOLD analysis project Ga0209960, IMG submission 183947) | Wastewater bioreactor microbial communities from Cape Town, South Africa - Thiocy_expt_500_plan (SPAdes) | ecosystem: Engineered > Bioreactor > Thiocyanate-remediating >... | reverse complement strand
AAAAATTCAAAAAAAAAAAAAAAATAAAATAAAATAGGTACGCACACCATAATTCATTTATAGGAACAATACCAACTGAGCTTGAGAATTTGATGTACTTAGAACAGCTGTAAAATTTAATTTATGATTTTATTGATTTATTTTATTTATTTTATCAAAAAAAAAATAAATAAATAAAAATTAGACATTTTGGGAATAATTTCCTCACAGGAACAATCCCATCTCAACTTGGAAATCTAACCAAGTTGCAACAAATGTAAAATATTATTCACAATCAAATTGTCAAAAAAAAATAAATGTAAAATATAGGTATTTCAATAATAATTATCTTACAGGGACAATTCCAACATCTTTTTCTGGTTTGGTCTCCATACAACATTTGTAAAAAAAAAGATTTTTTTTTGTTTTTTCTGATTCCTTTATGGTATTGAAACAAAGAACCTTTTTTCAAATAGTTCTTTCTCTATAAATAATCTTTCAGGGAAAATCCCGAGTTTCATTCCAAATTTTCCATCACTTGTAATTTTGTAAGTCTTTTTGAAAATCAAATCGAGTTCTTTAATTCCTTATTTCTTTCTTTCTTTCTTTTTTTAGGAGACTTTCAGAAAATTATTGGAGTTGCCCAATCCCATATTATTTAAATATCTCGTACAATGACTACGCTACGCTAAAAAATCAATGCGGTCAGAATTTTTTTTTTTTTTTTTTTTTTTTTTGAAATTCAAATTCGAATTAATAATTTAGATTCGATTTGTTTAAATAATCAATGTAAGAATAACACTGTTTGTTCAATCAAGTCTCGTGGAGGTTATCGTTGTTGTTCATCTGACCAAAATTGCTTAAGCTTACAAGGTTTTTTTCTTCTTCTGCTTTTGTTATTATTAAAAGAAATCAACGTCAAAATCAATAAACAAATAGATGTGAGTTGTCAACATATTTCAAATGAAGGAAATGCAGAATGGAATGAAACGATAGCAAATGGCATACAAATTGAAGGAACATGCTTGACTGGTTATAAGGGTTTATCCTTTAGGACCTGTATTCAAGTTGACTCAAATGCAATTTGGGGCGTTATTTCTGGTGAATGTCGCGGTACTTGATTTTTTTTTTTCTTTTTTTCTGATTTTTAGGTCGCAGCTCAATAAATTCAATAGATTTTAATGAGTGTTTAAATGATAATGGAGGATGTGACGTGAATGCTAATTGCACAAATACTGTTGGAAGTTATGAATGTCATTGTAACCCCGGATATTTTGGAAATGGAATTGTTTGTTCTCCATGTCAAGCAAATAGTTATTCATTTAATGAAACAACATGTCAGATTTGTCCTGAAAATTCAACAAGTTCATTAGCAAGTACTTCAATTATTGATTGTAAATGTATTGCATTCAATCATTATCTTGATGTTCCAACAATTTCTTGTCTTCCTTGTCCTCTTGGATTTAAAGTAGATGAAATTTCAAATGTTTGCCAAGGTATGTTTTTTTCTTTTCCTCTTTCTTTCCTTTCTTTTAATTTGAACACTAGAGATAATATGCCCAACTTTGTCATTGAATGGAAGCGAGTTTTTCTCATCCAAAGTTAATGAAATCGCATACTCTGATTGCTCATCAAATTATTATGTATTTGATACTGCTTCACCTTATTATCCAATATTAAATGAACAAGGAGAAGCAATTTGTTTACTGAATGACGATCACATCACAGCAAATTGGAGTATTACCAAACTATGTGAGCCAATATGTTCAATTAGAGAAGGAGAATGTGATAATGGACAAACATGTGCAAGGGAAACTGAAGAAAATATTGAAAGATGCCTTTGTAGTGGGGGTTATACCGGGAAGTATTGTGAAATTATTGATCACCCAGGTTTTTTATTTCTTTTAAAAAAATAATTAATGAAATAACTTTTTTTTTTTATTTCAAAGGATGTGATACAATAAATTGTGCAAACAATGGAGTATGTATTGATAAAACAGTAATGAGGGACGCATATTGTAATTGTTCTGGAATTGGATATAATGGAGATTTTTGTGAAAATGATATTAATGAATGTTCAAAAAATAATGGAGGATGTCATGTGAATGCTGATTGCACAAATACACCTGGAAGTTTTTCATGCTCTTGTAAATCTGGATACTTTGGAGATGGTTTGCGTTGCAAAGGTAAAAAAAAAATTTTTTTTTTTTTTTGGTCAAAAAGTATTTATTTTTTTCTTACTTCAAATAGATATCGATGAATGTTCGACAAACAATGGGGGATGTCATATTCAAGCAAACTGTACAAATACTATAGGAAATTTTACTTGTACATGTAAACCTGGGTATTTAGGAAATGGTTTCAATTGCACAGGTATTTCTTTCTTTTTCTATTTCTTTACCTTTTGATTAAATTTTAGATGATTATCTATTTCCAGCAATCAAATGTCCACCAATATCAATTGGAAATGCAAATTATTCATCAACAATTGCAGGGAATACTGCTTTGGGAAAATGTGATGATTTATATTATGGAAGCCCAACACTTTATTGTAATTTAACTGGCTATTGGAATCAAACTGTCACTGGAAATCCTTGTTCAAGTATTTTTCTTAACTTACTCTTTTTTTCACTTTCTTCTTCTTTTTTCTTTGACCTCTTTCTTTTGGCTCTTTTCAATCTAAAAGAATCAAATCAAATAAATAAATAAAAAGAAAAACTTGGGACAGCAGAATGTAGATGTGATTTAGAATGTGGAAAATTGAGTATAAATAAATGTAAACAATGTTATTCAATGGGTGGAATGGTTCTTGGATCTTATTCTGAAGGATGTTATTGTCCTTTTGATAATTCATTTTTAAGTTTATCTTCATCTTCATCAATTTGTCAAAATCCACTTCCAAAATGTTCAACATGTTTTTCATGTGATTCAAGTTGTTTAAATTGTTTTGGTCCAAATCAAAATCAATGCACTTCTTGTCCTCCTAATTTTGATTTCATTTCTTCAACCAACTTTGATGGTTTCTTTCTTCTTTCTTTTTCTTTTTCTTTTTTTTTTTTTTTTTTTTTTTTTTTTTTTCTTTTTCTTTTTGTTGATGATAACAGAGAAAATAAATAAAATAAAACAACAGGAAGTTTAAAAACAGGAGAATGTAAAACTAAATGTGATGAAGGAAAAGCAAGAAATTCAAATGGAGATTGTGAACCACCAAATTGTTCATCATTAAATGATTGTTCAGGTCATGGAACTTGTTTATTCACAGAATTAAGTTTGGATTCTTTCCCAACACCATATTGTAATTGTGATGATGGATATGAAGGAAATGATTGTTCTCAATTATCAAATTGTGGATGTATTAATGGATATTGTTTTGTTAATTCATTTAATAATCTTGAATGTAAATGTAACTCAGGTTGGAAAGGAACAGATTGTAATACTCCAATTTTTGATTTTTCACCAAAAACAGATTCAATTCTTGGTGGATTACCAATTGAAATTATGATTCCTTCTGGAATTCCAGTTTCTCAAGAAAATTTAAAATGTTTATTTGGAGAAATTCAAGTTTCATCAATTTTTAATTCAAATAATGGAAAATATTATTGTAAATCATCACCATATCATACTTCAGATATTTATTTGGATTTCAAGATTTCAATTGTTGGTCATGAAAATGGAGATTTCTTTTCAATTGGATCATTTTATTATTCAAAATCAAATCAACTTATTCCAAATAGTGTTGAAACATTGGATAATTATATTTTTACAATTGGACAATCAAAATCAATTTCATGGGATTCAACTCAATTTGGATCTGAAAGTTCAGTTACAATTAAATTATATAAATGGAATTGGAATTATTTGAATGTTGGTGATTTTAATATTCAACCAGAATTGATTGTTGTTAATGAGAATGTTACTTTTGGATCAAATAATGGAAATATGAATATTATATTGAATGTGGATAATTTTATTTGGAGTTCATCACTTCACATTTTGTCAATTGATTCAACTTATAAATCAATTAATAGATTTATTTTACCAATTCAAAATGGATTTGATTATGATTCAACTTGTCAAAATTTTGTATCAACAGATAAAATATTAGTTCAACCAGCAATTAGTTGTCCAAGTTTACCACCAACAGTGAATCCACAATTTAGTACAGATCCAAATTGTAATAGAAATACACCATTTAGTTGTTTTTTACATCAATTAACTCAAGAATGTGCATTTTTTGTTCCAGTTGCACAATTGAATACTCAAGTTAAATGTTGTTATTTGAATATTGGATATAATTCATTTTTGATAAGTAAATATGTTGAGAATTCAGGATTGAGAAATGATAGAAGTTTTCCATCAATCAAGAATTTTATTGGAGATATTTTACCAAGAGTTATTTGTTGTGTTAAATCAAGTAATCCCAGATCATTTTGTGATTTATTTCAAAAAACAAGAAAAGTCAATAATAATAATAGTAACTTCAAGAAATCAACTTTACCCTCTTTAACTTCTTCATCAAAAGTAGGAATATGTTATGGAGATCCACATTTTATGACATTTGATGAACAAATTTGGAGATTTAATGGAAAAGGAGAATTCATTCTTTTGGAACAAATTAATAATCTTGATCAAAATATTCTTGAACCAAATGGATTAACAATTCAAGCAAGATTTTCACAATTATCAACAAAATTAGTTACAATATTATCAGCAATATCAATTAAAGATGGAAATTCAAGTGTTTCAATTTATTTGAATCAATTTGGAAATATGAATGTATTTTTAGGAGATTCACAAACACCACAAATGATAACAATTGGAAATTCATTTATTTCACAAGATGGAATATTAATATCAAGAATTGAAGATTCAAAATATCAAATTCTTTTACCAACTTCTAGTGTTTCATTAATAATTATTTCAAGATTTTCAATGTTAAATTTAATTGTGATAATTCCAAATTCATTGAAATCCAAAACAAGAGGATTATTAGGAAATTGGAATGGAAATAAAAATGATGATTTTACTTTGAGAAATGGAAATGGAAATGGAAATAATATTCCAATTACATCTGATTTTGAAACACTTCATTCATCATTTGGATTGGAATATATGATTAATGAAAATGAATCGTTATTTATTTATCCAAATGGAACCAATTTCAATTCATTTAATGATATTTCTTTTACCCCAAATTTTGAAATTGAATTTTCAAGTATTGAATTTGAGAATCAAGCAAGATCAGGATGTATTGGATCAAATATTGATTTGGATGCATGTTTATTTGATGTTTCACAAACTCAAAATATTTTGGCATCTCAACTTTCATTGGAAATTGGATCAATTTATGATAATTTGAAATTAGATTTAAATTCGCCACCTCAATTTATGAATTTAATGGATAATTATATTGTTAAATTGTCAGAAGAAGTTAGTATTAAATTTTCAGTAATTGATGAAGATGGAGATGATGTGATTGTTAATTCAAATACAAGTTTATTTGGAACATTAAATTCAGAACAACCAATAATGTCATTTGATTTTAGTATTTCAGAACAAATGTATTTATCAAATTCAATTCCAGATTTAGAATTGATTGCAACAGATTCAAATGGTCTTTCATCTTCAATTCTTGTTTCTTTTACTCTTGGTCATTTTGGGTTTGTTTTTTCTTTTATTTTTTTTTTTTTCTTTTCTTTTATTTTTCTTTTATTTTTCTTCATTTATTTTCTTTTCTTCCTCATTTCATTAGTAAAGTAAATCAAATAATAGATGTGAATCAATTGAAGGATTAAAAAATGAAGCAATTTTAGAATTGAAATCAAATTGTGCATCAGAATGTAATGAACAATGTAAAGAAGTAATTGAAAAATATCAAGAAATGGAATGTTTTGAAGAATTGAAAGATTCAATTGGGGAATTATTTACCAATTCCCAAAAATCATGTTGTGAATCAAATCAATTAGTTTGTGGATCATCATCTTCAAACCTTAGTGGAGGTGCTATTGCTGGAATTGTTATTGGATCTGTTGTAGGAGTTCTCTTAATCATTGGATTAATTATTTTCATTGTTATAAAGAACAAATCAAAGAATAATCAGCCAAAAAAAATTGGAACTGATTCTCAATTACAAATGAATGAAATTGAATAAAATCAAAAATAAGCTCATTTGACAACTTCTTTATTGATTTTTCAATATGTTAATTTTCGAACAATCAAGCACAAAAAAAAAGAAAGAAAAAAAAGGAAAAAAAAAAGAGGAAAAAAAAAAAGAAAGAAGGGGAAAAGAAAGAAAGGGAAAAAAAGAAAAAGAAAAGAAAAAGAAAAGAAAAGAAAGACATAAATGAGTAAATTGAATCAGCTGAGAGGATTGATAGATTCTCATTCTCTCATTGAAGGTTTTTTCAATGACTCAGACGAATAGACTTCCAAAAAAAAGAAAAAAAATTGTTGCCATTTTTTGAATAACAAACAAAATAAAAATAGAAAGCCATGCGAAAACACGTGGCGTCGAACCCAAAGAAACCCAAGGAGAAGACCAAGAAGAACAGCAATAACACCAATAATGAAGACTCTGATGTCGAGATTGAGAGTGAGATGTTTGAGAAAGAGATGAAGTTGCTTGGAGGAACAGCAGAGGATGTGAAGTTGTTGAAGGGAATCAAGGGAAAAGAGAAGAAGAAAGGGAAGGAAGTGGAAGAAGTGGAAGATGAAAAGGTATTGTTATTATTTGATATTATTTGATATGGTTGTTTTTGGTTTATTTAATTGTCTTTGATTTAACTCTATGAATCAATTTGATGTGTAGTTTTTTATTTGATTAATTGTGGATTTTTGTGAAATAGGAGCTTGTTCAAGACCTGAAACAACTGTTAAATGAGATGGGATTGAATAAAGATCAAAATCAGAAAGGAAAAAATGGAAAGAATCAAGAAAAGATAGAAGAGAAACAAGAAAAGAAGAAGAGTGAAAAAGTTCAAGAAATAAAATTGAAACAAGAGAAAGGTGTTAAACAAGATAAGAAAATGAATGACAATTTAGAAAAAATTGGAAAAGGAAAAGAAAAAAGTGGAAAAGAAAACCTTGGAAAAAGTGATAAAAATCAAAAAGTTAAAGATAAAGAAACTAAAAATGATGGACCTCAACATTTCCGTTTTGAAAAAGAGACAACGAAAGATGATTCAAAACCAAAAAAAAATAACAATTCTCAATTTGAACAAAAAACCTTCAATAAATCATGGAATCAAGAAGAATCTTCTTCAAATAAAAATCAAATTGGAAAAATTGATATCTTATCCCATGCAAAACTTGTACTTTTTTTTTTTCAAGATATTTAGTTTTTTAATTGAAAGACTTAATTAATTTTCAAAAAAGATTGTTCCAGATGATAAAGTTTGGTTTGAAATCACAAATACTGATACAGTGAAGAAACCTGTAGATGATGCAACTGTTGAAAAATTCTCATTAAAGATGAAATATTTACTTGAAGAACAAACTAGAGTTTTTGAAAAAAGTAATTTCTTTCTTTTTTGTTGAAAAAAAAAGAAAAAAAAATCATTTGAATTGAACATCATCAAATTACTTAGGACGTAAGGTATCAAAATGGGAAGGAAATTTACTTCATAAAATGGAACAAAGTGGAGGTATGAATGATAGAATTGCAGCTGGAAGTATTGCTGTTCAAGAAGCAGGAATCTATGGACTTAGTTCACTTCAAGGATTATTAACTCTTTCAAAAAAAAATCATAGAAGACTTTCTTCTCTTGCTTCTCAAGCATTGTCTCAATTATTTATTAATACTCTCCTTCCTCAACGTGCATTGATTCCACTTTACTCACGTCCAATAGATGATGAAAGTTATACTTCACAGAATCTTCAACAACTCCATCTTTTATGGTATTTCGAATCTATTCTCAAAACAATGTATCTTGACTTTATTCGTGTCTTGGAAGCACTTTCTCATGATACTATTTTACATACCAAGAGTCAAGCTCTCACTCTCATGTATGATTTATTAACTGCAGCTCCTGAACAAGAAAAAAATTTATTAGCTTTAATTGTTAATAAGCTTGTTAGTTTTTTTTTCTTTTTTCTTTCTTTTTCTTTTTTTGATAATTTCAATCGTAATAATAGGGAGATACAGAAACAAAAGTTGCTTCTAAAGCTAGTTATTTACTTTCTCAATTATTAGTTAGTCATCCAAAAATGAAAATTGTAGTTATAAGAGAAGTTGAACAATTGTTATTTAGATCAACTTCAAATCCTAAAGCACAGTAAGTTTTTTTTTTTTTTCCGTACCACCTACTTCTCAAAACTAGAAATATAATGTTTATTTTTTACTTTTATTAATTAATTTATTTATTTAGATATTATGCAATTATATTTTTAAATCAAACTATATTAACCTCTCAAGAAGCTGATGTTGCAAGTAAATTAGTGGATTTATATTTTTCTATTTATAAAATTTTGGTGAAAAATGGTGAAATTGAAACTAAAATTCTTTCTGCTCTCCTTACTGGAATTAATAGAGCTTTACCTTTTGCAAAACTTTCAGATAATAATTCGTAATTTTTTTAATTTTACAATGAAAAAATAAAATAAAATGAAATAAAATGAAAACTTTCAAATAGTCTTCTTGAACATGCAGAGTTATTATTTAAAGTTGTTCACCAATCTTCATTTAATACAGTTGTTCAAGCTTTGATGTTATTATTTCAAATCTCTTCTATTCATCAAGTATGTTAATCATTTTTAATCATTCCTTTTATTTTGTATTTCTGATAAACGTTAATTTTAGGATCTATCACATCGATTTTATAGAGTTTTATATGAATTATTATTAGACCCTCATTTAGTTACTTCTTCAAAACATACAATGTTTTTAAATGTTTTATACAAAGCTTTGAAAGAAGATACTTCTATTCCTCGAACTCTAGCATTTATTAAAAGAATTCTTCAAGTTTTTTTTCTTTTTTTTTTAAAAAAAAAACAAATTTTAAATGACATCTCTGATCTAAATCCATACCTAAAAGGTCTCAAGTTTACATCAAGCAGCATTTTCTTGTGGAGCTTTGATGATTGTTTCAAAGGTATTGTTTATTTTTTTTATTTTTATTTTTTGTTTCCCTTAATTTTCTTTTTAATGAATTTAGATTATTGCACTGAAACCTGAAATACAAGATTCCATTAATAAACCTGAAGAAGATGTTCCAAATCCTGAAGTAGAAGAATCTAAAGGTAAAATGAATCTTCTTTATTTATTTTTTGCCTTTGGGATAAAAATAATATAAAAAATGAAATTAGATGGAGAAGAAAAATTAAAACCTAAATACGATCATTTAAAACGAGACCCTCGATTTTCTGGGGCTGACAAATGTTGTTTATGGGAACTTGTAATATTTTTTTCCTTCAATTTCCTTCAAAAAAAAAAATACTAATCAAATATTATCAAAGATTCCTTTCATTGATTGTTATCATCCTTCAGTATCAAAATTTACCTCCTCTATTATAGATGGAAAAGAAATAAAATATGTAGGAAATCCTCTTCAAGATTTTACTTTAACTCAATTTTTAAATAGATTTGTGTAAATTTTTTTCTTCAATCTCATTTTTTTTGAACATTATTAAAAAAATAAATAAATAAATAACTCAAAGGTATAAAAATCCTAAAGAAAAAGACACCAGTAAAGGAATATCACTCATGCAACCTCAACAATCAGCTAGAATGAATTCTCAACCCCTTAATTCTCTTCCACTCATTAATAGAAGAATTGAAAATGTTCCAGAAGATGAAATTTTCTTTCATAAATACTTTCAAGAGAAAATTAAACTGGAAGAGAAAATGAAAAAGAAGAGGGAGAAAAAAACAAAGAAAGGAACAAAAGATGAAGACGAAGATGAAGAAGAAGGAGGAAACTTTGATTATGATCAATTAGAAAATATGGATGATGATGATGATGAAGCCAATTTAGATAATCCAAAATATTTAGAGAAGATTTTAAGAAAAGATATTGAAGAGAATGGATTTGATGATGGTGATTTTAGTGGTGGAGATGATGATTTTGACGATTTCGATGAAGATGGTTTCGGTGAAGAAGCATTTGAAGATGAAAGTGATGAAGAAGATGAAGAAGAGAGAAAACTAAGTAGGAAAGAAAAGAAAAGGAAGAGGGGTATTATTATTATTATTATTATTATTATTAAATTAATATTCAATTTAATAATTATTTTTCATTATTTTAGCGAAAGGTGAAGATCAAGATATTGACCTTGAAGATAATCCATTTGCCTCTGCTGAAGATTACGCTGATATGCTTGAAAACTCTGGAAAGTCTTCAGGTTCTTCAAAACAAGAGAAATGGGAAGATAGAAAAAGATCATTTTCAAAGAGAAAAGGAAAGGGTTCACACCCACAAAACAAAAGGAGAAAAATTGGAAGAAAATAAATATAAATTCGAAAAGAAG
>Ga0209960_1004580_pt1 | contig 10446 bp, 8 predicted proteins | sample ThiBiot_500_plan_2_FD_183947 | JGI IMG/M metagenome (GOLD analysis project Ga0209960, IMG submission 183947) | Wastewater bioreactor microbial communities from Cape Town, South Africa - Thiocy_expt_500_plan (SPAdes) | ecosystem: Engineered > Bioreactor > Thiocyanate-remediating >... | reverse complement strand
TAAATTTGAACTCTACGAAAAATCAGCGTTTACAACCCTGCAACCTTAAAAGTACATCCTCGGTTATCTACAGTTTGATTGCGTTGCACATAAATATAATGTCATTATAGTATATTCAAAGAGGTGCCACCATTATGCTCAGGATTTAGTGAAAGAGGCAAAGCTTAGAGACGACTTAGATCCGTGAAATGATTTTACGCGTGTTTTGTGTAATTAGTAATTTGTAAATGCGATCAAGAGGCTTTTTATTGATCACGACGACAATTTTTTTCGATAAACTTATATTGCTGACTGGGCGCAAAACGCCGCCAATTTTTGTGATTTCAGTTTGTGTCTATTTTCTTTCGATAAGCCTATCCTTAACACAAATAACATATATTATTTTTCATCATTTATATTATGAACACTCAATATCAGTTATCAGACGAAGGAAAAGTGCCTGAAAAATCAAAACAAAGTAATGCCTTCAAACGACGTGAGTTTTCCACCTAAAATATTAAGTATAATTCCACTAATAATAATACAGTGAATAAAAGCTTCATGTTACCGGATCCAGTCGATAAAATTGGAGAAAAAAAGTCAACAATCGAAAAGATTCACTTGCTACTACTCATCTTAGCCGTTATTGCTATTGTAGTCTACGTTACTGTCCATGACGCCGAATCTTTTCCTAAATTGTCTACGGCGGTCAAAGAAGGTCCGTCATTTCGAACGCAAAAAAATTATATCTAATTTTAATTTGACAGACTACAACACTAGTGCCCGTATTACAGTGTGTAGCATTGATGAGACATCGAACTTTCAATTGGAATCAGTTTTCATTATTACAAGTGCAAAGGTTTTGTAACTATTCAAGGAGAGTAACAAACGTTGATAATTGCGAAGGACTGATCTTGCATGAACCGGGCGTCAATTGCATGGTTTTTAGCAGCACTAACACTTCTCTATGGACAATGCCGCACACGGCAGCCCCTCTGTTTGCCATTAACTTCGTCATCAGCAGAGATACCAAGGACTTTGTAGCAAGCCCCAGCGACCAATTTCTGTTTTGCCTACTGGAGAACGACGATACTGAAGCATTGGGTCAAGTCAAGTCGATTCGCTCTACCGTCGCTGACTTGGTTCGTACTGGTTACGTCTATTCTGTTGGGTTTACCCAAGAATTAAGAAAAACGAATGGAAAGAAGGATGTTCGTGCCTTTCAGACGAATATTCTCAATTTGGGTGTTTTTACTGGTGTGAATGTCACTTCTGTGGAAAACAAGCTTTTATTGCCTATCAGTTTCTGGCTTCATTTCCGCAGTCCAATAACCGCAGTTGTCGCCGAACAAACACCTGTCGAACTAATTTTTGGCATGCTATCTGGCATTGGTGGTTTTGCTTCGACAGCCAGCACAGTGCTAACAGCGCTCTTTTCCGTTCTGTTGACGCGGCTGCTGTTCAAAGACAGAGACGCGTATTTCAAAAAAGAAACCAGACTTGCTGCTACGTATTTTAAGAAGCAATCGAACATCCATATGCAATGAATTATTCCTTGCAGACTTAAATTGAATAAACAATCGTCAAAAGTTATTGTTTAGTTCATTCAGTTCAGATCTTGTATCGAATATTAATTGGTAGGAATATTGTTTTAATTATCGAATGTAGACGTCGTAACAGATGACTACTTAGCTACCAAAGTCAAAAGTCTAAATATATGTTATGCGCCGTATGGAAAGAAAAAATCATTTGTCGACAAAATCCATTATTTTGTGGTACTTGCAGTACATCGGTACTTCTACATTCAAATTAGCCCTACATTATTTTTGATTGCTAAGGTTTACAGTAATAAGCATTATCTACTATATGGCGACCAGTTGTGTTGCCGCCAAAAAGTAGCCAATTTTCTGAGAATTTGGATTTTAGGACCTACATAGCGTTAAAATCAGACACTATTGTAATAATAATAAATAGTACATACGTGCTCAATATTGGCAATATATATTGGCCAGATCAGATCAAGGACAAGATGCACCAAAAAATTCGCAAAGCCCTGTTAAAGCGGGTCAAATCAAGGCGATACAAGCTTGAGAACAACAAAATATACTATCAGATCAATTTTGGGGTGACAGAAAGCCCACAGCATGCAAATGGTAATTAAATAAAAAATTCGGATGTACTTACCAAATGACCCTACAGACCAAGGATGGCGTAAAGTTCCTCACCTAGTTGATTTAGAATTAATTCTGAAACAGGCGCACGAGCCAGGGCCTGTTCATCTAAGTTAGTAAAAAAAAAATTGCTGGATTCACGCAGATCTGTAGGGCGGGACGAGATGAAGGTGAAGCTAAGCACCCAATACTATTGGAAAGGAATGAAGGCAGCAGTAGAAAGAGTGGTTCGCTGCTGTATCTGTCGCCAAAAAAATCGTTGCCGAAAGAACTTGGACTGTGGAAGTCAAGGCAGTGACCCACAACTTGCAGCCAGTGTTGGCCATGTGCTCTCGTAGCATTGCCTTGAGGTTCTCGTTCACACACTCGACAGTACCATTGGTTTGGGGGGTGCTTTGGGCGTAACCTCTTGTGCTCAGCTTTGAGTAGTTTGGTAAGTGCCTTAATGCACTTAGACACAAACTCCTTGCCATTATCTGACTGCAGGTACTTAGGGTCGCCTCCTTTGCTGAATAGCTTGAAGAGTTTGAGTGCTATTGGTCCTGTTCTCTTTGATCGAATGGGGTAGGCCCAGAGGTATTTGGAACAGCAGTCAATGACTGTAAGTAAGCCTATATAGCCCCTGTCCTCCTTCAGTTCACACATCTTCAAATACATATAATAACCATCGTGGTATTGGGGCGCAAGGCAAATTCCATGGTGTGCGAAAGATTGGTTCAAGCAGGCGAAAGAGATCCCTGAAAAGTGGAAGGCAACCTAAGTGCCACTCTGCACTCAATCAATCACTTTTAATGGTAACAGCATGTTGGTTAATAATATTGATATTGTTAATAAGCATATGGCGACTTAACCTGGCCAACCGCCGAAGAGATCTGGATCCTTCATATGGAAATTGGCATGCAAGTCAGTTGTTGTCCAACACAGATGCGGAGCCTTAACTCGGCTTTGTGCACGTAGAAATAATAGCGATTAATACCAGGCGACCCTACTTGATTTGTAAAAATTAATAATAAATTTATTATCAAGATCCAGAGAAAAATAGGCTACTTTTTGACGGCAACACATGCCCGAAAATTTCAATGAGTGAAAGTCAAAGTCAACACCAGAAAAAACGAAATTTTTTTTTTTGGACCAGTTTTTGCGGGACTGTTCAAACTCGCGATAAAAATAAAAATAAAATATTATGTTAATAGTAATGGTTTATTTGGTGTACATTAATCCTTGGCACTGTTATTATTTTGTGGAATAAACGGCTGCGTTGGGTACATGTCGTTTTGAAGCCTCGCCATCAAAGTATTGGTCTGCTTCATTGCTAGCACCGATTCTTTTAAAAGCGCTATCATCAATGTTTGCCGCTCGCGGTCGGCCGTTGCCTCTTTTCGAGCAGATTAGATCCGCGCTTTGGTTTTATTTTTTCGCTCCAATTCCTCTGCAGTAATTGTATTCTGAACCTTCAATAGTTCGTTTTTTTCCACGGCATTTGGAGGCTTTGATTTCATCCTGCTGAATTTTATCAAGACGTGCTTGGGTAGCAGCGTGATCCTTCATCAATGTTTTAACCTCCTTTTTGGAAAGTTTATTGCCTGTTTCAGGGTTTTTGCTTGGGGCTGAGAACTTCGTCTTTTTAAATGGCTGCCGAAACGCGGATGCGGGTGCATTAATTGACGTGAACTTTGTTTGGAGCTTTTTCGCATTAGAAATTTTAGTGCAAAGGTGTTCGCTATGAAGAATAGTCAAAATGTTAGCCCAATTCTTCGTGTGCAACTCCACCAGCTCAACTAATCGGATCTGTTCGGACCAGATCCAGGTATGGCGCTCTTCTTCATTTGTCGCAATGCCATCAGACTCTTCAATAGATATATCTGCTTCGTCACTAGTGACTTCGACTTCAATAAGGCGAGAGGTGTTGTCCGTCATTGTCGGATCTTGGAAAAATTCAGGTAGGATGAAGAATCAAAAGCTCAAGAACGCTGTGCAACCCTGTTTGACGCTAACATTACAATGCAAGAGGCGATTTGAGTATAAATAGGATCAGTCCAACAATTTAATTGTTGAAAAAACAGATCATGGGTAACGAGCTGCATCTCGTCCTTGAACTGCTTTTTCATCTTCAAAAAGCACTCATAACCCAAGTACAATGGTTATCATACTGTTAAGTAGCAGATCGATTGTATTCCTTGGAGGAATACAGAAGTCTGACGAGACATCTCTACAGATCCCCTAAAGTTACTCCACGAAAACGAAGAGTTATCCCTCCTCGCATGCCTCGTAATGAAATTATAAATGGCATAGACATATACGACCGTACTGGCATTGAAAGATCCGCATTTATGAAGATTTTCTGCTCCATCCGCGGAGATCTCGAAAAACCTAGATCAGGAACTCGCAAAGTCAGAGTAACGTTGTCATCTCAACATCGCCTGCTCATGGTGCTTCAATGGATGCGAGAGTATCCAAAGATGAAAGTCTTGGGTCAACTCTATGGAGTCTCGCGACTATTTGCAAAGCAGGAGATTCGACGTCTGATCCCCATCTTGTTCGTGCGAATGAACTACATTGGCTGGCCTGGCGAATTTGAACCATCTCCTTGTAATTTTCAAGCTGTCATCGACTGTTCTGCTCACACTCGGTTAAGAATTCACCCTGGATCTACAGAATATTATCGCAGCGACAAAAAACGCCACATAATGGTCAGTCAAGTTGTCTGTGGACTCCAAGGGGCTGTATTTGACGTGACTATTGGTAAGGGGCATAACAACGATCAGGCGATGTTCATTCTGTCGGGAATGAAATTTCATACCGAACTGAATCAACTAAATCTACTCGCGGATCGTGGCTATCACCACCACCGAATTACTACACCTGCTTCTCCTGAATGGACAAAATTTTCGTCGCACCACAGAGTGATCGTGGAAAATGTTATTGGCCAAGCGAAGCAATTTGCTGTCGCATCTGCCGTTTTTCGACAATCACCGGAACTTCAAGCACTGGTTCTCGTTTTCTGCTTCGAACTCGTTGCGGAAAAAAATCAGCACAACGAATTGCGCTATTTTCCACTGTAATAAACAATTTATGGAATTTTTTGTATTTTTATCGCGAGTTTGAACAGTCCCGCAAAAACTGGCCCAAAAAAAAAAAAATTCGTTTTTTCTGGTGTTGACTTTGACTTTCACTCATTTACTGGGTGTAGACCCAAGAAAAAGAATAAATGAAGCACTGGCTGAAATAAGTTCAGCGTTTCTTGACCGTGGTGCCGCAAAGTGGGCTCCACAGTGCCGTGACAAGGGATTCTGGACTTCAATGGCAGAAGAAACCATAAAAGCTTGCTACCAGCAAATATTAAAACGCCCTGCCGAGAAGCAAGGTATAGCTCGCTGGACTGCCTATCTAGCTACCGGGCACTCTCCGAAGGAAACGGTCCGTCTCTTTGGCTACTCAACCGAGTTCAAGCATACGGTCATTTTTCAAAATACACCAATGGAGGCTGCTAGAATATGTTGTGAGCGCTTTTTAGGGCGCACTGGAACCGATGAAGCTCTCATTCACCACGTTCAACATTTGGTAAATTACGGTCATCAGTCAATTGTGGATTCCTTTATTGATTCCATCGAGTATGCTCACCAATTTGGAGAGTTTATTATCCCTTCCCCAGAAGAGTCACAAGCTATGAAGCCAAAGCCATCGCGCGACCCTAGTCATTTTTAGCTGCTCATGAAAAGGCAAGCAGTTCTCTAATTGATATGTTTACAACTAAAAAAGAGAAAAAAAAGTTGCAATTTTGGCTGCTAGTATAAATAAAATGATATCACTATTGAAACAGAAACTTTTCCAAATTTCTAATTGGTGTTTAGACGATAAACGATGGCGAACAAGTAGTATATTTTACTCTTGCACAATAGGGGCCATTTTTAGTGAATTAAAGGAAATGCTACTGAGATTTTAATGAAACCCGGTTGTCTTCCTGGCCATTGGTTTTTCTTTTCTTTTTCTGACCTTACTTTGTAACCAGCTTGATCTTTTTTCTCGTTTCTAAAAAGAGTGTGAACAATTAAACTGAACGGAGGAAGTACCTCAGAAGCTAATCACCAGTTTTGAGTTAATGATACCTCCATTCTTATTCACCTGGAGCACCATTCACTCAGTGAGACAAAACAATTCGTTAACCAACAAACCACAAATTTCACCCCCCCTTAATATCAGATTTGTTAACATTGTTCAAGATGATAACCTGTGAGTCAATTATCGCCTAAAATTCATGCAATTTAGTTGAATGATTACTTTTTCTTAACCTCTGAATCTATTCTTGTCTTCACTTTCTCCAATGTGCATCATACTCTGGTGGCAGTGATCGAGTTCAGTGTCAAAAAAAAAAAAGAAGATGCAAACAATTTTATGTGATGATCTATTTTTCAATAGTGACATTATTCATGAGCGTGGCATTCTCCAATACAGTACTTTTAGTAAGACTGCACGTGTGCAAGCACTCAGCGTTCATCGAATTTTTGACTGAGCTTGCGGCCGATACTACCTCTTCTTTGCTGCTACCAGGCAACAATTTCATATCCAACGTTGTTGTAATCGTATCAAAGAGCTTGCGCTCATTAGTAGGCGACTTTGGGGTCGAAGAAATGGCTTCCATGTCCATCTTATTATGCGATGATGCCAATGCTTTCCATGTATCGAATATTTGTCTAACGTTTAGATGATGATTAGCATCTAGGCTTTCGAAACTTGCCATTCTATCTTCTTTTACTAACACTAAAACAAAGAAAAAGTTTATTAATATGATCAGCTGCAAAAAAAAAAAAACTACTTTGGTAAGCGTTTTTAAATGTTAACTTACTTAAGTGATTGTTTGGTACCAGATTCCAAGCACCATCGTCACTGTATAAAAAACAAATTATATCCTGTAATAAGGCTATTATATAATATTGAGAACTTACTGAGTAACAGGCTCGGAGCAGATAAGGATCGCCTTTGGTTTTTCGGAATCGCGAGCGGGACAAATATTGACTTCTTTCTCCTCCATTTGCACACGCCTTGCATTAACATAATACAATGAAGGTGCGTGCTCGGTCGGGTGGTCTCTGAAACGCGTACAAACGACAGTGTTACCATCAGTGCAAGCAAAGTTTAATGACGATGCGCCTGACTTCTCTTTGAAGAATTCGCGTACTAATCCAACGAGAATACAAATAGTACATCTATTAGTATAAAATTAGATTCTGAATAAGAAATATTATTTTTTTTTTTAACTCTACCAACTATGCTTAAATGTATTAAAGAGTCCTAAGCACGGGATTTGGATAATGAAACACGTACTTGATCGCTTTACAAATAGCAGCGGGTGAATGTTCTATCATAGGATCACCATTAGGCAATTGATCGACAAAAAGAGCGCCAATATGTTCCGAGTCTGTTGTGCCCGTAACCATCGCATAAGACTTCGGGCTCAAACGCTTAATTAACTCTAATAGAGCCAGAAAAATTATAGTTAAAAGAGGACATTTATAAATATCAAGTCCTATCTTCGTTACCTCGCTTGATCTTATTGAATTTGTAGATACCGCCGTTGTGCATCCACATAAATCTGAATTCAGAATATTACAAACTGTGCCAATATTGTACGGTATTAGAAGTAATGATATACATACCTTCCGAATTGGAATGGATGGCAATTTGTCTCTGTGATTGGTAATCCAGGCGAAGCAGCACGGATGTGGGCGAAAAATAATTCCGCCTTGATTTTCTCAGCCAATCGAGCAAAATTTCGACTCCTAGGAGCAGGTTGAATACTATTGATTAATAGCATAATTAGTCTTCGCTAAACATTTTGCTAATTTCAAAAAATTATTTTTTTGGATTTTAACTTAATTTTCCGAATTATTTTCCATTTACCCTATTTTGACGAATAAAATTAAAATCTATTTACCTAGTAAATATACATGGGGTTGGGTCGTTTACTTCTTGGTCTTTGGTGTACCAACCAATTCCAAAGCCATCTGCGTTAAATAACGAATTCCGTTGGGCAGTAGATAATAAATTACTCAAGTTCCAATTCGTCTCAATATGAGGCAAATATCTTTCATACGATTGTTTTAAAATTGAATGACTGCAAATTAAAATAAAATACGTTAGATGTTGAAAACTTTTTTCGGTTGGTTTTGCTGCCGCTCGATCTGACTTACTTTGGTCTGGTTAAAATTGTGGCCAACAGAATTGGGTCACCAATATACACGCACCAACGACACATGGAAGCTCTATTGTGTACAACCCGAGGGAGTAACAAAAGCGAACTTCAAATTAAACACTTCAAGTTTTTTTTCGTTCCAAAATGCGACGCCCTTCCCGCCAAATTCCGCCTGTAGAAAATACACGGCATGTATGTAAAAATTTTAAATACTTCGATTTTTGGAATTCGGCATGCCGCACAATAACAAGAGCACACATTTAAGCCCAAACGCAGGAGACATTTATTTTATTGGTTCTTGATACAAGTTTTAGGATTCCAGTTATCCGTACAATAGATCCGTTGATGCGCTTTCGACTTCATCCGTTTTGATCAGGAGGTTTGGCAGAAAAGTCAATATTTTGGCCCACATATTTACCTATCGATGGTATTAATATAATAGTATTAATTACTGTAAGAATTATAATTTTTAAAGGACCTAAAAGGGCAAATCTAATTTTCGTATCTGACTAAGACCCTAGCAAATATCAGGCCAGCGGGTCCGGGGATGTATTATAGGTCACAAAAATAATATATATCAGCGATATTTACCTTTGAGGAGGCTGTTGGAACGGATGCTGAAACTCAAACTTTGGCATCAGTGCACGATGGAGCCACGACGGGTCGCTGGGTAGCCGAAACGATGCGCACATTAATGCCTTGAAAGGTTTAATGAGTTTTGTTGCGTTCTTAGCGCGCTGTGTGCGTGCGTTCAACGTTTCTTCACTAGCAACGACTACAAATCACTAGGTCCATTACAAGTTTATTTATATGCAAACAATGGCACTTATTTGCCGACATAAGAGCTGTGGTGCAGTGCAGTACAACCACATCCGACTCCCATTCAAGACCAAAGGAAATCTAAACAAGCATGAGAAGAGCACAGGACCGCACTTTTGCCCTGATGTTGAGCTTTGTCCTGCATGCCAACAGCATGGGCTGAAGCAACAAGCAAAGCCCATCTACAATCGCCCTTACAAGTGCCGACACTATAATTGTCAGAAAGCGTACTATACTGCACGAGACCTGTGGCGACATGAGACAAGGGACGAACATGACAAGTCACAGTGTGTTCTAGGAAAGTGTGAGGGCTGTGAGAAGTTAGATTCGAAAAGCCTCAATGTTCCAGAGCATATTATACTTACAGTGAACCAGTTGAAGAGGAAATTTGAAGAGTTGGACCAAGATTTCTATGTTGATATGCCACTCGCAAAGAAGCAGCGACTGTTAGGTACTGCCGACAGTGCAATGGTCTTGACTTTCATAAATGGAAAGACGCTAGTCTTTGATTTGAATCAGGAAGAGTTTGAGAGGTTGACAACCCACGCTGATGAACCATCACTTGATGCTCTATTGGGCCTTAAAGATGACCTTTGTATACCAGATGCGAAGTGGGCATCCATGGTCGAGACCTTTCATTTGTCAAATAAGTGTAATATCTATTATATTAGAAAGAGACGCGCCCAACTGGATAGCTATATTCCTATTACGAAAACTAAAGGAAATGGGCGTCAGCAACAGCTCGAAGATGTACTTACTTGGCTACTCAAAAAAGAGAATGTAGATCCGAACGTACCTCTTCGAATCAAGTTTGCTTTTGATGGCGCTCGTGTCACTGTCAAACAGAAGCAAATGCAAGTGGTTGGAACAGTTGAGTTGCTGTCTGGTAAGACAGTTCAAGAGATCAAGTCGGCATCTAACGCACACCAATGGATCATATATCTGGGCTCGGAAACAAATGAAGACCTAAAGAAAGAGTTAGACGATGCTCTACCAATACTTCGAAGCATATCTAGAGATGAATTTGTAATAAATTAGTCCAGATCTAGATCGATACTAAATATCAACTGGATCCGTACCTTGTTTGTGACATGCCTATGTTAGAAGAGATGATTGGCTTATATTCCGTGCACCACCCAAAATCAACATTTCGGTGTACCCATTGTCACGTGACCAAGGCGTAGCTCCATGACTTCTCAAAAGAGGATTGGCCATTTAGAACTGTTGAGGAACTCGAGCGCCTTGGTTCAGAGTTTCAATCAAAGCAGTCGGTTTCATCAAAGAAGA
>Ga0209960_1004577_pt1 | contig 10450 bp, 8 predicted proteins | sample ThiBiot_500_plan_2_FD_183947 | JGI IMG/M metagenome (GOLD analysis project Ga0209960, IMG submission 183947) | Wastewater bioreactor microbial communities from Cape Town, South Africa - Thiocy_expt_500_plan (SPAdes) | ecosystem: Engineered > Bioreactor > Thiocyanate-remediating >... | reverse complement strand
CACCTGCTGGCCGTTGCTGGCCTGATAGCCGAAACGTTTACCGGCCGTCAGCACCTCACGCACCACTTGCTGCTTGGCAGCGGGTTGCAGGCGGATGTTCAGAAAGCCCGGACCCGCAATTTCAATGGCGGACACCCAGCGTTGAAAGGCAGGTGTGGCTTCGAGCGCAGCCTTGAGCTGCTCGCCCAGAGCGCGGGGGTTGAGCTTGAGCGGCTTGGCCAACTGCATGGCCGCAGTGCAGGCGAAGTCACCATGGGCCGCCACCTTGGGAGATTCAAAGGCTGCCTTGGCGCCAGCGCCGGGGGACAGGTTTTCGAGCTCGGCTGCGAGCGCAGCGAGCAATTCATTTTTGGCTGTGAGCATCGGCGGATTTTACGGGCCCGCCAGCGGCGGGCCGCCAGACGCACCACCGGGGTGACGTCCCGCAGCCAAAGGCACAATAAGTCGCCGTGCCCTTTCAACCGGATATTGCACATGCCGCCCCAACCCATCCTGCTCTACCGGCGCCGCTGGACCCTGGTGTTTCAGGTGCCTTTTGTGTTGCTGATGGCGATATGCCTGGCGTTCTCGCTCTATGGGGCTTCGGCATCGAACGACCGGCTGCTCACGATCCTCTTTCTGTGTGCCGCGTTCGTCTCCTTCTGTGTGGGCGGAACCCTGGGCCGGTCTGTCCTGGAGACCTACCGGGAGCAAGACCCGGCAATTGTCATTGATGCCACCGGCATCACCGACCTGCGCCAGGACGACCCGCACACCGTGCCCTGGGAAGCCATGGAACGAGTGCACCTGGACGACTACGAAGGCGTGATCCTGGTCAAGTTGCGCCCCGGCCACAAGGACTCTGCGCTGGGCGTGATCATCAAGACACTCAAACGCTGGCAGCAACGGGGTGATGTGGTGTTTGCCCTCGGCGGGCTGGCGCACAACCCCCGGCAAATCCAGACGGCACTGAAAGCCTTTCACGCGGCAGCGGCCTCCAAGCCCCGTACAAGGTTGTCATGACTTGTGCGCGTTGTCGCACGCCATGTTCTATGGTGCAATGCCGTCGGGACCCCCCATAACGCATTCACACCAGGAGATTCCATGAAAAAGCTTCTTTCCCTGACTGCACTCGGCCTGGCCCTAACACTGGGCGCGGGCGCTCACGCCGCCGAAGACGCCAAGGCCCCTACCAAACAGCAATCGAAGATGGCGACCTGCAACAAGGACGCCGGAGACATGAAGGGCGACGAGCGAAAGGCCTTCATGAAGACCTGCCTGAGCAACAAGCCTGCCACCCAGCAGGACAAGATGAAAACCTGCAACGCTGACGCCAAGGCCAAGACGCTCAAGGGCGACGAGCGCAAGGCCTTCATGAGCGAGTGCCTGAAGAAGTGACGTAAGTTCACACCCGGTGCACCATCACCGGGGTCGATAAGCAAAAGCCCGCCGGCATCCAGCCAGGCGGGCTTTTTTAATAGGGGATATGTCCGCTTACCAGCCGCGCGCCCAGAACACTGCAATCACGGCCACCACGGGCAGCACATGCGACTGGATCATCACCAGGCGACGCACCCGCGCGACTTCTGCGGCGGGCGGCAGGGCGCCAGTGCTGCGCAGGTTCTGGCGCCAGCGGCGAAACGCAGCCGAGGGCACAAACGACAGCACGACCATGGCCAGCACCAGGGTGATCTTGATGTGAAACAGGGGCTGCGACAGGTACCACGAGGCGCCCTTCACGCCCCACATCAACCGGGCCAGGCCGCTGCCAATCATCACGGCCCCGGCCACACCGTAGATCACATCCAAGCGGGCCAGGCGCTCGACCACGGCAGCATTGAGCCATTCGATACGGCACAGCGCCGCCTGGCTGGACAAAAAAACCACAAAGGTCAGGATGGCCAGAAGGTGAAAGGCGGCCAGGATGGCTTCGAGGGTCATGGTGCGGATTCCTTGTAGCGCCCGAGGCCACTGCGCAGCGCCAAGCGCTCACAGTGCCATCCGGCAGGGCCACCATTGTGCGCGATGGCGCGGGCCTGACCGCTCCAAAAAGAAGCGGCGCGGGCCCGAAGGCCCGCGCCGCTGGGAGCGCTGATTCAGCAAGTACCCGCCATCAAGCCACGGTGCGCGCCACCGTCGCCACAGGCACATCTGCCGGCACCACGGGGGCCGAGGCCGCAGACACCGCGAGCGGCAGCGGATGGCCGTTCATCGCCGCGTCCAGGCGGTCCTGGTCCAGCGCGTTTTCCCAGCGGGAGACAACCACCGTGGCCACGGCATTGCCGATGAAGTTGGTCAGCGATCGGCATTCGCTCATGAAGCGGTCCACGCCCAAAATCAGCGCCATGCCGGCCACGGGCACTTCGGGCACCACGGCCAGGGTGGCGGCCAAGGTGATGAAGCCCGCGCCCGTCACGCCCGCCGCGCCCTTGGACGACAGCATGGCGACGAGCAGCAGCGCCACCTGGTGGCCCAGCGTCAACTCGGTGTTGGTCGCCTGGGCGATGAACAGCGCGGCCAGCGTCATGTAGATGTTGGTGCCGTCCAGGTTGAACGAGTAGCCCGTGGGCACCACCAGGCCCACCACCGACTTGCTGCAACCCGCCTTTTCCATCTTTTCCATCAGCGATGGCAGGGCGGATTCGGACGACGAAGTGCCCAGCACCAGCATCAGCTCGGCCTTGAGGTAGCGGATCAGCTTGAACACCGAGAAGCCGCACAGGCGCGCCACCAAGCCCAGGATCACCACCACAAACAGCAGCGAGGTGACATAGAAAGAGCCCACCAGCCACGCCAGGTTGACCAGCGAGCCCAGGCCAAACTTGCCAATGGTGAACGCCATGGCTCCAAACGCCCCCAGGGGCGCGGCCTTCATCACGATGCCCACCACCTTGAAAACAGGCGTCGTCAGCGCGTCCAGAAAGTTCAGCACCGGGCGGCCTGCCTCACCCACCATGGCCAGGCCAATGCCGAACAGCACGGCCACCAGCAGCACCTGCAGGATGTTGTCGCCCACAAACGGGCTCACCAGCGTCTTGGGGATGATGTCCATGGCAAAGCCCGTGAGCGTCATCTCGTGCGACTTGGCCACGTAGCCCTTCACCGCCGTCTGGTCCAGGTCGGCCACGTTGATGTTCATGCCCGCGCCGGGCTGCACCACGTTGGCCACCACCAGGCCCACCACCAGGGCCAGCGTGGAGAAGAACAGAAAGTACGCCATGGCCTTGCCGAACACGCGGCCCACGGTGGAGAGCTGCGACATGCCCGCGATGCCGGTCACGATGGTCAGAAAAATCACCGGGGCGATGATCATCTTGACCAGCTTGATGAACGCGTCGCCCAGCGGCTTGAGCGCCTCGCCGTATGACGGCTCGAAATGGCCCAGCAGCACGCCCAGCACGATGGCGAACACCACCTGGAAGTACAGTTGCCGATAGAAAGGCAGCTTCAAGGTCGAGGCTGCGGGAGCGGAATGGTTGTGCATGGAACGGGTCTCCTGGGGTCACGGGTCTGCACCACCGGGGTGCCTCCGGCGCGCGTCAAGGGTGCCGTTTGTACCGCTGCACTTTGTTTCAGCCGATAACCTATTGGTATTAGTCGCCCGACGCCCCAGAGGAGAGCATCGGCGCACCATAAGGGTAACTACCTAGCCCCTGAAGCCCCCTGGAACCGGTGCGGCACACTCCCTACCTGCACCAGACTGGTTTCAGAACTCCGTTTTTCCATGCCCACGCCCCGCCTTCGCCAGTTCTGGACGCTGCTGATCCTGCTAGCAGGCACCGCGGCCAGCATGTTTGCCGCCGGCCAGTGGGCCTGGCACCGGTCCTTGCTGGACGAAAGCGAGAGCGTGCAGCGCCAGCTGGCCCTGTACGGGCAAACGCTGGCACAGCGCATCGACCGCTACCGCACCCTGCCCGAGGTGCTGGCCCTGGACGCGCAACTGCAGGACGCGCTGCGCCGCACCCTGAGCCCGGACGAGGTGGCGCAGCTCAACCGCAAGCTGGAGCAGGCCAACGGCGCCAGCCAGTCCTCCACCCTCACCCTGCTCAACCGCGACGGCCTCGCCGTGGCCGCGAGCAACTGGCGCACGGCCACCAGCAACGTGGGCGTGGACTACAGCTTTCGCCCCTATGTGCAGCAGGCGCTGGCCCAGGGGCGCGGCAGCTTCTACGGCATTGGCGTAACCACGGGCGAGCCGGGCTACTTCCTGTCGCAGGCCATCCGCGACGACAGCGGCCACATCCTGGGGCTGGTGGCCATCAAGATCGCGCTGCAGGAGCTGGAGCGCGAATGGCTGCAGACACCCGACATCGTGCTGGCGTCGGACGCGCACGGGGTCGTCTTCCTCGCCAGCCAGGACGCCTGGCGCTACCGCCTGCTGGAGCCGCTGGACGACGAAGAGCGCCGCGAGCTGAACGCCACGCGGCAATACTCCGACCAGCCTCTGCGCCCGCTCGACTATCGGGTGGACGACCACCTGGACAACGGCGGACGGCTGGTGCGCGTGCAACCGTCCGCCGACATGCCCGCCCCGCCCGGCCGCATGCTGTGGCTGACCCAGCCCCTGCCCGGCACGCCCTGGCAACTGCACCTGGTGCATACCACCCACAGCAGTATTGCAGACAGCCGCTGGGCAGCCGCAGCCGGGGGCGGCGGCTGGCTGGCCCTGTCGCTGCTGGTGCTGTTTGTGCGCCAGCGCCAGCGCCTGGCCCGCCTGCGCCAGCGCAGCCGCCAGGAGCTGGAGACCGTGCTGCAACAACACGCGCAGGAGTTGCGCACCGCGCAGGACGGCATCGTGCAGGCCGCCCAGCAAGCAGACATGGGCCTCTCCCGCAGCCTCGAGCACCTGCCCCAGGGCGTGGTCATCATCGACGCCGACCTGAAGCTGGTGGCTTGGAACTCGCGCTACGTGCAGCTGTTTCGCTACCCCGCCGACCTGATGCAGGTGGGCCGCCCCATTGAAGACCTGATGCGCCACAACGCACGCCGGGGCCTGCTGGGCCCGGGCCCGGTGGAAGAAGCCATCGAACGCCGCCTGGCCCACCTGCGCAGCGGCACCCCGCACCTGCACGAAAGCGCCAAGGAAGACGGCACCGTGCTGGAGATCCGGGGCAACCCCCTGCCCGAGGGCGGCTTTGTGACCAGCTACGCGGACATCACCAGCTACAAAAACGCCGCGCGCGAGCTGCGATCGTTGGCCGATGCCCTGGAGCAGCGCGTGGCCGACCGCACCCGCGACCTGGACGCCGCACGGCGCGAGGCCGAGCAGGCCAACCGCTCCAAAACCCGCTTTGTGGCCGCCGCCGTGCACGACCTGCTGCAGCCCCTGAACGCCGCGCGCATGTTCACCTCGCTCTTGCGCAGCCACCTGCCGGGCGACGCCGAACGGCACGCGGTTGACAGCATCGACGGCGCCCTGGCCGCGCAGGACGCCATCCTCAACAGCCTGCTCGACATCTCGCGCATGGAGTCGGGCCAGTTCGACGTGCACATCCACGACGTAGCACTGGGCCCGCTGCTGCAGGTGCTGGGCCACAACTTCGGCGTGCTGGCCGAAAGCCAGGGGTTAAAGCTGCGCTGTGTGCCCACGCGTGCCGTGGTACGCACCGACGAAAACCTGCTGCGCCGCATCCTGCAAAACTTTGTCTCCAACGCCATCCGCTACAGCCGACGCGGGCGCATTGTGGTGGGCTGCAGACGGGTGAAGCGGGTGGACGGAGACCACCTGCGCATCGAGGTGCACGACCAGGGCCCCGGCATCCCCGAAGCCTTGCAACGCGAGATTTTTGAAGAATTCCGCCGCCTGGACGAAGGCCGCGCCGACGACCGCGGCGCGGGCCTGGGCCTGGCCATCGTCGAACGCCTGGGTCGCCTACTGGGGCACGAGATCGGCCTGCGCTCGCAACTGGGGCGCGGCAGCGTGTTCTGGGTGTGTGTGCCGCTGGGCAACCCCACCGCCGCACAGCAGGCTGCGCCCCCCGCCACCACGCTACAGCCCAGTGACGACGCGCCTCTGCAAGGCAGCAGCGCCTGGGTGATTGATGACGATGGTCCCACCTGCGCTGCCACGCAGGCCCTGCTGCAGCGCTGGGGCTGTACGGTGCCGCTGGCCGCTGGCGCACCCGAGGCCCTGGCCGCCGCCCAGCCCGGCCAAGCACCACAGCTGGTGCTGCTGGACGTTCACCTGGGGGCGGGCCTCCACGGCCCCGAAGTGTTCGCGCAGCTGTGCCAGCGCTGGGGCCAGACGCCCGCAGTGATCCTGGTCACCGCCGAGCGCGACGCCACCCTGCGCCGCCAGGCCGCCGAGCGCGGCTGGGGCTTTCTGGCCAAGCCGGTCCGCGCCCCGGCGCTGCGGGCGCTGGTGAGCCAGACGCTGCTGCGCTGGCGCGAGAAATAGTCGCGGCGAGTCAGCCCCCATCACCACAAAACTGATAGCTGCAAACGCATGATGGACTGGCACCCGAGGCCCATTCCGCACCAAATCACAACGCTGCCTCAACCCGAAGCCCCGTCCTCTGTCTCCAGACTCTTCACCAGCACCGCTGCCTGCGTGCGGCTGTAGCACTCCAGCTTTTTCAGAATGGCGGTGACATGCACCTTCACCGTGTTCTCGGCCAGCCCCAGCGTGGCCGCGATCTGTTTGTTGAGCAGCCCATCGGCCAGGCAGAGCAGCACGCGGAACTGCTGGGGCGTGAGCTGCGCCAGCCGCGCGGCCAGCTCGGCATCGGCCTCAGAGCGTTCGGCCGCCATGGGCGGGAACCAGCTGCCGCCGTCCAGAACGGCCTGGATGGCGTCGCCCATGGCATCGGCGGGGGCGGACTTGGGGATGAAGCCGGCCGCGCCAAACTGCTGGGCGCGGCGGATGACGCGGGGGTGGTCGTTGGACGAGATGATGACCACGGGCAGCTCGGGGTATTCGCCGCGCACATGCAGCAGGGCCGAGAAGCCGCGTGTGCCAGGCATGCTCAGGTCCAGCAGCACCAGCTCGACCTCGGGGTGGTCCTGCAGCGCCTGGCCCAGCGTGGCGGCGCTGGCGGCCTCGAGCGTGCGGAACTGGGGCAGCCGCTCGCGCAGCACATGCAGCACGGCCGCACGGAACAGCGGGTGGTCGTCAGCGACAAGGAGCGTGGGCGCGGTGGACATGGAGTGTGTGCAGTCTGCCACGGGGGCCGTCAGCCGCCGGCCTGCGGGCCTTTCCAGAACGCGGGCTGTGCGTACTGGTGCTTGAGGTGCTCGATCCACAGCCGCACCCGCAGCGGCATGTGCTTGCGCTGCGGAAACACCACATAGATGCCGTTGGGCGGTGCGGCAAAGTCGTGCAGCACCTCCACCAGGCGGCCAGCGGCGATCTCGGCCTCCACCTCCCAAGTGCTGCGCCAGGCGATGCCGTAGCCCGCCAGGCACCAGTCGTGCAGCACCTGCCCGTCCGAGCAATCGAGCGGACCGCCAGGCTTGAGGTGGATGACCTCGGTACCACCGCCCTCGACCGGCATGCGGAATGCCCAGCCCCGTGTTTGCGAGGCCTCGCTCGACAGCGTGAGGCAGTCGTGCTGCACCAGCTCGCTGGGGTGGCGCGGCGTGCCGTGGCGCTGCAGGTAGGCGGGTGTGGCCACGCACAGGCGGCGGTTGTCGGCGATGCGCACGCTCACCAGCGATGAGTCGGGCAGGTCGCCCACGCGCACTGCACAGTCATAGCCCTCGCCCGCCAGGTCCACCACACGGTCGCTGAGGTTGAGCGAGATGGTCACATCGGGGTGCGCCGTGCGAAAACGCGGCACCAGCGGCGCCACATGGCGGCGGCCAAAACCGGCGGGCGCGGTGATGCGCAAATGGCCCGTGGCCTTGACCCCCCCTTCGGACACGCTGGCCTCGGCATTGGCCACATCGGACAGCAGGCGCTGGCAGTCTTCCAGAAACGCGCTGCCCTCGTGCGTCAGGCTGATGCGGCGCGTGGTGCGCACCAGCAGCTTCACGCCCAGGTGTTCTTCCAGCGCATCGAGCCGCCGGCCCATGATGGCCGGGGCCACGCCCTCGGCCTTGGCCGCAGCGGTGAGGCTGCCGCGCGTTGCCACCGACACAAACGATTCGAAGGCCTTGAGTTTGTCCATGGGCGCTGATTATGGGGATAAAGCGGCAAAGGGCCTGGTGGCGGACCCGGGCGCGGCCTGTGATCGATTTTGAAGCCAAACAGGCCGCTTGCGCTAATGCAACATGCCTGAGCAGCTACATAAATGATAGCAAACCAGCATCACACCCCACGTTACACCAGGCGCGACTTGAGGAACCCCACGGTGCCATAGCGCTTGACCTCGGTGTAAAGGTCGCGCGTGAGGCCCTGCACCATGGCGGTGTAGGCGTCGGCCAGGTCGGGGGCGATGGTGAAGTGGTCGTAGTTCACGATCACGCCCACGCGCTCGCCCTGTGCGGCCAGCGGGGCGAGCAGGCGGCGCACCTCCTGCTCGATGGCGTCGATGGTGCTGGCGGCGTTGATCTGCAGGCCCGAGAAGTCGATGTGCAGCAGCTGGCGCGCGGCGTCCAGCTCGAAGCGCTGCACCAGCGGGCGGTTGAGCAGCTGCTCGCGCAGGCCCAGCGGGCCGGGCTCGAACAGGCGCAGGTCCATGGTCTGCAGGCCGGGGCTGATGCGCGGCGTGAATGCCATGTGGGCCAGCACGTCGCGGTGCAGGTCGATGCCGGGCGCCAACTCGATGAGTTCCAGCGCACCGCCGCCGTCCGCCTCGCCGGAGGGCACGAGGCGGAACACGCAGCGCTCGGTCACATACAACACGCGCTGGCCGCGCCGCAGGGCTTCGGCGCCGCTGAAGGTGCGGTGCTCGACTTCGCGCACCAGCTTGCGCGCGCCGCCTTCGTGGAGGATGTGCAGGTGGCCGTCCACCGCCTCGACCTGCAGCGCGCCGGCGGTGAAGGTGCCGACAAACACCACGGTCTTGGCGTTCTGGCTGATGTTGATGAAGCCGCCCGCGCCCGCCAGGCGGGGCCCGAACTTGCTCACGTTGAGGTTGCCGTGCTGGTCGGCCTGCGCCAGGCCCAGGATGGCGATATCGAGGCCACCGCCGTCATAAAAGTCGAACTGGTTGGGCTGGTCGATGATGGCCTGCGGATTCACGGCCGCGCCAAAGTTCAGCCCGCCTGCGGGGATGCCGCCGATCACTCCGGGCTCGGCCGTGAGCGTGACCAGGTCGATGATGCGCTCCTCAGCCGCCACGTTGGCCACGCCCTCGGGCATGCCGATGCCCAGGTTGACCACCTGGTGCGGGCGCAGCTCCAGCGCCGCGCGGCGGGCGATGATCTTGCGCTCGGTCAGGGGCATCGAATCCAGCGTGTCCATGGGCACGCGCAGCTCGCCCGCAAACGCGGCGCTGTAGGGCTCGGCAAAGGTCTGGTGGTGGTGCGCGGGCTCGGTGGCCAGCACCACGGCGTCCACCAGCACGCCGGGCACCTTCACCTGCCGGGGGTTGAGCGTGCCGCGCTCGGCAATGCGCTCGACCTGCGCGATGACCACGCCGCCCGAGTTGCGCGCGGCCATGGCGATGGCCAGCGCTTCGAGCGTGAGCGCCTCGCGCTCCATGGTGAGGTTGCCGTCGGCGTCGGCAGTGGTCGCGCGGATGATGCCCACGTGGATCGGAAAGGCCTTGTAGAACAGGTAGTCCTGCCCGTCGATGGGCAGGATGCGCACCAGGTCTTCGGTGGTGCGCGCGTTGAGCTTGCCGCCGCCGTGGCGCGGGTCCACAAAGGTGTCCAGGCCCACGCGCGTGAGCGTGCCGGGCTTGCCCGCAGCGATGTCGCGGAACAAATGCGTGATCACGCCCTGGGGCAGGTTCCAGGCCTCGATCTGGTTGTCCACCGCCAGCTTCTGGATGCGCGGCACCAGGCTCCAGTGCCCGCCGATCACGCGCTTGAGCAGGCCGGCGTGGCCCAGGTGGTTGAGGCCGCGCTGCTTGCCGTCGCCCTGGCCTGCGGCGTAGACCAGCGTGAGGTCGCGCGGGGTTTGGGTCGTTTCCCAGCGCTGGGCCAGCGCCACCGCAATGCTCTCGGCAAAGCCGATGCCCACAAAGCCGCCCGTGGCCACGGTGTCGCCATCGTGGATGAGCTGCACGGCATCGGCGGCGCTCACGATCTTGTTCTTGTGGGCCGCGTTGAGCGCGCTGGCGTCCAGGGGTGCCTGCATGGGTTTGTCTCCCGGTGGGTTTGTTGTGCGCGCAGCGTAGTGGGTAACGGGCGAAAGCACCATTCAGGGTGACTACGGACTGTCACCAGTTTTGCGTAAAAGTCACTGGTTTAGAGATTTTCAGCGTATTTATGTGGGCAAACATTTGCAATACAGTCTGTCCATGGTCTGCTGTTGCGGGCACCGTTTTTCATTGATCTCCGTTTTCACCACTCTTCTTGAGGCACCCCATGACCGAACGTACCCAAGTCCACGGCCTGCAAGTGGCCACTTCCCTGTACCGCT
>Ga0209960_1004576_pt1 | contig 10453 bp, 8 predicted proteins | sample ThiBiot_500_plan_2_FD_183947 | JGI IMG/M metagenome (GOLD analysis project Ga0209960, IMG submission 183947) | Wastewater bioreactor microbial communities from Cape Town, South Africa - Thiocy_expt_500_plan (SPAdes) | ecosystem: Engineered > Bioreactor > Thiocyanate-remediating >... | reverse complement strand
GAATGTATAGCCTGACGAATATTCATTAATAAAGAATTTGTAATAATCCCCGTTTCCATATTCCAGAACAAACACGACCTTTCCCAATATTTTATGAGTACTCAGGTCATAACTCCCCCAACTGAAGTTAAAGCCGCCTGCTGGTAACAATGTTGCATTATCAAAAGCACCATTCTGTAGCTTGTCTGTTTTGTCCGGATTATAAAGTGGCTCACCCCAGTTAGCTTTATCACCCGGTACAACAGTATCAAATGCTGCAGGATTAGCAGAAACCTGGTAAACTTTCACATTGTTTGCGTCATTCACTCTTTCTCCAAAATCCATTGCTGAGTTTCTGTAAAAAGCGATGTCCCAACCGGTTGCGGGTTGCGAAATGATTTTGTTTTCAGAAAAATCAAAGAATACTCTGTTTGCATACTGAGCTCCCATTGATAGTTCTACGGAAGTATATCCATATTCATCTGTTTGTGATAATACTGTTTGACTAACTGCCAAAGTCAGAGCTGATGCAAGAAATAGTTTTGTTTTCATAATTGCTTATTAATATTATTTTTATTTAGAATAATTATACAAAACTATATATTTATTTTTAATTATTCTAAATAAATATATATATTTGTCAAAAATTATTTCTTATGGATAAGAAAATGATGAGTGTTTTAGGGCTTTTGTCCATTAATATGGTCCTTGCTCAGAAAGATTCCGTTAATCAGAAAAATATTGAAGAAGTTGTTATTACAGGACAATACAATCCTCAGTCAATCAACAAATCGATATATAAAGTAGAAGTAATCAATGAGCAGCAAATAAAGAATATGGCAGCTACAAACGTTGCCGAAGTATTAAATCAAAGCCTGAATATACTGATAACACCTGATACGAAGTCGGGGAATTCCACAGCCAACATCCTTGGTCTAGACGGGAATTATGTCAAGATTCTTATAGATAATATTCCGGTTGTCGGAGATACAGGGCTTGGAAGTAATATTGATCTTACTAAATTAAGTCTTAATAATATAGAGCGTATAGAGGTGGTACAAGGAAGCATGGGTGTGGAGTACGGAAATGGAGCTTTGGCAGGAGTCATCAATATTATTACAAAAAAATCTGCTTCACAAAAGGTCAGTCTTCGGGCTTCTGTTCAGGAAGAATCTGTAAGAGACGGATATAGCTGGAGAAAACGGGGAAAAGGGAGGCATATACAAAATTTGAATATAGGATATAATCTGAATAATAATTTGTATCTCAGTTTGAGTTTCAATCATAATGATTTTATGGGTTATGAAGGCAGTAAAATGGGATATAAATATTTTGAAAGAGATAACAATAGAGGTTATGACTGGAACCCCAAGAATCAATATGATATCAATGCTTTGTTGAAATATTCTAAAGGAAACACATCATTGTTCTATAAGATTTCTTATCTGAATGAAAAATTTAACTTTTACAATCCTGTAGTAGAAAGAGACCCGTTAAATGATGGCGAAGGTGGCGTGACCTATACAAGCAAGGATCGTGAGTATAATACAGAACGTTGGATTAATCAATTCAATATTCAGACTAAGCTGGGGAATATCCATTATTTGGGTGATTTCTCTTATCAAAATCAAGATCGCCAATATCGTGATTATATTTATGATATTCCTCAAAGAAGTATGAGAACAAAAGATGAAAGTCTGTCTTATTATGATACGAAAGTTTTCTATTCCAGAGGAATGTTCAGTAATTTTCTAAATAATAACAAGTTTGACTTCCAGTTAGGTTATGAGTTGGATCATACTAATGGTTATGCTGCGCTTATTGCATTAGAAGGCTTAGGCAATAATATCATTAAAAGGAAAATTTTTACTTATGCTAATTTCATCTCTGGCGAATGGAATGTTAATGACAAATTGACATTAAGACCAGGCGCACGGCTTTCTTTGAGCGATAGATTTGAAAATCAATTCAATTATTCCTTATCCGCAAGATATAAAACATCCGAAAATTCTAATATCCGTGGTGTTTTTGGTAGTGCAAACAGATATCCCACTTACGAAGAGCTATTCATGTATTTTGTGAATACTAATCACGACGTTCAGGGTAACCCTGATCTGGATCCTGAAAAAGGCTTTTCTGTTGGAATGTTTTGGGATCAGAATTTTTCAACAACCGGCAATTGGAAAATTGCCTATAGCCTAAATGCATTATATCTGGATGTGAAAGATAGAATAGAACTTGTAACTATAAAACTTCCTTCCACTTTTAAATATTTGAATATCAACGCTTATAAAAGCTTATTGTTTTCAGCAAATGTGGATTTTAGGAAAGATCAGTTCATATTTGGATTAAAAACTTCAGTTAACGGTATTTCCCGAGAAATGATAGACTTGGCCCAAACTTCTCCGACAGATTTTAAATATAATCTACAGGCAGGTGCATCCGCAACTTACAGTCTTAAAAAATTCCAGACTCAATTCGCATTGTACTATAAATATTCTGGGGAAGAACAGAGATATGTTTCCAATGGAACGGGTTATGACCTTGGAAAAATGGGTGATTTTCATATGATGGATTTTATTGTAACACAGCCATTATGGAAAAATCAATTTGATTTGTCTGTAGGTGTTAAGAATATTTTCGATGTGACTTCCGTCAGTAATACTGCTGTTAATTCAGTTGGGCACGAGATATCTACAGGTGTTAGCAATCTTTTCTACGGAAGAAGTTATATAGCAAGATTAACCTATCAATTTTAAAAAAACAATAATGAAATTAGTAAAGATTTTATTCATTTTATCTTTTGTAATCTGCCTTCAGTCCTGTTTGGCAGCAGATGATGATCCAGTAAGTGTTCCACCAATTACAGGACAGACATTAGATCCGGATTTAGGGGGTGCAAAACAAGGAAATCAAGTTTGGGTTGATCTTTCGGAGCCTAAAGACAGGAGTATGACATCTAATTTAAGAACAGATTGGGATTTAGGCTTCTATTCCGGAGATGAATTTCGTGTTGTCATAAATGGATCAATTATAATGGCGGCTGGCAAAATACCCGATGCAACTGATATTGATGCAATTACATCTGCTCAGGTTGCTTCATTACAAAACGAAGTAATGGTAGGAAGTTTTCTTGCTTCTAATCTTCAATATGTAGATAATCCCAACGGAATGTTTCTAACTCAGACGACAGGTATAGCTCCTATTAATGCTAATGACAGAGACAATCCCGTATACCTCATCAATATGGGTAGAGATATCTATAATGGAACTATAACACCGGGTTCAGCAATTACGGGAGGTAATGAAAGAGGCTGGTATCTTTTGCAGATTACAAGAGCCAATACAGGCTATAAACTGAAATACAAAGATCTGAGTTCTGCCAATCCTCATATGGAGTATATTCTTACAAAAAATTCAGATTATGCTCTTAATTTTTTCAGCCTGAAAAATGGCAAGGAAGTTACAATTCAACCAAAAAGAAAAAATTGGGATATAGGTTTTACAGTTTTTACTAATGAAGTTTTTTATTCACCGGGAGTTTCTGCTGGAAGCTACGTCTATGCGGACTTTGTAATTAGTAATATCACCGATGGCGTTGGTGCATATCAAGTTAATATTCCTGCTGGAACCAATGCGGATCAATATTATAACAATTTCAAAACAAGTGATATTGATGCTTCTAAATTTATTTTTAATGATCAAAGAGCTATTGGAGATCATTGGCGAACAGTTACAGGAAGTAATGGAGCACAAGTTTACGGAGATCGATTTTATATAATAAAAGATGCAGAAGGTTTTTTCTTTAAACTAAGATTCAACAAAATGGTGAATGATAAAGGAGAAAGAGGCTATCCACAATTTGAATACGAAATACTTTAAATCAATCAATAAGCTTATGAAAAATATCAAAATAGCTATTTTATCAACACTTCTTTTAACAGGTTTTTCCTGTAAAAAAGAAGACACAAAAGTTGCAAAATCAGAAGAAACAAAAACTCCTATTTCCAGCCAAAGGATTGTAAGTATCAGTGGCGGCGTTACAGAGATTGTCGTGGCTCTTGGACATGAAAAAGAAATCGTTGGAATAGACGTTACAAGCACTTACCCGGAAAGCCTTGAGAAAACGGCAGAGAATCTTGGCCACGTCCGCTCAATGACTGTTGAACCGATCATGAAGCTCAGTCCAACTTTGATTTTGGCTTCCAATAAAGATATCAATCCGGATCTGCTGGAAAAAATCAAATCTTCCGGAATTCAAACCGAATTATTCAATCAGGAGTTTTCAATCAATGGAACCAAAAAATTGATTGACCAGCTTGCAAAAGCTTTAGGAAATACCAATCAGCAGGCATTATTAGATAAAATTGATACTGATGTTAAACAAATCCGGCCAATTGTTAAAAAGCCAAAAGTTCTTTTCATCTATGCAAGAGGTAATATGATGATGGTTGCAGGAAAAAATACGCCAATGGCAAGCATTATAGAAATTGCAGGAGGGCAAAATGCAGCTAATGATTTCGAAGATTTTAAACCCTTGACGCCGGAAGCCGTTATACAATCAAATCCTGATGTATTGTTATTCTTCACAATCGGTTTGCAAGGCTCTGGCGGCGCAGAAGGAGCTCTTAAAATGCCGGGCGTTTCTCAGACCAATGCTGGTAAGAATAAGAAAGTCATTGCTTTGGATGGTGGATTATTATCGTCCTTCGGGCCAAGAGTTGGCGAAGCTGCATTGAGTTTGAACAGATTATTAATAGAATCTTCAAAATAAATTTTTATCAGCGAAAAAATAAGTCTATATTCTTCTAAAACCAATGACTTTGAGATCAAAAAATATCGGCTTTTATATAGCGATCGGCTTGTTATCCTTAGTTATAATGATGATTACAGCGCTTAATATCGGTGTTTATGAGTTCGGAAAATCTTCTGCTTATGAAGTTTTTTGGAAACATATATCCGGTAATCCGTCACTATCTCTCAGCGAAAAATATGTTATTTGGGAAGTGCGAGCTTCCAGAATCGTTATGGCGGTTTTGATTGGGAGTATGTTGGCTGTTTCAGGAACTACCTTGCAAGGGATGTTCAAAAATCCGTTAGCAACCGGAGATTTAATTGGACTGACTTCCGGGGCAACGCTTTTGGCAGCTATTGCGATTGTTTTAGGACATACATTCCAGGATTATCTTCCGGAATGGATCAGGTTTTCCCTGGTCAGTGTTTCTGCTTTTCTGGGTGCGCTGTTATCAATGATTTTGGTTTACAGAATTTCAACTTCCGGCGGAAAAACAAATGTCGTAATGATGCTATTAAGCGGTGTCGCCATTACAGCCATCGGTTTTGCCATCACCGGAATGCTAATTTACATCTCCAAAGACGACCAGTTGAGAGATTTAACCTTTTGGAATTTGGGAAGTCTGGCTTCGGCAACCTGGACAAAGAATGCCATTCTATTTGGAGTTTTGTTGATTTCCTATTATGTATTGTTACCAAAAGGAAAAGCATTGAATGCAATGATGTTGGGCGAAAAAGATGCACAGCATTTGGGGATCAACGTCGAAGTTCTGAAAAAGCAGATTGTTATTCTCACCGCATTGATGGTGGGAACTTGCGTTGCCTTTTCCGGAACGATAGGATTTGTGGGATTGATAGTGCCTTATATTTTAAGGTTGTTATTCCGGTCAGACTATCACTTTATTTTACCGTTGTCAGCCATTTGCGGAAGTATCCTGTTACTGTTTGCAGACACACTTAGCAGAACCATTGTTGCACCTTCAGAATTACCAATCGGGATTTTGACAGCCGTAATGGGTGGCCCGGTTTTCATAGCGATTTTGTTAAAATTCAAAAATAATTTAAGATGATTAAAGGATATCAAATCAATTATCAGAATCAGAATGTCAGCATCTTAAAAGGTATTGATATCGAAGTTGGTTACGGCGAATTTTTGGCTATTGTTGGACCCAATGGTGCAGGGAAATCCAGTCTTCTCAATGTTCTAGCCAACGAAATCAAAACTGATAAAAAACAGCATATTCTTTTCAAAGACAAAATCATTACCGACTGGAAATTAGAAGTTTTATCAAAGCATAAAGCCAAGTTTTCCCAGCATAATTCGCAGGATATTCCGCTTTTGGTAAAAGATGTCGTGATGATGGGGCGTTATCCATATTTCCATTCTCAACCTAATTCTGAGGATTTCAAATCTACGGAAAATGCAATGACAGAGACAGATATCATCCATTTGCAAAACCGTGATTATAATTCTTTGTCCGGTGGGGAAAAACAACGTGTGCATCTGGCAAGAGTTTTAGCTCAGTTAGATAATGACGTGACGCATCGACTATTATTTCTAGATGAACCACTTAATAATCTGGATGTTAAACATCAATACAAAACTTTAGAATTAATAAAAAAATTGACTCAAAAGAAAAATACAACAATTGTGGTTTTACACGATCTCAATTTGGCAGCACATTTTGCAGATAAAATTCTGTTGATGGAAAGTGGGAAAGTTTTGTCTTACGGTTCACCGGAAGAGGTTTTCACGCAGGAGATGATTAGCAAGGCTTATCAATTCCCATGCACTATTTGTAAACACCCTGTCAATCAGGAAACGATGATTTTATTTGGATAAGATTGGGGCAGCTTTTCCGCCCTCCGCTATTATCTTTTTGCTCAGCATAGCCTCTCGCAAAAAGGATAACCGCTCAGGTCGGGCTGCGGGTTTGGTCGGAATAACAAATTATCGCATTAAAATGAAAACAATTAAAATCAACTAAAAAAATTAAACCATAAAAAATAATTTTATTATGAATACAATTACAACCCAATTAAAAGAACAATGGGAAGCTCTAAAATTAGAAAACCCACACCTTAGAATAAGAAACGCAGCAGAACAGTTAGGTGTTAGCGAAGCCGAACTTTTAGCAACCAATGTCGACAATGGTGTAACCGTTTTAAAACCAGAATTCGCAGCCCTTTTACAGGAAATTGAAAAACTGGGAAAAGTTATGGCTTTGACACGTAATGACGAATGTGTACATGAGAGAAAAGGTATTTATTTGAACCCTGACTTCAGTAATCCGCACGGACAGGTTTTTGTAGGTGAAGACATTGATTTGAGAATCTTTATTAATTCCTGGAAATTCGGATTTTCTGTTGTTGAAGGCGATAGAAAAAGCTTTCAATTCTTTGGAAAAGATGGATTGGCAGTTCACAAGATTTATTTGACGAATAATAGCAACGAATCAGAATTCGATGCTTTGACAGAAAAATATAAATCGGCGGAACAATCTTCAGAGGTTGTAACAGAACCAATTGTTGCAAAAGCTGTAGAAAAGGCAGATTCTGAGATTGATGTTGCTGGTTTCCAACAGGCCTGGAAAGATTTGAAGGATACACACGATTTCTTTATGCTGACCAAAAAATTCGGGGTTAGCAGAACACAGGCTTTGAGATTGGCACCGGAAGGTTTTGCCAAAAAAATAGATAATTCCAAGGTTGTGAATGTATTGGAAGATGCTTCTGAAAAACAAGTTCCGATAATGGTTTTCGTTGGAAACAGGGGAATTATCCAGATTCATACCGGTGAAGTGAAAAAAACGCTTTGGCATCAGCAATGGTTCAATGTGATGGATCCGGATTTTAACCTGCATCTTGATACAACAAAGATTGGTGAAACCTGGATTACTAAAAAACCAACAGAAGATGGCGAAGTCACTTCAGTGGAAGTGTTCAACAATGATGGCGAATTTATCGTTCAGTTTTTTGGGAAAAGAAAACCAGGCAATCCGGAACTGCAGGAATGGAAAGAGCTGGTTGCAGCTTTGTAATAATTTAAGGCCGTTTTAATAGCTCAATTGGCTTGAAACGGTCTTTTCAGATCTTATTCCGACAGGATTTAATCTTTTGATTAATAGTAATATGAAGGAGGCTTGTCAAAATTATTTATTTTATTCAAATTACTTTTTCCCATATTTGTAAAATAAATCATCATCAAATGCAGGCATTACTTTTAGAGGACGATGCGGTTTTGTCTTCAGAAATTGCACTTTTCCTAGAATCCAAATCCATCAAAACCGACAAAGCGGAAGATGGCGAAAAATTTCTCGATATATTTTCTAAGAAGCCTTACGACGTTTTTCTTTTGGATATCAATGTTCCTAAAATCAATGGATTGGACATTTGCAAAACCATCAGAGAAAGCAATTCAGAAACTCCGATTATCATTATTTCTGCCTATGACGGCATCGAGGAGAAGAAGGAAGCTTTCTTGAGAGCTGCCGATGACTATTTGGTGAAGCCATTTTTGCTGGAAGAATTGTTGTTGAGAATCAATTCCCAAATGAGAAGGCTAACGCCAAAAACGGAAGAAAAAGAAAAAATTGTTATCGAAGATCTAATCATTTATCCCGAAGACAGTAAGGTTTTCCGTTCCGGAGAAGAGATCAATTTGACCGTAAAAGAATTCCAATTATTGGTTTTATTAGCCAAAGCCAATGGCAGAACACTTTCTAAGCAGTATATTTCCGATGAAGTCTGGAAAAACCAGTTCCAGTCTACCAATAATGCTATCGAAGTTTACATCAACTTTCTGAGAAAGAAAATCGATAAAAATTTCAAAACAAAACTGATCCATACCAGACCAGGCTTTGGATATTACCTTAGTCCACTGTAAGAGTTTGAGAGTTTTATCGAAATCAATTATAATTTATCACTCATCATTTATCATTAAATAATGTCATTAAAACGTAAAATCGCACTTAGCTTAAGCATTGCATTTTCCTTGATTTTCGGGATAATGATGTTTGTGATTTACGTATCATTCAATGATTTTAGACGGGATGAGTTTAAGCTTAGATTTCAGAAACGTTTGGTTTTTACGGTTAATTTTATTGAGAAAGCCAATGATTTTGAAAGAGAAGCACCTTTGTTTTTTGACGAAAACTCTGATAATGTCCTTCTTAATGAGAATATTATCATACTGAATGCTGAAAAAGAATTGGTTTACAGTACTTTAAAAGACAAAAAAATAACTTGGGACAAACATTTGCTCGATAGTCTCGACAAAGAAAAAACGATTTATAACGAACATTCCGAACCTGAGATTTACGCTGCATTACGAAACATTAAAGGTGAAAATTACTACATTTTAACAAGTGCTCAGGACGTCACCGGCGAGTCCAAGTTGGCATTCCTCGGCTACACACTGATTTTTTCTTATATAATCAGTGTTTTATTAATTTGGTTTTTCAGCTATTATCTGGTTTCCAAATTTCTTCAGCCTTTGGAGATTCTTAAAAATCAAATTTCTGACACCAGCGTTCATCGACTCACTACCGATATTATTTTGAAAAACAGCAATGATGAAATTGGTGTATTGGCAAAATCTTTTAATATGATGACCAGCCGATTGGATGATGTTTTCCAGTCACAAAAGGATTTCAATTCCAGTGCGGCGCATGAGATGCGAACACCACTTACGAGAATGGCTTTCCAATTGGAAAATTTGATTCAGTTGGAAAATCATTCTACCAAAACCAAGACTACTTTGCAGCAGATGTTACAGGACGTTTATCAATTGTCGGATCTTACAAAATCATTGCTTTTATTATCAAAATTTGATAAAGAAGGGATTGCAAGTGTTTATGAAGAAGTCAGAATTGATGAAGTTGTTTTTGATGCATTTGAGACTGTTCATCGTAACTTCCCGGGATTCAAAATGGATTTTCAGATTGACGAAGAGAGTGTTGATGATTCTATTTTAACGGTGAAAGGCGTCAAGTCTTTACTGGAAATAACATTTATTAATTTGTTCAAAAATGCGGCTTTGTACTCAGATAACCAGGAAGTTGATATTTCTATCAAGGAAACCGATTTTAGGATTATTGTAAAAGTCCTTTCCTTTGGTTCCACAATTCCCGTTGAGGAAAGGGAAAAACTTTTTGATGCTTTTATGAGAGGAGGCAATTCGCATAACAAAGCAGGTTCTGGTCTTGGGTTACGCATCGTAAAACGTATTTTAGAATACCACAAAGCAGAGATTGATTATACATCAGCTTCTGAAAATCAGAATCTTTTTACTGTGATTTTCAATAAATAAAAAATATTTCTCACAGATTTAACAAATTTTGCAGATTTTATTGACATCTGCATGATCAGTAAAATCTGCGAGAGATTATTCTGTCAAAATCTATCATCTATCCGTCTATTATCTCTTCTCAAACAAGAATTAAGCTTTTTTTAAGCCACATTTAAGTCCGTTTTAATCTCGGAAAGCCATTTTTGCAAAACCAAAACGAGATAAGAATGAACAAAATTACAACGCTGGTGTTATCCGTTTCGGCATTTGTTTGTCTTTCCGGGCAGCAGCAGATGTCCCTTCAGGATTGCGAACTGGCATTTCAAAAAAATAACCTCCAGCTTCTTGCCGCACAATACAATATCAGTATGGCCGATGCCGAAATTATGC
>Ga0209960_1004567_pt1 | contig 10470 bp, 9 predicted proteins | sample ThiBiot_500_plan_2_FD_183947 | JGI IMG/M metagenome (GOLD analysis project Ga0209960, IMG submission 183947) | Wastewater bioreactor microbial communities from Cape Town, South Africa - Thiocy_expt_500_plan (SPAdes) | ecosystem: Engineered > Bioreactor > Thiocyanate-remediating >... | reverse complement strand
GAAACAGTACGTATTATAGTGACTAATATTGACCATTTATGGTCCGAAGTTAGTTGGATCCTAGGTTATCGGGCTCGGGGAGTTCGAATCTGATGTCCGAACATCAAAATTTTGCTGCTGGTATTCGCCAGCTGGAGTAGTACCAACACAGGAAGTTCAGATTTTCCATAAGGTTTGACCAAGGGTAATCGGGTGTGGAGAATCCGAATCTAATGTTAGTTTTCGACGAAAATCATGTGTTACTGTCGCTTTTAAAATTTACTACCTAGTATTTTCTCTCGGTTTTTTTGAAAATTCATGAAAGCCTTGTTTGGTATTTACAGCGGACATCATGAGCGGCTAGTAGTGAGTAACGGAGCAGAGCGACGCTGACGAGCTGCTAGACGTTTGTTGAGAACATTTGTGAGTAATGAAGAAAATCAGAAGTGTAGCTGCACTTGTTGTCGGAGTGGATCTATAAATGCACTTAATCTTTCCTTCATTCTTTATTAGATTACACCTATAGAAATGGGAAGATTCCTATTGTTTATTTTAATTATTACTTTCGCTGCGATTGTAAGTCCCTCGCCCATTAACAAAAGTAAACCGGATGTATACAAATTACTCACCGAAATGGGTTATAATCCTTGCCAAAATGCCTCTGAATCAAAAATAGACTCATGTTTTGAATCAGCATTGGAAGCTTTCCAAAAAGCTTATCATTTACCTGTTACCAAGAAACTCGATTCAGCTACACTTAGATTACTGAATACACCGCGATGCGGTTTGCCTGATGGTCTAGCAGAAGTTGTAGATCGTAGCACACTCTGGTATTGTTTTTGTTTGCTCTTATTACTGCTAGAATTACTTTTCTTTATAGGCCAACGAATCGAACACTTCTATGGAAATTGGATTATAAAACTATGTCATATGATAAAACATATGCAAGTCGTATGATTCAAGAATCATTCGATGATTGGTCAAAGTATACTAATTTAAATTTTTGTGAAGCGAACGGAAATGAACAAGCTGATTTCAATCTAGCTTTTGTGATAAATGAACACGGAGATGGCGTTCCTTTTCCATCTAACAAACGTGTTACATATGCTCATGCATGGATGCCATGGCAAAAATATCCTGGAGAAATCCACTTTAACTCTATTGAAGACTGGACTCATGAGTGAGTAAGAATATTGAAATACTGACGCCGAATGTATATCTCTCCTATATAGATATAAAGACAACGGTCAAGATACTAATTTGCGGATAGTGGCCACTCATGAAATTGGCCATGCTCTTGGTCTTTCGCATTCACTCTCGACAGATGCGATTATGTATCCTAATTATCAATTGAAACAACCTGAACAAATATTACCGAAAGAAGTTAGTGATTGATTATTGAAAAGGTACGATTTTTCACCTTTATTGTAGGATCAAATTGCGATTCAATCATTATATGGTAACAAAACAACTACAACCTCCAAAAGTGAGAACATATAAATAATAGGCGAAACATGTGTGATTTTATAACTATTAGATTGTGTTATTCATTCCGACAATCCACAATCCAAATATAAAGGAGAATGTAAAGACGGCATGAAACATGGGCACGGAATACTTACACGCGCTGATGGGGAGAAATATGAAGGCAATTGGGTGAATGATATGAAATCAGGAAACGGTACAATAACATGGGCCAACGGTGGGAAATACACAGGTGATTGGGTGAATGATAAACAGAATGGTCAAGGAATTCGTACATGGCCAAATGGTGATTGGTGTGAAAGTAATTGGATGAATGGTAAACGATCAGGAAAAGGTACATGCATATGGGCCAATGGTGAGGCATACATAGGTGATTGGGCTAACGATTACTTGCATGGAAAAGGAATTTACACATGGTTAAACGGAGATAAGTATGATGGCGATTGGGTGAATGGTAAACGATCAGGAAAAGGTAGATTTACATGGGCAAATGGTGGAAACTACACAGGTGATTGGTTGAGTGATCAACGAACTGGTCAAGGAATTAGTATATGGTCAAACGGTGATCGGTGTGAGGGTAATTGGGTGAACGGGAAAATGTCAGGAAATGGTACATGCACATGGGTTTATGGTAAAAAATACGTAGGTAATTGGATGAATGGAAAGATGTCAGGAAAAGGTACGTGTATATGGGCGGGTGGCATCAAATACGTAGGTGATTGGGTTAATAATAACATGCATGGAGAAGGTATTAAAATATGGGCCAATGGGGATAGATATCAGGGCACGTTTAAAAATAGTAGGTTATATATGTAGTAGGTTTGCTGTAAATCTACACTTTTATACTTGTAGATGTACCAGTTGATGGTACTATGACCTCTGGTAGGATTAGTGGTGATGATCATGCAAGGAAACGATGTCCGATAGTTTGTCAACGTATTAATCTCAAGTGGAATGGTCATTGGGCTACGGCTAGATGGAAAGCTATGTCGTTCTGTATTTGCGTAGAAATGAATGAACTATCATACTAAATAGAGTTGATTTTTTCTCTTTTCTGAAAGAAAAATGAATGAACTATCATACTAAATAGAGTTGATTTTTTCTCTTTTCTGAAAGAAAAAGTAATACGGAGCTTAATTACTGATAAAAAGTTTGTCTGTTTGTTCTATCCGGTCAGAAAACAGTATGGAATATAGTGCGACTCATAATAGATGTTTAAAAAAGAGTATGCCAAAGATTATGGGGCTCTTAATGCTGATATATCAGCTAGTAAAACGGCGAGCGAATATGCAACATTATTTAATGCACAAAGATTTATCAACAGATCCTTGTACTTTTAAATTCCGTACGTGGCAAAAATGAATAAAAGAGCAGCTACTCTGTATCGTCTGACTGATTCAGATACACATTCATACATATAACAAGATATGTCGTAATTGGAAGAAGTTTCGACCAACACGCGATGTGACTAACAGAGCGTCAAAAAATACAATCCAGCAAACACACAACATCCTTCCTTCGAATGTGGATTTTTTCACTCTCTATATTTTGGTAGCCGGTTGGAAAGGATTAAAATGCTTTCGCTTGTTTGTTATGATGACATCTATGAAACAAGATATAAAGGTAAAATTCATTGGTAATAAGGTTAAAATGAATAATTACTTTATCAGCAACAAAATGTGGATGAAAGTGTTATCATTTGATAAAAATATAAACACCTTTTTGCCTATCCACCAAGGTAATACTGTAAAATTCGTGGGAAAAACCAACAATGATCGATTCATCAATATCGCTTTCAACTGCAAGCACAAAACTACGTAGACAACTTCATATTCCAGTAGTCCAAAACTTCCATCTTGTATGGTTAGATGAAAGTATCGACGAAGATAATAACGACGAATGTTGCGAAGCAGTTATGAAATTATGGCAAATTGTTAATACTATTAATACATTTACTTATGTAGATGAATGTATTGATTTTATTACTGACATCGAGCACGAACTATGTATTATGCTGGTATCAGAATTCTTTTTTGGGATTATTGCTTTTATAATTCCAGAAATCCATCAAATAACTTCAGTTTATATATACCATCGTAATAAGTCACTTTCAAAGAATCCGTCTTCAGAATTGCAGTCTAAAGTGAAAGGTATTCACACAAACATCACATCGATCTGTGAAGCACTCAAAACGGCTACTCAAGATTGTGATCGTAACTCCATCAATATTAGCGTTGTCAAGCCATCTGATGAAACTGCTAATAAAGTTTCCGATCTGGTCGATTCATCCTTTATGTATACTCAACTACTCAAGGAGATTATTCTTACTATTGATTTTGAACAACAACATATAAATGAATTTCTAATGTATTGTCGGCAACAATCTAGCGAACTGAAACATATTGATATGATAGAAAAAGACTATCGTCCTCAACAAGCAATTTGGTGGTATACCTATTCACGTCTCTTGTACACCATGCTCAATAGAGCATTACGTTTAATGGAAGTGGATCTTATAATTAAAATGGGATTTTTTGTTCGCGACCTTCATAATCATATTGCAGAACTTCATTTACAGCAATATTCTGGACCTTTCAATAAGGAACCATTCGTGGTGTATCGTGGTCAAAGCTTGTCTCTAAAAGACTTTAATGATTTGAAGGATGCACAGGGTGGATTATTGTCATTTAATAATTTTTTATCAACAAGTCTGAGTCGAGAAGTATCTTTGGCTTTTGCAGACGGTAATCAACGTGATCCTAATCGAATAGATATTTTATTTCAAATAACTATCGATCCATCAATATCTTCGTCTATATTCGCCAATGTTGGAGATTTTAGTAATTTTAATGAAGAAGAAGAGATTCTCTTTTCGATGCATTCCATTTTTCGTATTGAATTGGTTAACAAAATCGATGGAAATGATCGTCACTGGCAAGTGGATTTGACATTAGTCCATGAAAATAACTCACAACTTCATGTCTTGACTGAACAACTACGAAAAGAAACGTTTCCAGAGAAGAAAGGATGGTATAGATTAGGTATCTTACTCATTAAATTAGGACAATTTGATAAGGCTAAACAAGTATCTGATATCATGTTTGATCAGACTATGGATCAGCGTGAAAAAGCATATATTTATAGCATGCTTGGGATGATTAAAAAGGGTCAAGGACATTATACCGAAGCTATAGAATCGTATGAAAAATCACTTGGAATATTGAAAAAAACTCTTCCTGCTGAGCATCCTTCGTTGGCTACTTCATACAACAACATTGGAAATGTGTATAGGAGCATGGGCGAGTATTCGAAAGAACTTGAATATTATGAAAAATCACTTGAAATTTATAAACAAACTCTTCCTGAAAATCATCCTTCGTTGGCTACTACATATAACAACATTGGATTGGTGTATAAGAGCATGGGCGAGTACTCGAAAGCACTTGAATATTATGAAAAATCACTTGAAATCAAGAAAATAGCTCTTCCTCAGGATCATCCTTCCTTGGCTACTTCATACAACAACATCGGAGGTGTGTATGACAGCATGGGCGAATACTCGAAAGCACTTGAATACTATGAGAAAGATCTTGAAATCATAAAAAAAGCTCTTCCTGCAAATCATCCAGATTTGGCTACTTCGTACAACAACATCGGAAATGTGTACAACGCCATGGGCGGGTGCTCGAAAGCACTTGAATACTATGGAAAATCACTTGAAATCTTGAAAAAAGCTCTTCCTGAAAATCATCCAGATTTGGCTAGTTCATACAACAACATAGGATTCGTACACAACAGCATGGGCGAATACTCGAAAGCTCTTGACTATTATGGAAAATCACTTGAAATCATGAAAATAGGTCTCCCTGAAAATCATCCTTCCTTGGCTACTTCATACAACAACATCGGACTGGTATACCACAGTATGGGCGAATACTCGAAAGCACTTGAATATTATAAGAAAGATCTTGAAATCATGAAAAAAACTCTTCCTGAAAATCATCCAGATTTGGCTACTTCGTACAACAACATCGGAAATGTGTACAACGCCATGGGCGGGTACTCGAAAGCACTTGAATACTATGAAAAATCACTTGAAATCTTGAAAAAAGCTCTTCCTACAAATCATCCTTCATTGGCTACTTCATACAACAACATCGGATGGGTATATAGAAATAGGACTGATTACAAGAAGGCACTGGATTATTTTCATCGTGCTTTGGATATTTTTCAAAGTTCCTTGCCCTCAAACCATGCAGATATTCGAAATGTGAAAGAGAACATTGATTTCGTAAAAAAGAAGTTGTAACTAAATTTGTTTTTTTCGCACGTATAAAAAGTAAATCAATAGAGAGTGTGAAAGTTCCCTGCTGAATTGTTTAGAACATATAGTCACCTTGAGCGTAGTGTAGCGACAGAGAATCTATAATTATAATACTGATTGGTGTCTATTTTCCTTATGGAATGAGAACTACTGATTATTGATACACACGGTTACGTTAGATATGGAAAAGGAATTTTAATTAGAAAAGCCAATCAACGAGTTGTAAGTTAGTTTATGACAATATACGCATATCGAAGAAATATTAGTTATAAATCGATCCAAACACGTAAAGTAGCATATGCAGTTCTTGAGATTGTGATTTAATGTTTGTCGAAGCTTTTTCGAAGTAATCTATTGTAGACGTGTTAAAATAAATATCCAGTGTAAACGAAATAATCAACATTAGTAGATTGATCGAAGGTTATGTAATAGAAGAAAAACGTATATGTATACACGTTAGATGACAATTATAATATTTCATTTTGATTTTATCAGAGACTATTCGTTTGAGTTGAATCGTCTTGGATCGTAAATAGTATAACAATATTGAAAATACGATATCAAACTACTTTTCATTTGTTTGATATTACAAAATCTTATGGAATGATCAATCTGAATAATTTTCGTTTTAAATATCATCGAATTTCATGATTATAAACAAATAAATCTAATCGAATTACAGTAAAACTTCCCATAGTGTACACTTCGAGGTCCGATGGAGCATTTTCTGCGTAATTTTAACCTCTATATAGTGGACAGTGATCAATTAATAAAATGTTTTACAGTTAATACGATCAAAGATGCTATATGTGATTGCGGTAGATAATCTTCCGTCATGTACAAAAAGAGAAAAAAAAGACCAGTCCGTCTTGTTGAATCTACGAAAACTAAATAAAACAATGCTGACTTGACTTTACGTCTTATTCTCATTTGTTTTACTTCTAACTTTTCACAACCGAAAAGAGCATCATGTCTCACTGAAAGACATTAACGCTAGAAGAGATAATTGAATTGATCAAGGGCAATGAAAATGGGAATGATTCATTTGTTCGTCAATGTCAATTAGCTAATAAATATAAAATATCAAAAAGTAGTGTTGCTAATATTCTTCATCGAAGAGAAGAATTTTTCGTCGATTATTCTTCTAATTCCAATAAAGGTGTTAAGAGCAAACTCAAAGACGAAACCGAACGAACTCAACAACGTGCTAAACAAATCCCGATTATCAACTGTAAAACTGTTGATCACCAAGAATATGTTTTTTAAGGAGATATTTTGTAAAATAACATCGAAAAATGAAACACGAAATTGAACATATGTCAAAAATGATTTATTTCAAAATTAATTAGATCTAGAAATTATCGGGAAGAATTTGATGGCATTTCGATGGTTCTCAAGACTGACAAGCAGAAGTATGATAATAAGCAAGACATTCAACTTGTCTTAATAACTGAGTTCCATCAAGAAAAATATCTGTTGGGTCTTTACTCATTAGTAGTTATGCTGTTGCACCATCATTGATTGCTTTTGCTAAAGTTCGAATCTCGGTTAAACATTGCACAAGAGTATTTCCTTGATGACCAGTAGTATCCATAGCATTCTCCGATTCTTTATCGATATGAATCAATCGTTCGTTGAGTGTATGAATCTCTCGCTGTTCTTGGTATATTCTCGAAGAAGAGTTTCGTATTTTGCTTTATAATCACTAAGACATTGTTCTAAGTCTGAAGTAACTTTTTCTTTGAGTCGAGCCATTCTTGATAAAACTAAACTTTCATAGTAAGTTTTCTCACCCTCTCGATCGACTTCCATCAGGTGGATATGACGACCTTGATTTGTCCCCAGCTGCTTTCGAACACATGGTCGGTCCTCTTTCTATTAATCGTGCCAACGCGTTGAATGAAAATATCTTTAAAATTTTTCAAGAATTTGTTCTTCAGTTAAAGCTTGACCATAAATCGATAATCCAGTGGTCCATCAAAAGCAATATTTATTTGATGGCATTCATTCAAAAAAAAACATGAATATTTCCAATAGAAGGCTCCATATAAATTACAATACGGATAGCCAAGACTTGAACCTCCAGTTGAAAATAAATGCCATAAATCTGTTGAGAATTAATTAAGATTAAGAAATAGGCAATATTGTCTTTACTTTAGTGATTCATTCCATAATCCCTGATTGCTTCGCGTTCGTTGAAAAATCGATTTTTTTAAATTGCTACTGTAATGACTTCTTGCGTGATGTATTATGTATTAGATCTAGAAATAAAGCGAAATATTAATGAAAAATAACACAACTAAAATCGAACTATGTAAAGGAAGTTGAGAACATTTACAAAGTGTATACAATGGTATTTAACCATTTGAATTCGCAATGAAAAAGGAAGAAAGTGTCATTTGTTTATTGAATTGCTTTGGTGTTGATATATGACTCTTTACGATTTAATGAAAGTAATTCGAAAATTGGCACTGATTTAGAAATATTTTGATGGTGAAATCCTACATATGTTGTCGGATGTGTTCATATGATAGACTTGAACTACACGTAATGAATGCACGAAGTATTGAATTGAGATTATGACTGTAAATTCAATAGTTCTGACATATCCTGATCTATTGTCTACATAGAATGAAGATCTGTGAAATAGAAAGACGACGATGGTATACAAAATTTGTTTTACCAGGCAAGTAATTTGCAGCGAGAAATGGAATGAAATTGCTGGATAATTTACTGAGCAGATAGTTTTCATAAAGAAACGTGAAATTGTTACAATAATGTTTTGGGCAGATTAAAGAAAAACATAAATGACATTGAGATCTTACTGATTACATCACATTTCTATGTCAACAAGTTCTTCAGAAATCTCTACATCTCTCACAATCCGTTACAAACAAAACTTATACTTTCGAATTTCGAAATCACAGAAAAATTGAATGATCACTGCACATTCAATGACAGTTGAGGGTTAAGCGAAGCCCTTGACTCGCGTTACCTATTTCATTGATGAAATTGATAACTAATGCGCGAAAGAAAATAGTCAATCAGAGGTAACCATTGCTGTATCGATTCAGGTGAGTCATTCAAGTGTAAAATAACAAGAAATTTCCCACAGTGGGAAGTCTGAATCAACACTATACATCTATACTAGGAAAAAACTTTGATGTGCTTACCATTTATCTCTTTATGTATCGAGAATAAACGCTTGGTTGATTTTGTAATAAACGGAGAGAGCAAGTATTTAATATATAGGGAGAATAGTCGTATGCTTTCAAAACAAAACAAATCGTCAATACATTTACTCGTAAGTAGTTTTATTTTATTAAGGATTATTTTATCTATTCCAGATATTAGCTTACTACTAGTGGGAGAGAAAGACACAAAGAATTAATATGAATTCTTGAGATTTGTATTAAGATACTGAAAAAACCCGATCCGGTATTTATATTGTGCGATATAATTTATCACTATAAGTAATTTCAAATGCCAAACTGAGATGAAATCCTTGCTGACCTATCTTACACTAATAATCATGTTCAATTTTGTTACCATTTGAGATGATTCACTTAGACGCTAAACTAAGTCATCTATATCCCGTCTAGTCTAATTGACTCAGAGCATCTGTCCGAGTAGCAACAAATGTGTTGGGTCTAGTTTACATCTCCCCTTCACTATGACCTGTGCGTATGCTCGAAAGTGAGCATAATAAATGTCTTTCAGAAAAGGGTTAGCGAATCCCTTACGATGAGCATTACTTGTATTTGTAAGTGTGCTGAAGCCACTGGTGCTAGCCACATCAGCTAATTTTGCTTAGTTTTCGAGTTTGGATTTAATTAAAGATGGCGCTATAAAAAATAGTCATTAGTTCTGTTCGAACCTATAACGACGAATTTTAAAGATTTTTATAAAACCTTTTCTAACACATCAGAAACTTACTTTTTCGGTTAAAATGAACATTATCATGAGATTTTCCAACGAAATCGTGAAAAAGTTAGTGAAAATAATGGCACAAAACGAAAAACCGATTTTAACCGACGGTTTTTTAAGCAACCGGCGGTGACCCGCGGTTTTAAGAAAAAATCGAGAACATGGGATGACATTTTCTGATATTGTTTTATTTATTTGATCATGTGAAGTGAACAAAAAACTCGTATTTTTGGATACATCTGAAAAAAACACCAAGAACCATTCTTAGATCTACCTTAAAAACTTTAAAAACTGTTCTATATATAGTTTTAAAAAGTTTGTTGCTTAGAATAGGCAGGAATTTCTGAAAAGTTAAACGTAATATATATTGGTCTTGAAGTTTAAGAAAAAAGAAATTTGAAACCGTAATGAATCCAGAAGCCAAATTTTTATTGCGTTATTTTATCTAGGTGAAGTCACCCATATTTCCTTGGATAACATGTTTGGTTCACTTCACACGACCTGAATTAACGACCTCTATCATATTTCGCAGAAACAAAATCTAAACTTAAAACAATTCAACCAATAGATTTGAAGATCTGAAAACATATTTGTGAAACGAGAATACATTCAATCGATTGTTATATTTTTTTTACACTAGATAACGTGTTATACGTAGATCGTTTCGCCTATCGGAAACGACGATTGATTTCGAAATAAATATATCGAAAGAAATTACTTTCATCAATCGCACAAAGACGAACAAGCGAATATGG